>ERZ791854.307-NODE-307-length-42222-cov-3.72135_pt1 | contig 42222 bp, 34 predicted proteins | sample MGYA00510286_ERZ791854 | MGnify/ENA primary metagenome ERZ791854 (study PRJEB30046, sample SAMN00715267) | human gut metagenome | study: EMG produced TPA metagenomics assembly of the A metagenome-wide association study of gut microbiota in type 2...
TCGAGGGCTTGACCACAAGATTTCTTTGGTCAGCTGTGTAGTATATACTTTAACCTGATTGGTCATTCCAATATGAATTTAACTAATCTTTCTTCTTAATCCTCTTCCTTTATTCAGTTTTCAGGGTGTTTGAAAGAACACAGAGATGCACCATTAGCTCAGTTGGTAGAGCACCTGACTCTTAATCAGGGTGTCCCGGGTTCGAGCCCCTGATGGTGCACCAAGAGAAGTTGCAGGGGCTAATGAGAGCAAAGACCATTAGCCTTTGTGACGAAAGACAAGGCTCGTTGGTCAAGCGGTTAAGACTCCGGCCTCTCACGCCGGCAACGCGGGTTCGATTCCCGCACGAGTCACCAAAAGGTAAAAAAGCTGAAAGGCTTTTAAATACAAAAGAATAGTTGGTGTTGATGACGCTGAGGGTCCACCTGTTCCCATACCGAACACAGAAGTTAAGCTCAGTGGTGCCGAAAATACTTGGCTGGTGACGGCCCGGGAAGATAGGGAGATGCCAACACAAAGCATACACCCAAATGGGTGTTTTGCTCTATATTCCTCCATAGCTCAGTCGGTAGTGCGAGTGTACACAAATATACCCAACATTATCTCTTAGTTTGAGGAAAGGCTTCGACCAAAAGTTGTTGCCGAAAACTTAATATGATCCTCCATAGCTCAGTCGGTAGAGCGCATGACTGTTAATCATGATGTCACTGGTTCGAGCCCAGTTGGGGGAGCCACAACAGAGTAGTCCTTTGACTACTCTGTTTTCTTTTGGCTCAATGTCAATAGTTGGGGTAACCCGAAAAAACAGAATATATGAGAATTACAAGCGGCAACGAATTAAGCTGTCGCTTGTTTGGCTGTTAAAATACAAACCATACTATTTAATTTTGCATTGAATTTAATTGAGAGGTGCTATATAATTAATATCAGAGTAATAAAATATTAAAATTCTGAATTTAAAGGGTGATTATTATGCCGTTGCAGATTGTTCGGAATGATATAACTAAGATGAAATGTGACGCAATTGTTAATGCGGCGAACAGTTCGTTGCTTGGCGGAGGCGGTGTTGACGGTGCGATTCACCGTGCGGCGGGGCACGAATTGCTTAATGAATGCAGAAAACTTGGCGGTTGCAGAACGGGTGAGGCGAAAATTACGGGTGCGTACAAACTGTCCTGCAAGTATGTTATTCACACGGTCGGTCCTGTATGGCAAGGCGGAAATTATCATGAGGAAGAACTGCTTTCGTCATGTTATCGTAACTCGTTGCAGCTTGCAAAGGCTTATGAATGCGAATCGGTTGCCTTTCCTTTGATTTCATCGGGGGTTTACGGCTATCCGAAAGAACAGGCATTACAGGTGGCAATCAACGAAATCTGTAAATTTCTTGCAGACAACGATATGCTTGTCTATATTGTTGTGTTTGACAAAGACGGATTCCGTGTCAGCAAAAAGCTTGTTCGTGATATTGCCGAATACATTGACGAACACTATGTTGAAACGCACTATTCCGAAAACCGCAGTCGTGGATTATCCCGTCTTTTAAGACAGCCGGAGACTTATCCAATGCAAACCGCAGCTTTGAATTTAGCTGATGTTGTAAATCAGCTTGATGAAAGCTTTTCTCAGATGCTTTTGCGTAAAATTGACGAAAAAGGTCTTACGGATTCTCAGTGTTATAAAAAGGCGAATGTTGACCGCAAGCTGTTTTCTAAAATAAGAAACAATGTCAACTATAAACCTAAGAAAACTACCGCAATTGCCTTTGCCGTTGCACTTGAACTGTCGCTTGATGAAACTAAAGAAATGCTCCAAAAGGCCGGCTATGCACTTTCGCACTCGAATAAATTTGATGTTATCATTGAATATTTTATTCAAAAGGGCGAGTATGATATTTTTACTGTAAACGAGGCTTTATTTGAATTTGACCAAGTTTTGTTGGGTCAGTAAATGTCGCATTTCAGGCGACCATATGTTATCCCGAAAGTTATATGATTAAGTCAAGATAAAAAACTTAATTACTTTTGGAGGTAACAACTATGAAAAACAACATTACAGAATTGGTATTCATTCTTGACAGAAGCGGTTCAATGTCAGGACTTGAACAGGACACAATCGGCGGATTTAATTCGCTCATTGAAAAGCAACGCAGACAGAACGGCAAGTGCTATGTTTCAACCGTATTGTTTGATCATGAAACCGAGGTTCTTCACGACAGGGTTGAATTGTCTGAAATTTCAAAAATGACTGAAAACGATTATACGGTTCGTGGCTCAACTGCACTCATTGACGCTATCGGCGGTGCAATTCATCACATTGGCAACATTCATAAGTATGCAAGAGAAGAAGATGTTCCCGAACACACCTTGTTTGTGATTATGACCGACGGAATGGAAAATGCAAGCCGTATCTATTCAAGCAATAAGGTCAAGAAAATGATTGAGCGTCAGAAAAATCGCTACGGCTGGGAATTTCTTTTCATCGGAGCTAACATTGATTCCGTTGAAACCGCTAAGCATTTTGGAATCAATTCCGACCGCTCCGTTAATTATCACGCTGACGGTCAGGGTACGGCTGTTGTTTTTGACGCAGTATCGAAAACCGTGTGCAATTTCAGAAAAAGCAGACCGCTTTCATCGTCTTGGAGCGATGAGATAGACAAGGACTACGAAAGCAGGAAATAAGAGACAAATTAGTTTTAATTTCTGCATTTATACCATAAACAAAAGACCTATATTTACTTTAGAATAAGTAAATATAGGTCAAATTTATTGAAGTCACATTGGAAAGAATCAATCTTTTTATACTTGAAATTACTTTTAATGCATTTTGGCATTTTTGTGAGTTCATTTTTTACAAACCAAATTTTATGATTTGGGTCAACTTTGTCTGCAATTTCATTTTTGTTTATACATTCAACATTTTCAAATGCCTCAAACCAGTTTTCTTTGTAGGTGCAAAGGTGGGTGTTGTTCGGATAATAATACGACATAATTCCGAATGCACTGTCGCAGTAAACAAAAGTGTCTGATTCTGACTGTTGAGAACTGAATCTTTCACGAAAATTTGTCATTGACGGATTATATTCAAACAATCCTGTTGCAACAAGACAGCCGATATTTACAACGCAAAGCAGGGTGCATATTACTTTGCTCGGCTTTGGTTTTATATCTTTTACGCCGAAAGCAACGAGAATTGCAAAGATACCGAGAATTACAACGCTGTATCTTGCAATGTAAAACGGGCGTATAAAAACGGTTACGAACAACCCGATTATTTGAATCCCCATAACGCAGACATCTGCGAATATTATACACAATTTTCGGTTGCTCTTTTTCATAAGAACAAGTGCAGATACTGCTATGCCCGATATGAATACAATTACAGACAACGGTTCAACTCCGCTGAGCCAAAAATTACTTGATGCTGATTTTGTTTGATTTAAAAGAGGAATTATCCAAAATGAATATCCTGCCACCATAATAAGGTCTGCAATAATAACACGCTTGAACAAATTTCTGTCTTTAATGAGCAGATATATATTTGCAAAAGCAAAGATAATTGCAACTGCAAGAAGTGCGTAGATGTGATTGTATGCAGCCCCAAGTCCTGCTATAGCAAATAAAATGCAGTGATGAAACTTTTTGTTTGCTATAAAAAGCAGGGACTCAATAAAGCATAATGTAACAAAAAATATGCTCCATGAGTATGACCTTTGCTGAACGCTGAAATAGAGCATCATTGGCACAGCTCCGACAGTCAGCATATAAATTATTGATGTTTTACTGCCGTAGTGCTTTTTTATGATTGTGCATCCCAAAAACAGCGTTGCAATGTAACCGATTGCCGAAAATATTTTTGTTGCTGTTATTGAGTATCCAAAGATGCAACAAAATGTTTTCAGCGACAAAAAATACAGCGGTGGGTGCATATCGGATTTCAGAATATTGATTATGTCTGAATAATTGTGCTGAATCAGCGACAGCGTGTACGCCTCGTCAAACCATATATTGTCATTAAATATAAGTGTCAGGGAAAACAATGACAAAACGGCAAATATGATATATACCGTATGATTTGCTCTGACTTTTAATTTGTGCATCATAATATCTCCGTTTCTGAGTTTATAGGATAATTTTACCATTACAGGGCTATAAATTCAAGATTAACGGAAAACGGTCTGTCTGTGATAAGTGTTTTACACACCTGAAAAGCTGAGAACTTTTTCGACTGATTTTGAATACACTTTCCATTCCTCCTGCTTTTCTTTAAGGTGTTTTGTGCCTTTGCGTGTGAGGTGGTAGTATTTACGCTTTCTGCCGTCAAATTCTTCCCAGTAGCTTTCAAGCAGATTTTCTTCTTCAAGTGCGTGAAGAATGGGGTAGAGAGTACCCTCTTTAAGCTCAAACACGCTCTCGCTCTGTAATTCAAGCTCTTTAATAATTTTGTATCCGTACATATCGTTTTTCTTTAAAACGCTCATAACAAGCATTGCTGTACTGCCTTTGATAAGTTCTTTACTGATTTTCATTTTATTTGCTCCTTCCCGATTAGCTCTGAATGAAAAAATTAAATCCGGTTTCGTATTCTTTTTTATGTTCAATAGGTTCGCATATCTTGGATATTTTACCGTCCGAAACACTTATGTCAATTGTTTTGTATGTTTGACCTTTTTTGTCGATAACAAATGTCATACAGGGGTACAGACTGTATTTCGGGTTTCCGAGATTATCATTAGCATAGTATATTTTTGAGATTGCCGAAGCCTTATAGATAAGAGATTTTTCGTATAATTTACTGATTGAATCTCCAACCTTGAGATTATTTATTGTGTCAACCTCTTTCGTGGTTAATAACAAATCGTCATAGAAAATTGATGTGTTTAAAGCGTTATAATCTAAAGATAGATACATATTGCAATTGATGTCTTTGACTGAAATCATATTGCCGTTATGCCAATATACATACTCTTTGTCTGAAGAATCAAATGTCGGATGTTTGCCGTATTTGAAATTCAGTTGGAAGTCAAATCCGTTTGCTTTTGCATTGTCCAAAAATTCATTGCTTGTGGTTTTTAGATTGGCATTCATCACAAAATCAATTATTTTTTCTCTTTCGGCAAGAATTTCGGTAGATTTTGAATTTATCTCTACTCTTGAAATAACCGCACAAATTCCCATGATGAGAAAATTGACAGAGAGAAATACAATGAAAATATTTTTGAATACTTTAGTTATTTTCAGATGAATTTTTCTGCCTTTCATCCGCTCGTTTCCTCTGATTTTAATCAGAACCGCAATTGCCCACAGCAACAACAGTGACATAATTATAAAAGAAATTGCCGTGTAGCACCACTCATTGACTGCTGAATACTCAATATTTTCATATGCAAACAGACTGTCAATATACGCAATCGGACCTTTTGTGATGATAGTCATAATCGCATAAACCGCAGGTTGGAAGATTGACGAAAATTTGATTATGAGAAGAAATGAGCCTTGCAATGTTATTGAGATTGCAGACATTAAAACCTGAAAGCCAAGCAATATTATGATGAAGATTGCAACCGATTTGTGACTTTTCTTTTGACTGTAAATTATTATCAGCACATATGCGGTAAGAATTATCAGCGACCAAAAATCAAACATTGCGTAATGCGTCAAGTTTGAATATTCTGCAACATAGCAGAATAGCGGTGATGCGTTTACAGTTGCCATAAAAAGTGCGATAACTGCCACAAGACAAATGAATGTGAATATTCCACGATATTTATTTTGGTGGAGAGCATTTAATGGTACGGCGGTGTCATCGGGATTGCCCATTTCCTCGGTGGCACGCTTTTCGGCTTCTTCTTTTGAATATCCTATGTCAACATAATAGTCGATTTTGTCAAGCAAGTGCGATTCAAGCTCGGCTGTGATTAGCGTTCGGGAGTGTTTGTCGCTAATCTGCTCCGACACTTTGTCGATAAAACGGTTTGTCATACTATCCCTCCTTTTCAATTTTAATCGCTGTAACAATCAACCACTACTCCGTCTTTAATAGTCAGAATTTTATAGTTTCGATTGTCGCTTTCTTCGAGATAGCCTGTACCGTTATTTAGATATATGGTAAGACAAAGTTCAATTTCTGTTTCTTTTTTATCTTCATAGAATGTTTTGGATACATAATCTGTATATTTCAAAAGTCCTGATTTTTGTATGCTTTCAAGGGTTGTTCCTTTTGAAATCTTCTGAATAGCATCCAAATCAGCTAAAATCTTCGGCGACTCATTATAAATAGAATTTTTGTTTAGAGTGTCAAAATTGAAATGCTCATCGTAAGAATTTAAATAATCTTCCGAATTATACTGTAGACATATCGAGGAATCATCATTCTTACCACAGATTAATGACAATTCACCGCCTTTATCGTAATATACAGCCTCGCTGTAAAGCATTTCGCTTTTTTGATAATAGCCTTGTGACGCCAAGTCGCTGAATACTTCCGATTTGTCTTTGGATAAGTCGGAAGTAAGAACATAATCCACCATTTCTTGCTTGTTTGCAGAATAATTGTTGTCTGTTTTACAATCCTCTACCGCCTTGTAGGTTGTTGTTGCTGTCATATAGACCAAATTTACCGATAAGAAGATGCACATACATATTTCAAAAAAACCTATCGGAATTTGTAAGCCCTTATTACTTAAAAGCATTTCCCTGCGGCATATTTTTATCAACAATAATATTGACCATAAAATAAATATAGCACCGATAATATACGGAAGAATTTCAAAACAGAAAACTGCAAAGCCACTGTATTGTGCAGGAACCTTTGTGAAAATGCATTGCATATATGCCGAAAAACCTTCCGTAACAGTTTTTACAACGGCAAAAACAGCAGGTTGATAAAAATATAATAAATTCGTATGTCCTGCAGAACAGATTTCATAATTATCGTTTTCAAAAAATATTGATACAAATTGCAAAATGAAAGAAATCAATATTATTATCGGAATCACATAATTATTCTTTTTTCGTGATAATATCAGCAAGACAACATATGTAATTATAAATGCAAGTGAAATGAAATCCAAGAGTATATCGTGCCTGTAAAATACTGTATCGTATCGGTATATGAACTTGTCTTTTAAAAAAACTGTGCATAGAAACATAGCTGTAACAAGGCAAGCACAAATAATTGTAAACGGCGATAGGAAAATGTTTGTATGCAAAAAATTCAACGGCACGGCGGTGTCATCGGGATTGCCCATTTCTTCGGTGGCACGCTTTTCGGCTTTTTCTTTTGAATAGCCTATGTCAACATAGTAGTCGATTTTATCAAGCAAGTGCGATTCAAGTTCGGCTGTAATTAGCTTTCGGGAGTGCTTGTCGCTAATCTGCTCCGACACTTTGTCAACAAAACTGTTTGTCATACTATCCCTCCTTTCAGAGTTTTCTTTTAATCACAATAATCAGTAACTTTACCGTCCTCTATGGTCAGATTCTTAAAGAAAAAGTTTGAGCCGTCATCAGAAGTATCATCGTATCCTTTAAAATAAATTGTAAAGTTAATTTCATATACTGTTTTCTTCTTATCTCGATAATATGTTTTGCATATTCCATTAGCCCATTTTAAAAGTCCCGATTCTTTTATGCTTTCAAAGTCATCTCCCTTGTCAATCTTTTTGATTGCATCTACATCGGACAAAATTTCGGGAGTTTTATCGTATATATCCCTCTCATTAATGAAAGCACCTACGCTTTCATCGTATGTAATAAATCCATCACTCAAATTGTATGCAATGGAGGTGTATCTTCCGTTGTTATCCATACCAGTTCCAACTGATATTGTGCCGCCTTTGCCGTAAAATTCGGCAGGGATTTCTGTATCCGCATAGTATCCCTCAAGCGGCAGTTCATCTATAATTTCAGACTTATCTCGTGTTAAATCTGCATTAAGAACATATTCCGACATTCCTTCACGGCTTGCAGAATAGCTGTTGCCTGTTGCAAAATCATTGACGGTTCTGTATGCTGTGGCGGTGACCGTTATAATAAGATTTACGGACAAAAATACGCTTGCACATATTTCTATAAGGCGGATAGGTATGTTGTATTTTTTACGATTGTCAACTCTTTCTAATTTCAATATTTTAATGAAAAGTATGATTGACCATATTATAAATAATAACCCTAAAATATAGGGCAAAACATTAAAACAGAAAGAATCGGTTTCGGCAGGAACTTCAATGAAAATACATTTTGAATACGCAACAAATCCCTCTGTAACTGTTTTTACAATTGCGTACATTGCTGGCTGGTAAAAATAAAACATATTCGGCGGTGCTGTTGATGTGAGTGCAGCCTCGTTGTAATCGTAAATAATAACGGAGAAAAATTGCAGGATAAAAGAAATCGCCACAAATAACGGAATGATTTTAATGTGCTTTTTTCTTGCCAACATTAACATTACAACATATGCAATCAGAAAAGCAAGCGAAACAAAATCGCATAGTATGCTGTGTCTGTATGATTGGTTATCGTAGCTGTATATAAAAGCGTCACGAAACCATATTGTGCAGAAGAACATCAGTATTATAACACCGCAACAGATAAATGACAGCAGGTCACGAAAGTTATTGTTGTGCAGAGCATTCAACGGCACGGCGGTGTCATCGGGGTTTCCCATTTCCTCGGTAGCACGCTTTTCGGCTTCTTCTTTTGAATAGCCTATGTCAACATAGTAGTCAATTTTGTCAAGCAAGTGCGATTCAAGCTCGGCTGTGATTAGCTCCCGAGAGCGTTCATCTTCAATTTGCTCGGCTACTTTGTCAAGAAATTTATTCTTCATACTACCCCTCCCATTTCTATAATACCTCGCAGTTCTATATACATAGATTGTCTATGCATATAGAATAATACATTTTTAAAGTATAGTCAAGGGGGAAGGTAAAAATTTTCGAGTGGAATTTTATAATAAATCAAATTATATAAAAGCCGCAAAGCTATTGTCATACATTAGCTGCGAACCTTGTTCGCCATTTGTTTTGTGTGTAAACATAAAACAATAAATATCTGTATTGAATTTGTTGTTAAATAATCATTTTGCCACAAGCTTACGCTTGTGACGATTGGCGAACACGGTTCGCCGCTACAAATGAATACATAATTTCCATAATATCAAAACATTTTTGTAAAACATAAAATTTCATCAAGGCGGGCGTCCAATGAACGCCCCTACAGAATTGATACAGAAAAACACGGCTTGTTCATTTTCCGAACAAGCCGTGTTTCATATCAAAATATTTAAATTACTGTTCTTTCAGAACACCGTTGCGGTAGGCGCAGAGGAGCATTGAAAGTCCTTCAATGCGGTTGCGGATTGTCTGACCGTCATCGGTTTGTGCAACACGGATTCGGTTTTCCGAGGTGTCAAAAACTTTTGTTGTTGAGAGAATGTCCTTGTTTGATTTGATTGCGTTGTCAATTCCCGCAAAGGGTTCGTGGGTGACAATTCGCATACCGTAGGAATTATAGACAAGCGTGTAGCCCGCCGTGCCTGTTTTGTCCTGATATGCTCTGCAAAATCCGCCGTCAATCACAATCAGCTTGCCGTTAGCCTTTATCGGACTTTCGCCCTTTTTGCGGATAACGGGAACATGACCGTTGATTATGTGACCGTGATTTTCCGAAAGACCGAATTCTTTCAAAATCCTTACGCAGGCGTCTTCATCGTGATAGAGCGTGTAGTAATGGTTGCGTGTTTCCGTGTGGGTTTCGGAATCGTCAATAAAGAAACGCTCAAACGAACACATCTTTTCTCTGCCGAAAAGCGGTGAATGTTTTCCGCACCAGAGATACCACATATAGTCGTTGCCCTTTTGCCTTTCGGGAGAATTTTCGGGGGCAGAGTGTCCCTGACGAACAATCTTTTCAAGCTCATCAAGCAATGCTTTTCCCGAAAGCACACAGCTGCCCGTGTCAAATTCCATAAAACTGCCGTCCTTGTTCATCGGAATACAGCCGTGGAGCAAAAGATTGTTGTTGCAACACTTGTACATTCCGCCCTTGGCAAACAGAAAATCAATGTGCCTTTTCAGCTTTTCACTTGCCATAAAGGCATTTTTAAGCTGTTCCATAACTCGTTTTTCCGTCTTTGTCAGTTCATATGGATAGTCATGGTCAACTGTGGGGAAGAAGGTGTCGGAAATCGGATACTTCTTTTCGCCGACAGTTACGGTCGCATTTTCAAAATCAATCTTGTCAAGCAATCTCCTGTCGCTCATATTAAAGTTAGGATTGCGGCTGACAAGCTGACCTTCAAGCTTAAAGAGAATAACGGCAATCGCCTTGTGCATATCGGCAACCAGCAACGGATCGTTTGAGGTGTAGGGCGAATCCGCAAAAGGACCTTTCGGCATAAAGCGTTCAACATTTCCGCCGCCGTAAACATCCTTTGCAAAAAGCGAGAGGTCACGCAGACTTATTCCGTAGCCGACCTCGATTGTGTCAAGATTGCCGTATGAAAATGCGTTGTTAAGTGCAGCGGCAATGCAAGCCATACTTCCCGATGCCGCACCCATCCAAAGAATATCGTGATTGCCCCACTGAATGTCAACACCGTGGTGCATCATAAGGTCGTCAAGCACAATGTCAGGTCTTGCACCTCTGTCGAAAATGTCGCCGACAATGTGGAGCTTGTCAACAATAAGTCTTTTTATCGTGTCACAAAGCGAGAGTATGAAAACATCGGCTTGTCCTGCCTCAATAATTGTGTGCAGAATATTTTCGTGGTAGGTTTCACGGTCTTTTTTGCCTGAATCACCGAACATGAGCTCCTCAATGATATAGGCATAATGCTTTGGCAGAGTTTTACGAACCTTGCTTCGTGTGTATTTGGAAGAAATGTGTCGGCAGATTGCAAGCAATCTTATGAGTGTTAATCTGTACCATTCTTCAATGTCGGTTATTTCGCTTTTGTAAACACTGAGTTTTTCCTTTGGATAATAAATCAGCGTTGCAAGCTCGGCACGCTGTTCGGATGTGAGAGTATTTGAAAAAAGGTCGTCAATCTTTTCTCTGATTGACCCCGATGCGTTGTTGAGAATATGTCTGAATGCCTCGTGCTCACCGTGAATATCGGAAAGAAAATGTTCGGTACCTTTCGGCAAATCAAGGATTGCGTGAAGATTAATCATCTCTGCCGCCGCCGACTGAATGTTAGGATACTGCTCCGAAAGTGCCTCAAGATAGAGAATATTTTCCTGCATTTGCTTTTCATCGTAATGTTTCATCAAGTCCGCCTCCGAAAAAACTTTTACTGAAATCAGTGTATCACAACGCAAAAATTATATCAATATTATTGCAAAAGATTTTGCGGAATTTTCTGCAAAAACAAAACGCCCGATTTCCGTTTTGGTCGGAAATCGGGTGTAAAATGTTTAGTTTAGTGTGAGATTTGTGATTTGCACCTGTATCGGCGGTTATTGCCGTATAGTAGCGGCGATCAGTGATCGCCATTTGATTTGCGGCAAACGCAAATCAACAATTTACATAATCGAACAAACAAGGTCTGTGTATTCGGACGGATTTTCAAGCGGAAGTCCTGCGATTAGAAGCGCCTGACTGTAGAGAACCTCGGCATACTTCTTTGCTCTGTCAACATCGCTCTTGATAAATTCTTCCATCTTCTTAACGGCAGGATGTGAAAGGTTAAGCTCAAGCACACGCTGAGCCTTCATATTTGCGTCAGGCTGAACTGAGTTGAAATACTTTTCCATTTCAAATGAAATGCCGCCCTTTGCCGTAAGGCAAACAGGATGTGAAACAAGTTTCTTTGATGCGGTAACCTCTGCAACCTTGTCACCGAGTGTTTCCTTAACAAATGTAAGAAGTGCGTCCTTGTTTTCTTCATCCTCTTTATTTTCTTCGGTTTCAATGCCGAGGTCATCGTTCATTGCCGAACAGAATTTCTTTTCCTTATATGTCATGAGTGACTGTAGAGTAAACTCGTCAATCTCCTCTGTGCAGTAAAGAATTTCGTAACCCTTTGAGCGGATAAGCTCTGTCTGCGGAAGTGTGTCGATTGCAGCGGCATTTTCGCCTGTTGCAAAGTAGATGAACTTCTGATCCTCTTTCATTCTGTCAACATATTCCGAAAGCGTAACAAGCTTTTTCTCGCTTGAAGAATAGAACATAATAAGGTCCTGAAGTTCTTCCTTGTGCATACCGTAGTCCGAAACAACACCGTATTTAAGCTGTCTGCCGAATGCGGTGAAGAATTTTTCGTAATTCTCACGGTCATTCTGAAGCATTGAAGTAAGCTCGTTTTTAATCTTCTTTTCAATGTTCTGAGCAATTGTAATGAGGTGACGGTCATGCTGGAGCATTTCTCTTGAAATGTTGAGCGAAAGGTCTGCGCTGTCAACAATACCCTTTACAAAACGGAAGTGCTCGGGCAAAAGCTCTTCGCAGTTATCCATAATAAGCACACCGCTTGAATAAAGCTGAAGTCCCTTTTTGTATTCCTTTGTGTAGTAGTCATAAGGAGCAACAGACGGAATAAAGAGCAATGCCTTGTAGGTTACAACACCCTCAACAGAAGTTACGATAGTTTTAAGTGGCTTGTCCATAGCCATAAATTTTTCACTGTAGAACTTGTCGTATTCTTCCTGAGTAACATCTTTCTTTCTTCTCTGCCAAAGAGGAATCATGCTGTTGAGTGTTACGGTTTCCGTGTAATCCTCATATTCGGGCTTGTCGCTGTCCTTGGTTTCTTCCTTAACTCTGCTCTTTGTCATATCCATAACAATCGGGTAGCGGATGTAGTCGGAATACTTCTTGACAAGTCCCTGTATTCTGTACTGCTCAAGGAATTCGTCATAGTTTTCATCGTCTGTGTTATCCTTGATTTCAAGAATAATCTCTGTGCCGGCATTTTCCTTTTCAATCTCGCTGATTGTGTAGCCGTCTGCACCGCTTGACTGCCAGCAATATGCCGTATCCTCGCCATATTTCTTTGTGTTTACGGTAATCTTCTTTGCAACCATAAATGCCGAGTAGAAACCAACACCGAACTGACCGATAATGTCAATGTCGTCCTGCTTTTCTTCCATGCTCTGCTTGAATTTGAGTGAGCCTGAGGATGCGATTGTGCCGAGGTTGTTTTCAAGGTCATCCTTGTTCATGCCGATACCGTTATCCGTGATTGTAAGAGTACGGCTTTCTTTGTCGGGCTTTAAAACGATTTTGAAATCGCCTCTGTCAAGACCGACCTTGTCATCGGTAAGAGAAATGAAGCAAAGCTTGTCGATAGCGTCGCTTGCATTTGAAATAATCTCACGAAGAAAAATTTCTTTGTGAGTATAAATTGAGTTAATCATAAGGTCAAGAAGTCTTTTTGACTCTGATTTAAACTGTTTCTTTGCCATAAAAATCTTCCTTTTCATAATAATACATAAATTAAGAAGCCTTGTTCAAAACCGCAATTTGCATAGCTTTTCACACAAGCCTCTCATTAAACTATAATTATACTACAAAAGGTCAACTGTTTCAATATATAAAAAGTCCGAATGTGTCATATAGGGCGAGTTTTAGTGAAATTTGTCATTGCAATGGCGGCATTTTCGTTTTATAATCTACTTAATAACTGCATTGAAAAAGAAAGGAGAATTAAATGACATATTCAGACGGTACAAACAGCGGATTTTCAAGAAGAAATCACTATGTGGGACAGCCTGCCGTAAAAGCCGGAAGTTCAAATTTTGACTACTACAGAATGCCTGAAAAAAGTCATGGCTTTGCAAAGAGAGTCGCATTTTTTGCGTACTTTCCGCTTTTGATTCTATGGCTTGAAATCGACCTTAAATTTGCGTCGGGGTTTGATGTGCTCGGCGGTTTTGCTTTCACATTCCTGTTCACAATCGTGCTTTCGGCGGTACTTGTTTTGTTGTGTTCTTTTTCAAAACGCAGAGGGGTAAACAGAGGGATTGCAACCGTACTCACGGCTGTGCTGACGATATGGTACGGTGTGCAGATGATATACTATAATGTTTTCGGCACAATGGTTGTTGTAAGCAGCGTTACAAACGGCGGTGCAGGGCAGGCATTCAATTCAATTGATATGATCATGACTGCGATAACAAGCAGAATTGTGTTTGTTGTTTTACTTTTTGTTCCGCTTGCTTTCTTTATAATTTTCGGCGGAAAGCTGTTTGAATTTTCAAAAGTAAAGTTAAAGGGTAAGCTGATTGTGCTTTTGATTGCGGGGGTTTTTCAGATCGGAACTGTCCTTGCGGTAGGCATTGATCGTGATTCTTCCGACACAAAGAGCAACTACAATCTTTATTACGGTGAATTGCAACAGGTTGCCGTGTGTGAACGCTACGGACTTTACACAATGCAAAGGCTTGACATCAGCCGCCTTATGTTTGGTTACAAAGCAAATATACGCACAAACAGCAAGCCGAAAAATAAAGAATCGACTGCCGATGAAATTACAAAAACAGAGCAGAAAGCTCAGATTATGAGTGCTGATTTTTCAAAGCTTGCAAAGAGTACAAATAATGATGAGTTAAAGTCGCTTTATGAATATTTTGACAGCGAAGAACCGAGCTATACCAACGAATACACGGGTATGTTCAAGGGCTACAACATAATTTTCATTACAGCCGAAAGCTTTTCGCAGTATGCAATTGACAAGGATCTGACTCCGACACTCTGCAAAATGTATAACGAGGGATTTCAATTTGAAAATTACTATTCGCCTGCGTGGGGCGTAAGCACAACTGACGGTGAATACGCAAATCTTACAGGCTTGATTCCAAAATCCGGTGTGTGGAGCTTTTCAAAGTCAGCCGAAAATAATGTAAGTTTCCCGTTCACTCTCGGTGAGCAGAGCAGAAAACTCGGTTACAAAACAGTTAACGCTTACCACAATCACACCTATGATTACTATGACAGGGACAAGTACCTTACAAATATCGGCTATGACTATTCTGCAATCGGAAAAGGTCTTGACCTCGGTGAAAATGTGTGGCCGAATTCCGACCTCAAGATGATGCAGAAAACTGTTGACGATTACATAAATTCCGACAGCTTCAGCGTTTATTATATGACGGTCAGCGGTCACGGCGGATATTCATACAACACCATGAGCGAACGCAACGCAGACCTTGTAAAAGACCTGAAATACAGCGATGAGGTCAAGGGCTATCTTGCCGCAAACATTGAGCTTGACAAGGCAATGGAATATCTTCTTGCAAGACTTGAAAAAGCAGGCAAGCTTGACAACACCCTTATTTGCCTTACGGACGACCATTATCCGTATTCGCTTGATGAATTTGACGGTGTGTCCGAACTTGCGGGGCACAAGGTTGACACAACCTTTGAACAGTACAAAAATGCATGGCTGTTGTGGAGCGGTTCAATGAAAGAGCCCGTCAAGGTTGACACATACTGTTCAAGCCTTGATATTTTGCCCACACTTTCAAATATGCTCGGTCTTGAATATGACAGCAGAATGTTGGCAGGTACGGATGTTTTCGGAAACAAAGAACCGTTCGTTGTGTTTGCCGACAGAAGCTGGATTTCCCAGAACGGAAAATACAATGCGTCAACAGGCGAATACACCGCTTTCAAGGGTGCAAAGGGCAAGGATGATATTGACGAACTCAATAACAGATGCAACAACCTCTTTACCGTTTCAAGAATGATTCTCGACAACAATGTTTATGCCGAGGCTTTCGGCGATACCCATGTTACGGGAAAGTAGTTTAATGCTCAAATTTGCATTGACTGCAAGGCGAAAAAAAAGTAAAATAGAACATGACAAATCCATACGGCGACAGTCAACTTTGACTGCTGCCGTATTCCGTATACGGAAAAAATAATTTAAAATAAAATTGAGATGATTCTTTGAAAATATATAAAACTGCCTTAGTTTGTTTAATGACTTGTGCGGTTGCATTTTTCGGCTGTTCGTGTTCGTTGACGGATGATTCCGAAAGCAGTGAACCAAAGAGAAGCTCTATCATAGAAAAATCCGTTACAACTCCGAGTGCACAAGATGTTGAAAACGACAAGGATTATGCAGATGTAAAAACCGATTATGCCTACGAGACGCTTACCGATGATTATGTAAAAGAACTGTATATGAGAATCGCAAAGAGCGTTGATACCGTGTATGCACCAAACATTACAACAACAGGCTCGCTTTCCGATTATCAGATTACACAAGCTGTTGAGGCATACAAAAACGACCATCCCGAAACTTTTTGGCTCAAGGGGTCAAGTCTTTTTGTTCCGTATGGTGACACAACAAGCGTAAAGCTTGATTATACTGTTCAAAATGATAAGCTTATAGCCGCCAAGAAAAAATTCAATATTGCCGTTACTTCTGCTTTGAAAAAACTACCTTCGGGAAATGATTTTGAAAGAGAAGAATACATTAACAACTATATAATTGAAAACTGCAAATATGATGATGCGGCGGCACAGACAGAGAATATTGAGGGCAACGAGAACGATGCCTACGGTGCGTTGGTTGACGGCAAAGCCGTGTGTGAGGGTTACGCAAGAGCCTTTCAGCTTTTGTGCAACAAGGCGAATATTGACTGCGTATTACTTTCGGGAACAGTCGATTCAGACAATCACGCATGGAACGGTGTAAAAATCAGCGGCGATTGGTACCAAATTGATGTTACATGGAATGATACCGACGGCGAAAATAATTATGCGGAAAACGATTATTTTAACCTAACCGATGACCTTATGTTCAAGGATCATAAGCTGTCATATAAGTATTCCGAGCTTAATTCACAAACTTATTTGAGCGTTGGTACATGGTGTAATTTTTATGTTCCAAAGTGTACGGCTGAAAAGTACAACTATTTTAACTATAAGTACCCGACTGTTTCAGATCCCGATAACGCCGATGATGTAAGCCAAGCTATTGCAAATGCTGCAAAAAACGGAGATGAATATTTCAGCATTGTTGTTGATAAGAACACCGATTTCGATTGTATGTATGACAGGATTATGAATGACGGCTATCTTTATAACTGGGTTTCAGAGGCTAATGAGATTAACGGTTATTCACCAAGGCTTGCGGAAAGCTGTTATGTTTATCGTAAGGATGAGTTAGGTGTGCTGACTGTTGAACTTGAATATGTTGATTAACGGCGATGTGATGCTCACTTTTGTCCGCAATGCAGGGACACTCCGATTGGAAATTGATTTGTTATGAATTGATTTTATATAAATAAAGCTAACCAAAGGAATGATATTATGAAAAAGTATGATGTTCAGAAGTTTGAACTTTTGTCAAACGAACAGATTGCAGACGGCATTTTTGATATGAGGGTAAAAAATGACGAGCTTGCTCCGCTTGCAAAGTGCGGACAGTTTGCCCATGTTTATGTGCCTTCAAAAACTCTGCGCAGACCTATTTCGGTTTGTGACAGCGAAAACGGTGTTCTCCGCCTTGTTTATCAGGTAAAGGGTGAGGGAACAAAAATTATGTCCGAGATGAAAAAGGGCGAAAGCGTTGATATTCTTGCTCCTCTCGGCAACGGCTTTAAAATTGAAAAGGGCAAGCGTTATTGCCTTATCGGCGGCGGTATAGGCGTTCCTCCGATGCTCTACACAGCAAAGCAGTGTGAAAATCCGCTTGTTATCACAGGCTTTAGAAACAAAGACCTTATTATTCTTCAGGATGATTTCAAGAAAGCCGGTGCAGAACTTGTGCTGACAACAGATGACGGAAGTGCGGGAATCCACGGCTTTGTAACAGATGTTCTCAAAGAAAAAATCTCAGAGGTTGACGAGGTTTGTGCATGCGGTCCTACCCCGATGCTCAAGGCTATTGCAGATGTTTGCAAAGAGGCAGGCAAGCCGTGTCAGATTTCTCTTGAGGAGAGAATGGCCTGCGGAATGGGTGCATGCCTTGTGTGCGCAGTAAAGGTAAGAAAAAACGGTGAAGAAATTATGCAGCATGTCTGCAAAAACGGCCCCGTATTTAACGCTGAGGAGGTAGTTTTCAATGGCTGATTTATCTGTAAAAGTTTGCGGAGTGGAATTTAACAATCCTCTCATTGCCGCATCGGGAACATTCGGTTTCGGTATGGAATATTCAGAGCTTTATCCCCTTGAAAAGCTCGGCGGTATTTCATGCAAGGGTATCACACTTACTCGCCGTGACGGCAACCCTGCTCCGAGAGTAGCCGAAACTCCTTCCGGTATTTTGAATGCAGTAGGACTTCAAAACCCCGGTGTTGATGTTTTTATCAATGAGGATTTGCCGTGGCTCAAAAAGCAAAATACGGTTATCATTGCAAACATTGCCGGCAACACTCCAGAAGATTATTGTGCAATGGCTGAAAAACTCAGCGAAACCGATGTTGATATGATTGAGCTCAACATCTCATGCCCTAATGTCAAGAGCGGCGGAGTGCAGTTCGGCACAAGCTGTGAATCCGTAGGTGCAATTACTGCGGCTGTCAAAAAGTATTGCAAAAAGCCGCTTATCGTAAAGCTCAGCCCAAATGTTACCGACATTGCATCAATCGCACAGTCGGCAGAGGCAAACGGTGCAGACGCAATTTCAATGATTAACACGCTCACAGGTATGCGTATCGACATCAACTCACGCAGACCGATTATCCGCAACAACACAGGCGGAATGAGCGGCCCTGCAATTTTCCCTGTTGCCGTAAGAATGGTTTGGCAGGTTGCAAACGCAGTTAAAATTCCGATTATCGGTATGGGCGGTGTCTCAAGCTGGCAGGATGCAATCGAGATGATGATGGCAGGCGCAACCGCACTTCAAATCGGTACTGTCCTTTTTACGGATCCGTATGCACCGATTAAGATTGCCGACGGTATGAACGAATGGCTCGATAAAAACGGAATTAAGAGTGTTTCGGAAATCACAGGCACAGTTAAGCCTTGGTAATTTTGCGGAATAAAAAATAATTTAAAGTCCATAATAACCCTATCGGAGGGATATTATGGACTTTTTGCGTGCATTAATAACGGCGCCCGTTTCAATTGCAGTATTGTTCCTGCTGTCAAAGTTCATCGGCAACAAGCAGATGTCAAGCCTTAATCTTTTTGACTACATCAACGGAATCACAATCGGTTCAATCGCAGCGGAGATGGCAACAGCCGAAATGTCAGACTTTTGGGCGTGCTTTGCAGCACTCATTGTTTATGTAATAATTGTTATGCTTTGTTCGCGGCTTTCGCAAAAATCAACAATGTTACGAAGATTTTTAACAGGCAAGTCTATTGTGATTTTCGACAGAGGAAAGTTGTACAAAAAGAATTTTTCGGTTGCAAAAATTGATATAAACGAATTTCTTACACGAATGCGTGAAAAGGGATATTTCAGTCTTGATGATGTCGAAACGGTTTTTCTTGAACAGAACGGCGATTTGTCGGTTCTGCCAAAGGACAAAAAGCGCCCTGCAACTCCGGATGATTTAAAAATCATTGTTCACCAAACCAGACCTGAGTCCGTGGTTATTACGGACGGAAAAATTCTCGAGAAAAATCTTGCCGAATCGGGCTTTAATCTTGAATGGCTCAAAAAACAGCTTGACAACAACCGCAAACGGCTCAAAGATGTTTTTCTCGGTGTGTGTGATGATACGGGAAACCTCAAGATTTACCAAGACGGAAGGTCTGAAAGCAAGAATGATATTTTTGACTGATAAAGCGTAAAAGAATAAAATTTGCACCTTTACAGGCTCGTAAAGGTGCTTTTTTAATGTGCAAAAATAAAATAATACAAAAATAAATTTTACCATTGCAATAACCAAAATTAATGTTATACTAAAATTGTAAGTGCGTGTCGGCAAGATTTTGCAGAACGCTTTGAAAAAATCGGAAAATTTTAATAAAGAAGGAAGTGCTTTAATGATTAAAAAGTTTACATCGGGCAACCCGATTGATACGCAGGCTGTTGTTGAAAAATTTAACGCTCTGCCTATTGCGGAATTTTCGCTCGGCGGCAAGTTTGAAAACGGAAATTTTGTCTTTGAATTTGATATGGCAGACAGCGACATCGTCTACGGTCTCGGCGAAGCTCCGAGAGGAATCAACAAGCGTGGTTGGGTGTATAACAGCTTTTGCAGTGATGACCCGTTCCACACCGAAACAAAGTCATCCCTCTATGCCGCTCACAATTTCCTTATGCTCAGCGGTTCAAAAACTTTTGGTATTTTTATCGACTTCCCGTCAAAAATCCGTTGGGACATCGGCTACACAACCACAAACAAAACCGTTATCACAATTGACGGCACGAATTTTGATATATATTACATTGACGGCACAAAGCCGCTTGAAATCGTAAAAGAGTTCAGAAAATCAATCGGCACAAGCTATGTTCCGCCGTTTTGGGCATTCGGCTATCAGCAGAGCCGTTGGAGCTATCACAATGCCGAAGCTGTTGACGCTGTTGTTGACGGTTACAACAAGGCAGGGATTCCGCTTGACTGCGTATATCTCGACATCGACTATATGGAGCGTTACAAGGACTTTACTGTTGATGATGAAAAATTTCCGAATTTCAAGGACTATGTTTCAAAGAAAAGGGAAGAAGGAATCCACCTCATTCCGATTATTGACGCAGGCGTAAAAAAAGAGAACGGCTACGATATCTATGAAGAGGGCAGAAAGAACGGATACTTCTGCAAAAACGAGGACGGCACGGATTTTGAGGGCGGTGTATGGCCCGGTATCGTTGGCTTTCCCGATTTTCTCCGACCGGATGTAAGAAAGTGGTTCGGCTCAAAATATAAAATTCTCACAGATATGGGAATTGACGGCTTCTGGAACGATATGAACGAGCCTGCAATTTTCTATTCGGTAAAAGGACTTAACAAAGCACTTGATAAGGCGGCTTCTCTTAAAGGGCAGAACCTTGACCTTTCAAAATTCTTTGAACTCAAGGACACATTCGCAGGTCTTTCAAACAGTCCCGAGGATTATTCAAGCATTTACCATACAGTTGACGGCAAACAGGTTTGCCATGATCAGGTTCACAACATTTACGGCGCTAATATGACAAAGGCCGCCGGCGAATATTTTGCGGAGGAGTTCGGTAAAGAAAAAATTCTTATGTTCTCCCGTGCGTCATATGTAGGCGCTCACCGTTCAAGCGGTATCTGGTTCGGCGATAACCACTCTTGGTGGTCACACATTCTTCTTGACCTCAAAATGCTTCCGTCGGCGAATATGTGCGGCTTTCTGTACTGCGGTGCAGATCTCGGAGGCTTTAACGAAAACGCAACCCGTGACCTTGTTCTTCGTTTCCTTGCACTCGGTGTGTTTACTCCGCTTATGCGTAACCATGCCGCTCTCGGTACAAGAAATCAGGAGTGCTACAGCTTTGAAAACAGCGATGATTTCAAAGATATTGTTGAGGTTCGTTACAGACTTATTCCGTACCTTTACAGAACATTCAAAAAGGCAAGCGAAGAGAATGATATGATTTTCAGACCGCTCTCGTTTGATTATTCCGATGATAAAATTGCCCGTGAATGTGAAACACAGCTTATGCTCGGTGACGAGTGCATGATTTGCCCTGTATATGAGCAGAATGTAGGCGGAAGATATGTTTATCTCCCCGAGAACATGACTTTTGTAAAACTCAGCGGTACAAACATTACGACAGAAAAAATGAGCAAGGGTACTCATTATATTGAGGTTGCCCTCAATGAAGTTCCGCTCTTTATCAAAGACGGCAGGCAGATTGAACTCTGCAAGCCCGCAATGAGAACTTCACAGCTCGACACAACAGACACAGTTATGATTCCGTAAAATTTTATTTGTACAATTATCTGTTTGCACAATCTATGGGCGAATACTATGTCAACAACATGGTTTACACTTTATACAAGGACATAGTTTACAGTAAAATCAAACACGGCAGTTGATAAAAAAACTGCCGTGTTTTTGTATGTCTTTAATTCAGTTTTAATCGTCAGAACTTTTTCTTTCGCTTTTGAAAAGCTTGCAGATTTCATAATAAATCGGAATTGTTAAAAATGCAATCCAACCAAATGACCAACCGCCGCAGATGTCGAGAAATCCGAAAAACATATACACAATAACGACAAGCAGGGGATAAGCAAAATGACTCGGCTTGCGTTTGTAGATTGCGTCAACAAGTGTGTAATAGAGAGGAATTGTCAGAAAGCATACCCAGCTGAGTACCCAACCGAGCAATACTCCGCTGAATCCCCAAACGAGGAATCCGATAACGGCAATCAACCAAAACGGAAAGTGTTTCCAAAAGCGGTGCGACTTTGAATGTTTATGCTCTTCAATGCTTTCATCATACATAACATTTCCGTTTTCGTCTGTATAGACTTTTGTTTTGCCGTTTTCTTCAACATGAATTCCGTTCCAGCCGACATCAACCTTTGTACCGTCTTTATCTTTAACATGGATTCCGTCCCTGAAATTAAGGTGAACAGAATCACCGTCCTTTGAGTCAACATGGATTCCGTGTTTGAACGAAACCTTGTCTGATTTTTTGTATGTTGTGTCGCTGTCGGGATTATTTTCGGCATTATTTTCGGGTTCTTCCGACTGTGCTTCGCTTTCGGTTTCTTTTTCGCCTTTAAGCAATTCATCAAGCGAAACACCGTAGATATCGGCAAGAAGAATAAGATTATCCGTGTCGGGCGATGCCTCTGCACGCTCCCACTTTGACACAGCCTGACGGCTTACACCTATTCTTGCGGCAAGCTCCTCCTGGCTTAGATTCATCTTTTTTCTGTACTGCAAAAGTCTGTTGGCAGTTTCAATGTTCATAAAATTTCCTCCTCAAATATTGCTTTATGGTTTTACCTTGTGAGAAAATTATATCGGTTGCCTGCCCAAAAAAACAATACATTTCGGGTTCCATTGTCGCAACTCTCGGTTGCAACCCGTAGTTGCGACAATAAAAATCAATAAAAACGCAAGATATTCCAATATCAGAGGTCAAGACCTGTTGTAGTCTTTAAAAATTCACCAAGCTTGTCGCAGATGATTTTTACACCGCCCTCGCTGTCACTTTCAACATTGAGAGGCATAATCGGATCGTGTACCGAAAGTCTGAGTAAGAACCAGCCGTCACCGTTATCCCTGTCAAATGAAACTCTGACGCCCTCACGGTTATCATCGGCAACACACCAGCCGTCCTGCTCCTCGGCATACTTTGTAAGGTCGGCAATAATTTTTTCACCGCAGGCTCTGAAATCTTTTTCAAGAATTTTGTATCTGATTTCTGTGCTTTCAAGCGGTTCTTTGAGTGAGGCGGTAAGCTCGTCAAGCTCCTTGCCCTCTTTTCTCATCTGAGCGGCCTTGATAATAATTTTTGTGCAGAGATATGCACCGTCATCAAGAAAGTAGTTTTCACGCATTGCGGCATGACCCGATGTTTCGATTGCAAGAGGACAGTTGATGCCCTGAGCGTTGAGTTCAAGAGCCTTGTCGATAACATTCTTATAGCCTCTGCGATAGCGGTAATGCTTTCCGCCGAGGTCATTTTCAATAAATTGTTTAAGACCGCTTGATGTGATTGAGTCTGTAACAATCATACCGCCGTCATTGCCCTCAAGAGCAATTGCCGCCGCAACGGCTACAAGTCTATTTCGATTGATTTCGTTGCCCTTGCTGTCAACAGCACCGCCACGGTCAACATCCGTATCAAAGATTACGCCGAGGTCTGCGCCGGATTCCCTGACAGCCTCACAGATTGAATCCATTGCCTCTTTAGCCTCGGGATTCGGCACATGATTCGGGAACATTCCGTCAGGTTCAAGATAGCGGCTGCCTGTTGTGTCTGCTCCGAGAACAGAAAGCACCTTGTCGGCATAAAATCCGCCTGCACCGTTGCCTGCGTCAACAACAATCTTAAAGCCCTTGAGCGGATGCTCGTAATCTTCTGCATTAACTTCCTTTTTAATCTTCTCGCAAAGTCCCTTTGCGTAGTCGCTCATATAGTCAACATCCGTAATATTTCCGCCGTTGCTTTCTTCGGGATGTTCACCGTTTTGTGCGTAGAGAAGAATTTCCTCAATGTCACTGCCCTCAAGACCGCCCTCACGGGTGAAAAATTTAAGACCGTTTCTGTTGAACGGGTGGTGACTTGCGGTAATCTGAAGAGCACCGTCACATCCGAGGTCAACGGTTGTCATAAACATTGACGGAGTTGACGCAAGCTGACAGCAGAGAACCTCTGCACCGCAACGCTTAAAACGCTCGGTTGTGATTTTCATTATATGCGGTCCCGAAATACGGCTGTCACGACCGACAGAAATTTTGAGCTCGCTCGGCTTTTTTGAAACTTTTTTAGAAAGCCAAAGCACAAAGCCATCTGCCATATCGGCAACAACATCGTCGGTAAGGTTTACACTTTGTCCCTCAACACCCTCGCTTGCAACTCCTCGTATGTCTGTTCCGCTTTTGAACTGTTTGTAAAAATCGTTAAGCATTTCATGATTCCTTTCTTATTTGTATGATTGCTTTTATTGAAAATTTAATTCGGAGCAATACTGAATCCTTTTTGAGATCAGCCTTCATAACATAGATTATAACTTAAAATGAGCAAAATCTCAATATGCCTGTTAAATTAAGTTTGTAAAAAACAGCAGTTATATAATGCTGAAAAAGAAATAAGTTGTTGAATTTACACAATCAAATGTTATGCTTGTGTTAAAACTATATTTCCATAAAAGCAAATACAAAGCACATTGTACAAAAAACACAACAATTTATTGTGCATAACTGACACCTAAATGCATTTGTGAACAAAAATTAATCGCTAAAATTGTTGACTTTTCCGAATGTTTGACTATAATAATAATTGTCAAGTAAATAGTCCGCTTGACTATCGGCTGATTTCCAATTAGCCTTACTCGAGTAAAATTGAATTATCACATAGTCGATAAATTGATCATGATTTTGCCAAATGGTAAATGGCGCACGAAAACAAAACTTTATATTTTTAAAGAATTGAATGGAGGAAATTTTATGACACCAATTCTTAGCTTACACAATGTTGATGTAACCAAATTCCTCGCCGTGCTCGATACCTGCGAGGGCAATGTATATCTCGTTACAAGCGAAGGCGACAGACTCAATCTCCGCAGCAAGCTTTGCCAGCTTGTCGGTCTTACAAGACTTATCGAAGGCGGCAGGATTGCAGAAGCAAGTATTATTTGCGAAAACAAGAACGACGAGAGCAAGCTTTTCAGACTTAATATGTTCGGCGACACAGGTAACGCCAAAGTAGGTTAATTCTGAAAACACTGACTTAAATATCTACGGTTTTCACGTTAATTTCAAAACTTCTAAACCCAAGGACAGCTGCGAGCAATCGCAGCTGTTTTTGGCTTTTACCTTTTAAATGTAAAATATCAATAAAGTGTTGATTTTGCCGATGTTTTGGGTTATACTAAACTTAATTTATTTTATGAGGCGTTAAACGCATTCGGAAAGGAATACGCTATGGCAGATACAAAAAACGAGATTATGAACGAAGAAGATCAGGGTATGCTCATCACTCTTGAGGACGAAAACGGTCAGGAAGTTGAATTTGAATTTCTTGATGTAATCGAGTTTGAGGGTACAGAGTACATTGTTCTCATCGAAAATGACGAAGATGCAGATGAGGTTGTTATTCTTCAGATTAATCAGATTGACGAAGAAACAGAGGAATATGTCAGCATTGACGATGAAGATACTCTTAACAAGGTATTTGAGCTTTTCAAAAAGAAATATGAGGGCGACATTAACTTTGAATAATTCGTTTCAAATTGAGCTTCCGAGGGGAGGCTCTTTTCTTTTGTGTGAATATAACATTCTCTGCGGGAAAAAATACCGTTGAGGTGTTGTGTATGACAGAAAAAATCGGACTTGAAAAAACTGTTGTGTTTAATTTGAAATCGGCAAATGAATCTGATGTCAATAATATCGTCAATGAAAAAGGTCATGAGAGCCGTTCGTTTTATTACAAACTCGGATTACTCTATTTTCTCAATATTGTTGACTGGATTTGTACAGAGGCGCTCATCGGCAGCGGACATTTTGTTGAGGCAAATCCCGTTATGCAGCCTGTGCTTGAAAACTTTTGGCTGACATTGTTAATCAAGGGAATTTTGCCGCTTGTGCTTATTCTTGGTTGTGCATTGATTTATAAGCTTGCCGAAATCGGCAGAAGCAAAACGGCTGAAATGCTTTTAACGGTCGGAGTTGTGTCTTATGCCCTTGTAAACCTATGGCATATTTTCAATTTTGTATTGCTCTTTTGTCGATTTTAATGTACAATAGTGGGTAGCGAATTTGAAAGGGAGTGTATGTTTTGCCGGCGTTATCAGTAAGAAATCTTACAATGACTTTTATCGAAAGAAACCTTTTTACCGATGTTTCGTTTGATGTTGAAGAAAGAGATAAGGTGGGCTTTATCGGAGCTAACGGAGTCGGTAAAACAACTCTCTTTAAGATACTCAACGGCGAAATCAGCCCTGTTTCGGGAACTGTTACCTTTTCAAAAAATGTCCGTCCGGGATATATGGAACAGCATGCCTGCAACAATCCGAGGGCAGATGTGTATCACGAGCTGCTTTCCGTGTTCGATTATCTTTCGGATATGGAAACAGAAATTTCCGCACTTGCACATCAGATTGACAACAAGTCGGGAAATCTTGACGAGCTTGTTGAAAGGCAGACCATGCTCATTGAACAGTTTGAAAGAGCAGGCGGTTTGACCTATAAAAGCAGAACCCGTTCCGCACTTTTAGGACTCGGATTTTCCGAAAATGACTTTACAATGCCTGTCGGCAATTTAAGCGGCGGTCAGCGTTCAAAGCTCTGCCTTGCAAAGCTGTTGCTGTCGCAGAGCAATATGCTCCTCCTTGATGAGCCGACAAACCACCTCGACATTGACGCAATCGCATGGCTTGAAGGCTTTTTGAGAGATTTCAAGGGCGCAATGATTATCATCAGCCACGACCGTTATTTTCTTGATAATGTAACCAACAAGACGATTGAACTTGAACACAACCGTGCTATGGTTTATAAGGGCTCATATTCGGAATTTGTCAAGAAAAAGGAATCGGTGAATGAGTCGCTTAAAAATAAATATGAACACGATTTAAAGGAGATAAAGCGTATTGAGGGCATTGTTGAACAGCAGAAACGCTGGGGACAGGCTCATAATTTTATCACAGCCGCAAGTAAGCAGAAAGAGGCTGACAGAATCAAAGACGGGCTTGTTGCCCCCGAAAGCGAGCTTGAAACAATGCGTATGCATTTTGAGCCGAGATGTGAAAGCGGCAACGATGTTTTAATCTGTAAAAATCTTGCCAAGTCATTTGACAATAAACAGCTTTTCAAAAATGTTGATATACATATCAGAAAAGGTGAGAGAGTGTTTATCATCGGCGGCAACGGTTGCGGTAAAACAACGCTGTTCAGAATTTTAATGGGCAAAACTCCTATGAACAGCGGTGAATATGACTACGGCGCAAATGTTGAAATCGGTTATTTTGATCAGATGCAGCAAAATCTTGACCTGTCAAAAACCGCACTTGATGAGGTGTGGGACACCTTCCCGAATATGACGCAGACCGAAGTCAGAAGTGCGCTTGCGTCATTCCTGTTCAAAGGTGACGAAGTGTTTAAACCGCTTTCAAAAATGAGCGGCGGCGAGAGGGCGAGAGTTTCTCTCTTGAAACTAATGCTAAAAGGCAGTAACTTTTTGCTCCTCGATGAGCCGACAAACCACCTTGACGCATCATCACGGGAAGAACTTGAAAAAACTTTGCTTGACTACAGCGGTACAATGCTAATTGTCAGCCATGACCGTTATTTTATAAATAAAATTGCCGACAGAATTTTACTCCTTACAAATAACGGAGTAAAGGAATATCTCGGTAATTACGATTATTATCTTGAACGCACAACAGCCGAAAAATCGGGTGCTGTTCCGACTGAGAATAAGAAAGATAAAAAAGAAAAAACGCAGAATGATTACTTTTTGCAAAAGCAAAAGCAGAGCGAAGAACGCAAAAGACAGACTAAGCTTAAAAAGGCAGAGGCTGAAATTGAGCGACTTGACGAAGAAATCGCCAAAACACAGGAGCTTCTCTCAAGTGAGGCAGTTGCCGCAGATTACGAAAAACTTATGGAGCTTTCAAAACTGCTCGAGGATTTGCAAAAACAGCAGGAGGAGCAGTACGAAATCTGGGAAGAACTCGAAAGTATGGCAGAATGATCGCCTTACAGTCGGGAGGAGCGACAAATTTCCCTTGCTTAAAGTAAAAAATTGTTGTATAATAACCGCATAATATAAGCTAAAGACTGTTGCACAGCAGTTTTTGCAGTTGATTTTCAGATGAAAGATTATGCGAATTAAAAATGAAAAACGGCAGGCAAAATATCCTGCCGCATACATCTGCCCGTGGCGCAATTGGATAACGCAACGGATTCCGATTCCGGAGAATGGGGGTTCAAATCCCTTCGGGCAGGCCAAAAAAAGGACACCCTACGGGGTGTCCTTTTTTAGGGAGGAGTGTTTATGAAGGCATAGCTGTGCACAGGACGCAACAAGCGAGGCGGAAAGTTTAGGTTTGTACAAAGTACTTCGGGCAGAAGTAGTGATAAGATGAAAGTGTGACACCCTACGGGGGCGTGCTTTTTTCAGCTAAATTCACGCAAGCGTGAGCTAAATTTGCTACGCAAGCTAAATTATCCTACGGATAGCTAAATTGTCCTGGCGGACAGCTAAAAGTGAATTTAATTTAGCTGTAAACCGAAAGGGTTGCAATTTAGCAACGGAGCGACAAAAAATTCATAGGATATTTTGTTGAAAAATACAATGAAAAATTTTTTTGCAAAAACCCTTGACGAATAGGATTGAGGATGATATAATAGTCAAGCTGACTCATTCGAGGACATCTTCAAAAAATGAAAATGCTTCAAAAAAATTTAAAAAATTTAAAAAAAGTGTTGACAAATGATGAAGAATGTGATATATTATATAAGCACTCGAAATTAAAGAGTGAATGCGAGAGCAAATGCTAGATTCGCTGGTGTAGCTCAGTTGGTAGAGCAGCTGATTTGTAATCAGCAGGTCGGGGGTTCAAGTCCGTCCACCAGCTCCATTGAAGCCTACTGTTTAGGCAGTAGGCTTTGATTTTTGAAAAACTTGATAGGGGAGAATTCCCGAGTGGCCAAAGGGGGCAGACTGTAAATCTGTTGCGTTTCGCTTCGATGGTTCGAATCCATCTTCTCCCACCACAAAAGTACGGTAGCAATGATACAAATTGCTACCGTACTTTTTAATTATTCCCTGTGATAATCCCTTGATATAAAGCCAAAAGCGAGGTTAGTGGGTTCAAATGCGAACCTGCAGACCTCGCTTTTTTGTTTTACAGGTTTCCGGGCAACTTCTGCTGCCGCTGAAAGTGAACCCACTCTGCCGAACCTTTTAATTTTTCATAGAATAATTAAAAGGTTCGAGAAAAATTAAAAGGTATCCCTTCGCTCGGATTGTTAGGAAAAAGCTCGAACAAACTCCTGTTCGTTGATTCTCATCCTTGCAGCAAATCCTTCGTAATCCGCTGTGTCCGCAGGGATTTTCAATCCGTGTTTCGTAATACTAATATCGTCACGTGGCATGACATTTGATTCGTAAGTCGAACCTTGATTCAACCGCAATTTCATGTCATCCGCCCCCTCTGCTTCAGGGTATAGATAGAACCCCGCCTTTGCGTCAAATCGGAACATATAAGCCAACACCTGTAAATAATCTCTGTTTCCGATGTTATCGATTGGCTTGTACTTGGCATCGGCAATGATACGAGCTTCATTATCCCGGCTGATAAAGTCCGGGTAGATAAGTCCAATATTTCCTTCAAACAGACGTTGGGCTCCTTTGCCGCCTTTATTCATGGGATGATAGAATATTTCGTCAATCAGTGAATTGACGTATTCTTCCCATAACCAGGCACCGTCAAAGAGGATGCCATATATCTGCTTTGAGCCGGAACCGATTTGATGCTTCTGATGTCGCAGAATCAAAAGACACAGTCTTTGCAACGCAAGGTATTCACGGAAATAGGCGTGACGGACTACATTCTTTTTATTCTGCTCAATAATCCGCTGCCTGTCGTATGGCTCATATCCCGAAGTTGCGTCTATGACCAGTTTTACTTCGTTCTTGACCTTGACGAGAATCTTGGTTCCATAAGGTTTCCTCTTGATGAATTCTATGGTATGCCGTACCAATTCCATCAAACTGTTGTCATAGGAAAACTCCCGCTGGCTATATGCGACATTCCCGGTAAAAGGAGTGTTTTTCTCAATGTGCCGTGCAATATCAATCGTTCCCTTAACATATCCGTCATTGTAGTTATGCCGGATATATTTTTTGAAGAGTCCCTTTCGCATTGCCGTCTTTAAGTAATACGGAAACAGGAACAGCAAGAAATTAAACAGTCTGTTGTCTTGGTTGGCATCGGTTTCCAAATCAACAAGATTCGGAAAGTCCAATACACTTTCAATGAGATACTGGAAAAAGTAATCATCCTCTTCACCACTGAACCGAGACTCAATAATAAGCCGCTCATTTCCGCAACCGATAAACCCCATGACATTGCCGGAACGATACGAGTCATTTACACTCTGGAGAATCATCTGATCCCGTGTAATATCCTCGGCATCGTCAATATATTCCGGGAATACAAACACACCCTCGCGTTCAAGCTGATCCAGCGTTTTGTCAGCTATTTTTCCTGTCAGAGTGGATATATCAGAAAAGGTATCTTTTTTATGTTGTGAATTATCCTTGATTTTGAGTAGTTTCATTCACATCACCTACTGAGGGTTTCTGATAGCCATATGCTTTTGCAAATCTGCTCATGAGACCTTCCTCATCGTACATTCCCTGAACATATTCCTGCAGAAGCGGCTGAAGGTAATCCGTCCAAAGCTGGTCAAAGGTGAGTGTTTTCAGCTTCAGGAAATAAGAAGCACCGATTTGATAGTTCTCATTCAAATCCTCAACATTTGCGATTTCATTATTAAGTGCAGCCATTCTCCTGATTGCTTCGGCTTCCAAATCCTCATCTTCCAGAAGAGCAAGCATCTCAAGCCGCTCATCAGCTCGAAGTTCGACAAAGCGGAACCTCCGGCGCATAGCAAAATCGAAACTGTCCACAGAGCGGTCAATGTCGTTCATGGTGCCGATGATGTAGACATTCTCCGGGATATAAAACTTCTCGTCAGGGTCGGCGTGAAGGTTTGCGTACTGCGTAGAAATTTCTCCGGCTTTACCGCGATATCCGGGATCGATAGCAAAGAACAGTTCTCCGAATATTTTTGAAATTTCTCCGCGATTGATTTCATCGATAATGAAGATATATTTTTTCAGTTCTGCCTGTTTTGCTTTTGCTTTTGAAGCAGCACCTTTTTTTGCACGGATAGCCTTATAAATCGCAAAGTCATAAGAATGCCCTTGCGTTGCGAATGTCTTGCCAAAGAATGTCGTTACATCTTTTATTTTGTCGAACTTCTGCCCAGATTCAAGCATCCTTCTGATTTCGTCCAGGTTCAACGTGAGCTTGTTTGCTGTCGCATTTCCGGGAATGGAGATATAGATGTGCGCATCGTCCACGCTTGCGATAGTGAACTCATTGCCGTTAATCGTTTTGAATGTATCCACGCCAAGTTCGATGCTCGTAAAGAACTCCGCCAAGGACTCTTGAACAGACAGCTCTTTTTCGATGGCTTCCCTTGACTTCTGGGAATCTTCGTAATTCTTTCTGGCACGGGCTACAAACTTCTTGAAAATACCGTCTTGAAGTTCAAATCCCATCGTCCCGTCATCGTTTATCCTCGGTCTTAAACCCTCAACGAAATCCGAGTAGTCATAGCTTGGGTGGAACTGCACAAATTCCACCTGCCTTTTCTGCTCATCGGAGAGAAGTGTATAATCGTCAAAATAGCCATCGCTGATAATGTCTGCGGCGATTTCCTTTGCAAGGTAAGACTTTCCTGTACCAGGGGCACCTCTGAAAATCAAGTTTTTCGATTCAATCAGCATAGAAGAGAACGGATTCCGATATCCTTTGAACTGCTGTACCAGTTCTTCTTGTGCAGAAGCCTCTGCCTCCGCTGCTTCCGTTTCTTTCTCGTTCTTTTCACGGTAAGTAAGGATGAACTGATCGCCGGGTTCGCCGAAACGCTTCAAGCATTCCTGAACAAAAATAATCGTAGAGAAGATGTTCCAACAGTACAGGACGAACTGTCTACCGTTGTCATAGCCGTATGTCAGATACTCTATGGTGTTTCGATGCTTTTTAAACTCGTCCACGCTCGGATAGATACCACAGATCATTTCGCTGTCGGGATTGTATTTGCAGACCGGGAAACCTTCCTTTTCCTCAACCGACAGCCCGGAAATCTGTTTCTCGAACAACTGGCAGGCGATGCGCGGCATGGTCTGGTTAGAGTTCCGCCTTTCACCTTTGCTGTAAGAGCGCTTGATTACTTCACCGCCTGCCTTTTTGAAATAGGCATCGAGAGGCTTGTAGTTATCACCGAGACTCAAATTGTCCATCGTAAAGCGTTCATCGGTAGATACAACGCTTTCTGCGGTAATAGTCAGCTCGAATTTCTCCTGCTGCTTCGTTTCAATCGTGAATCCGTGGCTCTCAAAGAAATTCTTTGCTTCAACGGCATTACAGCTCTCTGTTGAAACATCCACTCCGTTTGCAATGTGATCTGCCACGGCAATTACGTATTTCGGTGGATATCTCTTTCCGTCCTCGGAAACAAGTTCATATTTTGTGCTTTGATTATGAAAAGGAACTCCGTTTTCATCGATATACTGTAAAGCCTTAAGGATGTCTTGCTTATTAATCTTTGGTATGGCCATTCTGCACCTCCATAAGAGAATATTTCTTAATGTTGCTTTGGCGGTGAAACAAGACCGCGTGATAGGACTCGTTCGATACATTCGGCGAGTTCTTTTTTCTGTTGCTCCGGGGTTCCGATGTAATTGTACATCAAAAATCTCGTGTCCATAACGATCCCCTGGATGCGCTCATAGTTCTGCATTTGCGGATGGCTTGGATCATATCTCCAATCACCAATAGCCTCGCCAATGTTTCCAACCATTTCATTTATATGGAACAGATTGTTGGCACTATTGAATGGCATAATAAAGCAATTGAAAAGAGACTCATTCGGCACACCTTTTACACGGGCGATGTACTCTCCGTAAGTAATCTGCTTGTTGATGTCGGTGCCGTTCGGTAGATGGTCGGAATTGCCAGTCCTACCATAGCGATAACACTTCGCATCAAGGACATAATACTTGCCGCCATAAATCATTACAGAGTCTGGGTATAACGGAGTTTTCTCTTTTTCATGTCCGTAATCTAAAAGCCATCGTGTCCTTGGGAAATACTGTTCTTTATCTTCCACTCCGAACGCTTTATCTATCATGCGTTCCCAGACATTTTCAAAATTATCCGTGCCGAAATAGTATTGTGTGTCAGAACTTTTCTTATCTATGTATTCAAGCATAGCTCGCATGGCTCGAAAGAGTTCTTGTTCATTGTCATTGTTCGTTGACGCGAGTTTCTGTGTAAGGACATATATAGATTCCTTAATCGGAGGGTGGTTACCCGGCTGCTCCGGCATAAAAGGAACATATAGCCATCCCATTTTGTCGAAAGCCTCATATACGCAATAACGATGAATTTGAGTGATCTTCTTATTCACATTTGGTGTAGAGGAGCGAACGGTCAAATTTGTGAAAATCAAAGAGCCGTTCTTTTGAATGAGAGCAGTCTGGTCTTTTACTGTTCTCGCCCAGGAGGTTTTGCCCTTTGTGTCCGTCCTGTATTCAGGGTCGGTTTCAACATAATAACGACCGGTTCTCAAGAAATCTCGAATGACTGTTAAATATGCATGAATCGGGAAATCTACTGTGCGAGGAGCTTCAAATTTTCTACCCTCAATCACACGGTCCTCTTTCATAAAGGTTGCAAGCACACCGAAGAGGTTTTGAATATCTACACGCAGATTATCGTCATTATCCGGCAATTGATAGCCGATGGGAAAGTAAATGACTGCGTCCTCTGTATCCGCCTTCACACCAACAAAACTGTCACCGTCTTCATTTGTATTAACATGGCAGCGTTGCCGTATGTTTTTTGATAAATCAATCGGCACAGAAATTCACCTCCTAATCTTTCCTCATTAGCTTTGCGGATACAAAGAATCGCGGACTGCTTGCCTGAAAATCTTGAACCTGTCTTTTCCTGTATTAAGCACAAAAGTACGGATTACTTTTTCAAGATCATCCATCGTGTCAGTATCAAAGAGAGCTTCCGGATTGAACTTGAAGGCATCATCCCACAGATATTTGATTACCTTTTCCGGGAAGATGCGGATTTGCATAAGTCCCTCTCGCACTTCGGCAAGACGAGCTACTTCTTCCGGGGTGCCATTCATTATTTCGGCTTTCAGTAATTCATTATATTCTGATGCAAAACTGGTGTGGGGCGGTTTTGCTGCGGCACGATCATCGAATTTTAAATCGCTTTCATGGACGAAATAAACACCGAGACGCTTGTCCTCCGCCGATGCCATTTTTGCTTTGTTGCCGATAATGATGGTATTGATGGTTTCGCAGAATCTCCTCCAGGTGACACCGGTATCAAGGATTTCAGCCTGAGCGAGAGATTGACGAACATTGAAGAAATTATTTTCAATAAGCCGCATTCTCCATCTGCGCTGAAATGCTGTGTCCAGAGTGAAAACATTCTGGTCAGAGTTGTTCATAGTTCCGAGGATAGAGAGATTTGCGGGAATACGAACTTTATGAGTTGGATCACCGTACACAACTTTTGCAACATTTTCATTCGTTATGCCATACTCGCTAGTGCCAACAGGATATGTAATCCCACCGACTGTTTTCTCTTCAGCACATCTGTCCAGAAGTTGGAAGACATCGCCGAAGATAGCAGGTGCATTACCTCGGTTAATTTCTTCTATGACAAGAACATACTTCTGGTGAGGATGTGTATATGCCGCACGGAGAATGTTTGTAAACGGGCCCGGAGCGAACTCGTATGTTACCTGCTTATCTTCCGAATCAACAATGGGGAGGATCTGCCCAACAAAATCTGCGTTTGTATAATCAGGATGGAAAACAAGCCGTTCGACAATTGTACCTTCAGTGCAGTATTCATGCTCGATAGTCCAGCTTTTGCCTGAACCCGGAACACCATATAAAAGAATGTTGTTGCCGCCAACCACCAACGAGCCAGAGATGAAACTGCCAAATGGACAGGAGAGGGAATCAGTAAACTCAAGGTTATATTTCGCAAGGTTGATTACGCCTCTTCGTTCACCCTCAAATATACACTCTAACCCTATGCCGTGTGGCCATTCAGTGGGCATACCTTCAGCATTGATGTAACCCGCATAGTATTTTCGATGCGTGGTACGCAAAATTAGTATTACAAGATTATCGATAATACCGACAAAATTCCCCTCTGAGGTATAATTGCCGTCTTCATCTTTTTCTGGTTCGGGGAAGCCATTTTCCAAGCTCCAAGCAGGGTGCTTGTACTTCATATTTTGCCGACTAATCCTATAATTATTTCTTCCACCTCTCGGCGCGAACTCCAGAAAAGCACTTTTCGATGAGTCACCGAGAACATGAGCGTTAAATGTATAAATTGATCTTGTTTCATCTTTTAACGGGCTGTCAGATATCTCTGCAAATTCCAGAAAGTCCACAATATCTTCATTTGAAATTCCGGCAGCCTCCAAATATGTTTGACCTCCACCGCCATCAGGTCTGTCAATATCGTATAGCTTTTTGAAATCGGACGGATTTATCTTTCTATAAAAAATTCTATCTATGTATTCCATATTCTCACCTTACCTTTCAACAGAAATCAAGTATTCTTTGAGTTTCGCTGGCAATTTGCTGTCGTTACTTCTAAATCGGTTGTAATCAATGAGTTGGACTCGGACTGTTCCATACTTTCTAAAGCACTCTTCTAATTGTTCAAGAGAAAAGAGCCCATCTTCGCTATAGCTGATTAGAAATTTATCACAGTGCATATCGTTAAGGATTTTTTCAAAAGACTGGAGCCCGCGCGTCTTTGTGCATAACTTTGAGTGCTGATCCCACCAATCTCTTAATCCGCTTTTTCCGATTGCTTCTGGATAATCGCCTCTTGCCAATGTTTCTAATATGTGATAATTCGCAGCATATTGGCGTTTCATGTATGGCGGATCGATATAGCACAAATCTGCAGTAATAAGTCCGGCAAGGTTCTCTGCAAATCCCAAGCGAACCGAATGTCCTGATGAATTTGGAAGATACAATTCAACGGGACATAACATCATGCTGGCATTCGCATTTTTCTTGAATTCCGACAGAAAATAACCATACGTTCCAGATATGTTTGCCACTTCATTGGCTGCCATTATCAATGTGTGCTTTAAAAGAGACTCTTCAAGAGAACTTATGGTTCTGCTTTCAATCCATTCATTTATTTTTTCTCTTATAGCATCAATTTTTCCGGCGTTTTCTGAAGTGAAATACTTTCTGGGTGGGCAACCATTCAATGGGGTTCCACTTGGAGAAAATTCCCTGAAGAAAAAACTTTGTTTTGGCGTTAATCCATTCAAATATTCAATAACATCTAAATATGGATTTTCGCTATCCTGTTCAACGATTCCGATTTTTATCAAACCTTCAAACATAGGATATTCACCAATTTGAAGGTTTGTAACCAGATGATGATATGAATATGTCATAACATCGGATGCGATAACCTTATAGCCTTGTTTTTTGAGTTCAAGAGCGACCGAACCAGTACCCGCCATTATATCTGCCACGGTTCCAGAGTCACCAATCATATCGTGAATGCAATCCATAATGTGAGGCAGAAGTTTTGTTTTATTCCCGATATACCTGTACATACGAACTACACCTCCATTTTCATATCGTTAACTGCGCCAAGGTTGGGAAGGCTATTCATTTCTCTTATTATTAGTTCCTGTTCATCTTTTGTCAGACCATATTTCTTCATTATCAGGCGTTCGAGTTTGATATCAGTACTATAGTCATATTTTCTCATAAGCTTGGAAGCAAGTGCTATAATCTCCGTATCAATCTGATCGCCGTTGAAGGGACGAATTGGGAAAGTGTATATAATTTGTTTTGTAAGATACGGGTGGGATTTCCACTCGTTTTCACCGTATGTTTTCAAATAATAATAGTACACTACGCGAGAATTAAGCAACGCGAGATAGTACTCTAAAGGGGTTCTGTTGTTTCCATCGGCGTACTTCAAAATGTACACCGTTTGACTTGTCATACTCCCGGTATAATCTATTGCACAATAAATACCTAACCCTGTTTTGCGGATAAGCAATTTGGGTGGCAAATACAGTTCACGATTTTTATAGTTTATTCCCTCAATGTGAGGCTTAATGTAGCACTCGCCGGAGATTTTGTATCGGCGTATGTTTTCTCCGACAAAAACAGATACACTATCATCGTCTGGGACTCTTGTTATTACATTCTGAGCAGTATCATTGGTAACTGGAATTTCAGATCCACAGTTGACGCATTTTTTCTTTCCAACTTCAAGCTGCTTCTTTTTATATCCTTGGGCACAACCACAATTTGGGCAATACACAACTTTGCCGGTCTTTGATATTTCAACGCCTCTTCCGAAAACAAAAGTGTCTTTCCAGCAAATTGAGTTTGATGTAATTATACTCAGCAGATGTTCCTCATCAGTATGCGTATCAATATCAAAATTATATCCGCTGTTGCAAAGGAACCGTGATTGTTTAACAATGTGCTGTTTGTCATCAAAGAAAGCGATAAGCGTCCCGTCTCCCGAAAGATAGGCTTTTCTATCATCGGTAGAAAGACGGAAGCATATTGTTTCACTATCGGCGGTAGGGGCTGCTTTCTGACATACGATTACTGTTGCTGCGCGATTAACCTCGTCAAATATTTTTTCGCCAAGTCGAGCAATTACTCTAATACACGTTTTTTCAACAAGGAATTTGCGTAGCCTTTCGTTTTGAGAATCGAATAGCGAATCAGGGATAATAAATGCAAATATTCCGTTATCACGCAGCAAATTGACAGCAAGCTCCAAAAAAAGCACATAACTATCGTATTGCCCAGATGCAAGAGTGTAGCCAGAAGAATTCAATTCTGACCTGTCATATATTTTTTCAGAACTCCACGGAGGGTTAGCGATAATTGCATCAATTTCCGGGAGTTTTCCTCTCCAATAATCTGCGGCTTTCCTTTTGACGTTTTGAGGCAGAATTGTGTCATTGTGAATAATCGTAAATGAATCTTTCGTTGCGTTTACAGCTTCTCGATCCACATCAATACCTATATAGGCACATTCCGTACCAAATGCTTTTTTGGCTGCGTTTAACAAAGCGCACTCACCGCTTGAAGGGTCTAAAACAGTACGAATAATTTGGCTGCTGCTTTCGGCAGTGCGTTTTAACAAGGCTGCAACGAACTGTGCCAGCGAATCCGGCGTGTAGACCACGCCGTATTTTTGTTTAATCATATTATTCCCTCCACCAGATTCAATACTCATTAACGTCTATTCCGGCGGCAAGAAGTCTTTCGTATCTCTCATATGTAAGAACGACCGCGATAGGTTTGCCGTTTTTTAGTATAAAAGCAGTTTTATCTGTTTCTGATAAACCTCTGATTAATTTGGACGATTGCCCTCTATTAAATTCACCTATATTGTAATGTTCCATAGGAACTTTTACTTTATTTTCCAAAACGTCAAGCCTCCTTTGAATTATTGACGCACTTATACACGGTTTATTATACCACAAACAGATTGTAATTGCAATACTTATTACAAAATAACTTACAACTTATTTTTGCATTTCAAAAGTAATTACAATTACAATTTATAAAGCTGATGGGAGTCTTTACACGATAGCCTTATTTCGGGTTAAAGCGGTACCTCCCTTTTCAGTAATATGCCGTAGCACCTACAAAAAGAAAAGGCTTCCGGGATTGGTAAAAATCTCGGAAGTCTTGATATTATAGCCTCTGGTTAATTGCATATATTTGTCATAAAGATATGCAGACCGCCGTTTAGTAGCTAATACAGCTATTAAGCGGCGGTCTTTTTTTATTTCTGCATCTTTTTGCTTCTGTACCTTCTCTGTGCCGCAGCGTTGGCGCATTCCGCACAACAGTATTTTTTATTTGTTGCTGTGGCATTAACGAGAAAATACACATCTCGTTTGCAACTGGGGTTTTCGCATTCTCGATAAATCTCAACACTGGGTTTCATATAAAAAATCGAAAAATAAATGGCTTCAAGAAGATTGTTGAGTTGCCATTCAGGAGAAAGCTCCCCGGAATTGTACTTTGGATGAATTCCGGCGATGTTGTGATTTATCTCTTCGCTGATTACTAGTCGTGATATTTTCAACAATGCCGATTTCATTTCTTCCGAAAGAACAAAGGATTCGTTTTTTGAATAGAAGGATATGTGCCGATACCGAATATCCTTAAGAACACCACGCTCAAGTTGGAAATGATAATAGAAATCTATGATTGTTCTCAGATCGGAATCCTCGTGCGGATAGCTTGTATATAGCGCCACTATATTTTTGAAATGAGAATCCGCACTACCGTTTACCGTAGTGTTGGAGCTACTGCGCACAGCATTATAGAATGACAAATCTACAGTACCGCTTCCACACATAGTGTCGCTAACTGTAAATTTGCCCGTATCGAATGCTTCTTGATTTCCGTTCATATCCGGGAAGTTGCAGCAAGTGCCTATAAGATCGGTAAAACGGTGGCGGCAGGTCTCATACTGTCCGCCAGAATAATCGATGGAAACCGGGGACGAGAATAAGAGATAAGTGGCATGGATGAGCATTGCCTTATAGTCCCTCTCTCCTGCGATAGCATTCATAAGGCGCAGCGTGGATTTAATGTGATACACCAAATTCATTACGTCGTCCGCTTTAACGGAAACATACTCATCACTTTCGAGAGGAAGTAGAAAACCGTACTTTTCAAAGAACGCAATATGAGCGTCAATATCTCCATCCGGGATTTTGAGCAATTTTCCAAGGATGTTAGACTCCAATGCAGCACCGGCAACCCCGGAAAGATTAAGTCCCTTTTGCGGGGCATACGCAAACAAAAGCGGTTCATTGGGATCACAATACATTTTCAGCGTTGTTTCCGCAGGCTGTCCCGGTATTTGATATTCAATATCTTTTTGACATATGCAGCGATAATTATGGCACTCAAACATATTACTGATGAAAAAATTAGAAATTTTTTTCGGCATAGTACATTTTTGAAAGCTAAAGCCTTCATCAAACCTCCATAAAAAATGATGTAAACCATTATTATTTTGCCATGCGAGGACATGATTTGCCCATTGATTAACCTATTATATCACAAAAATAATGGATTTACAACACTACACCTATTATTTTCTAATCGGAAATGATAGGTGTTTTTTAGTTGAATTTATTATTTCTTTGTTTCGAGTAAAATAGAATCATCGGGAGAACACCTCTCGAAATACATTACTCCGCTTTGTGAGTGGCCATTAACGAAGCGGTGGATGCATACGGAAATCGCAGACGGACACCCGTCAAAAATCCGATGCCCCACCGTTTTATTGTCATGCCTTCTCACGAGCAGACATTGTCGGTGTGTCATCAGATACACCGATTTTTTGTGCATCCATCGCTTTCCCTTCTCAAAGCGGGAAAGGACAAGCTATGGAAAGCAACGAAAACCAGTACACCATCTACATCCGCTCCCCGAAAGAGAGCATCCCCGTCAACAAGGAAGAATTCGATGCCTACTACCACGACATTAACATCTACCGCATCCGTCAGCAGCGGCACGGTCGCTGCGTGTGTCCCGCAAGTAAGCGGCTCACCTGCGATATGGACTGTCTGACCTGCCCCTTCCACCGCATGGGCGATATGCGTTCACTCGATTACACCGAAACCGATGACGAAGGAAACGAAACCGCCTGGGTCGATGAAATCCCAGACGATTCGCCTTTACTAGAAGACATCATCATCGAGGCTTCCGAAATGAAAGCTCTGTACGCTCGGCTTACAGAACTGATGCCGGAGGCAATCAAAATCGGCGAGATGCGGCTTGAGGGTTTATCAGAGGATGCCATCGGCGAACGCATTGGGATTGGCAGAAAGACCTATGCCTACAGATTAAAAAAGGTTAAAGCCGTCCTCGAAAAAGAATTCCCGGATATTTTTTGAAAAAAGTTTCCCGGATTTTTTCCGAAATGCACTTCTCATGTTCATGGGAGAGTGTAAGGAGCAAAACGATACCGCTCCTTCGGGAGGTGAAAACGAATGAACGAAGTAAAGCGAGATGCTCTGAAGCCGGAGGAAGAACTCGTTGATGTTCTGCTCGACTTCATCATCGTGTCGGCAACACTGGCAAAGAAAGTCACCCTCGCGGTGAGAGAAAAGCAAATCAAGGAAGGAGCGTACAAAGATGTCAAAAATGAGCGAACTGGATGCCGTGCTCAGAGACCTACGAACTGCGGCTACCACTATTAACGATGCGGCTGATACCCTCACGGAGATGTTCAGCGGCAAGACCGCCGAAGCTCCGGCAACACCGACCGAGCCGGCTCCTACCAAAGAAGACGTCCGTGCGATCCTCGCAGAGATGTCGAGCCGTGGCTTCACTGCCCAGGTAAAGGAACTGCTCCGTCAGCACGGCGCGGCAACGCTCTCCGGCATCGACCCTTCGGAGTACGCCGCTCTCATCAAGGATGCGGAGGGACTCGAAAATGGGTAATCACGCTCTGCTTTCCGCTTCCTCCTCCCACAGGTGGCTGAACTGCCCTCCGTCCGCGAGGCTCGGCGAGAACTACGAGGACAAGGGCAGCAATTTCGCCGCCGAGGGAACGGATGCCCACAGCCTGTGCGAACACAAGCTCAAGACGGCTCTGGGCATTCCGTCCGAAGACCCCACCGAAAACCTCTCTTGGTACAACGAGGAGATGGAGGAATGCGCCAGCGGCTATGCCGCCTATGTGCTTGAACTCCTCACCGAAGCGAAGAAGGTCACGACAGACCCCATCGTGCTGATCGAGCAGCTTTTATTTTTTTTAAATTTATAAATTTAAAG
>ERZ791854.318-NODE-318-length-41210-cov-4.66609_pt1 | contig 41210 bp, 27 predicted proteins | sample MGYA00510286_ERZ791854 | MGnify/ENA primary metagenome ERZ791854 (study PRJEB30046, sample SAMN00715267) | human gut metagenome | study: EMG produced TPA metagenomics assembly of the A metagenome-wide association study of gut microbiota in type 2...
CTCCTACCCAGTAAATCCCGTATGCTCTTTAGCTATCACTGTTTACTTCACCAGCCTCTACGACCTCCATAAACTTGCTTACAGCTCCACGAGCATCTATTGTCAAACTTCTTGAAGCCTGCTCTCTTTGTGAAGCCACTTCTTTATAAAGCTTTTCTTCATCTGTGTGAGCGTATAATAACAAATAATAAGATTTCTCTTTGTTATCAACGTTACGGTCAATACGTCCTAAAATCTGTGTCTGCTTACTCGGGTTTCCTACAATGCTATATAGAATACAAGCATCCCCATTATACAGGTTCAAACTCTTCATAATATTTGTTATAATAACATCGTATACGCCCTTATTAAACCCATCGATGATCTCCATTCTCTGCTCAACTTTGTTAGTACTACTTCCTGTACCATTTAATAACACAGGCTTCCTACCAATCTTAACAAGCTCTTCAGCTATCTTCTCTTGAGCTGCAATATGAAAACAATAGATCATTACAAGTTTACCAGCTAAATCGTTTTCAACGATCTCGCATAACTTATCAAGCTTTGGATTTTCCTCTCTAGTAAACTCTAACCCAGCCTCAGGATCTACATTAGCCGGACTGTTTAACACCTCATTGTATCTGTACCCATCATTTATAGCAATAGTCTGAGCAATTGTCGGCTCAACCTCATACACGTAGTACTTATTGTTGTCCTCTTTCTTTCCAAGTTCCTCTCGAATTGCTTTGTCCTCAATAGTTCTAGCAAAGTAAACCAGCTTTAAGCTCTCTTTGAATATTTCCTGGTTCTTATATCCAACCCTGTCTAACTTCATTTTCCTCTCTGCCACACCAGAACTGTTCTTTTTATAATAGTATCCAGTTCTCTTATATACTGAAAACTTCTTATCTATTGCTGATTTGCTTGGAAGTAGCTCACTATCTAGCATATCCATCTGATAGTAAATATCCATAATGTTGTTCTCAAACACCGTAGCGTTCATAAAATGAACTCTCTTAGCTAGCCTACACATGTTACTTGTGTATCTATACATGTTTGTGTTCTGATTCTTAATTACTGAGCTTTCATCAAGAATAAATGTATCAAAGATTTTACACCTCTGTCCATCTGGATACAAGTTGTATGACAACCACTGAGAGAATGTACTACTTGACAATGTGCTATGAGTAATAATGATGCCATCAACTTTTGTCCAGTCTGTCTCATTTACTACTTTCATAAGCTTATCCTTAGTTGAAGGCAGTAAGATGATTCTCAAACCGGTAAACCTCATAAGCTCCATCCAAGTCTGTCCAATCGCTCCATTCTCTACAGCCATTAAGAAACGCTTCATTTCTCCTTTTGAATGTAGCATATTTAATAAGGCTGATATCTCAACTGTTTTTCCAAGACCAACACCATCTCCAATAATGCTACGAGGTGAAAAGTACATAAAAGCAGTTCCAACTGTCTGATAATCTCTTAATGTACCTATATATTGCTTTAAGTCCTCTCCATTACTTGTTAAGTAATCTCTAGTTGACATGCCAGCATCTGTAGCTGCAAGTACTTGCTCAGAACTAAAGCAATAAATAAAATGTTTTAATGACTCAACAACATTCATTTCTCTTGTCTTAAGTATTAAATCTTGAGTAGGTACGTCTAAACTTCCACAATACATGCCTCTTCTAACTAACGGTGTACTAACTGCCATCTCTCTTATCTCCCTATACCTCTTATATGCCTTATAATTTTAATAAGGAAGACATAGGTTTTACCCTATGCCCTCCAACCTAATTTACTCTGCTTCGGTAGGTTCTGAAGCAGGAGCCTCAGCCGCTCCGCCAGACATTCTCTGCTGATAAGCTGAAACATCCTTTTTCTCAAATGACTCATCTCTAACAGTAATGATATCATCAATTAACCACTCTGTTCCATACTTACTTACTAAGTAGTAATTCTCAAGATATAAGCCACCCTTATTGCCCTCGTCATACAGAATAAGTTCTTTCGTAGTAAACTCTACTTGCTCACTAGTTCCAGAAATCCACTCTGTCGGAACAATCTTCCAGTCAAGCTTAACACTTGAACCCTTAGCATTTGCCTGTCCCATAATCTTTGAATAGATGTACTCATATCTATCCTCGTTCAACAGGTTTCTATCAGGATTGAAGAACTTAGCAGGATCATCAGCACGAGTTTTCATGTTCTCTATAAACTTGCTAAGCACTTCGGTTTCAATGTTCTTAGCTGTATTTTGGTCAACTTCTCCAGATAAGTTCAGAGCTACAAGACGTCTAATTGCAGTATTCTCTGCATCTACCTCAGGAACAGATGTATTAACTCTTCTTACAAGATATTCATCATTATACCTAAATTTTGTACCATCCTGTCTGATGACTACGAAGTATGTGTCACGATACTGACCAATGACTCCTGTGTCTCTCGGACAATCCTCAACTGTTCTCTCAACCTCTAACAAGTAAGAATTACCTTTACGAGCGACAATTCTCTTAATGTCAGACTTAAATGTTACGATATCAGCACTCTGAGCATAAGCTGCATACTTCATTCCAAGTCCTACATCTTCAATAACTGTTCCATCCATTAAAGCCATTGCTGATTTATTGTTAACCGCTCTGTCAAATTCATCAATAGCCATGTTTAAACGGTCTGTTAAGAATGTCGGAACAGTTAACTGAGGACCAGTAAACCCTTTACTTAAAGCCTCTTCATCAATAAGCTGTCCTTCATCTATCTTGCTCTTCTCTTCATCAAGATATGCAGTTAAACATCCACCAACAGCCTCATTGTTCATGCTCTTATTGTTACTTGAGTACTCATTCACATATACTGTTACATAATCTAATTTCTCAGGCTCATAAACATTCTGCTTGAATACGTAAGTAACAATAATGCTACCTGGATCCTCTAAACTGTTATGAGTAATTCCATATTCAGATAAACCTGCCTTAGCCTGACTGTACATACCAAAACCATTAAGTCTACCCTGTGTAGGAGCTGGGTTATACACCATATTAACAGGAGGAATATCAGCAATCTGCTCTTTACTGCTACCAAATGCCTTAAACTCATTGATGTCATATTCCAATCTATCAATATTGTTCACACCAGTTTTCTCTACAGATCTTCCATCACCTAAAGTATAAGTTGATAAAATCGTAGCCACATTAGTAGCTGAACCAGCATCACCTGGGTCATTAGGAAGCTCTGTATCATCTATTTCAGTAGCTCCATCAGCACTCTCTGCTCCATCAGCACTCTCTGCTCCAGTATCCTCTGTAGTTCCCCCTGTAGTTCCACCAGCATCCGTAGTCCCACCAGCTGTTCCATCAGCGTTTTCTTCTGTATCCACACCCGTCTCTGCTCCAGCATCAATAGGCTGCTCATTCTGAGCATCTTCAACGTTTAATACATCATTCATGCCAGTACCGGACTCTACAAGTACTTCATCAAACCAAGTATTGTCACTTCCATAACTTTGAAGCTGAGGTTTATTCTCTGCTGCTCTTAATGGGTTTACCTGATTAGAAATAATGTAGTTTAAGTATTTCTCGTCAACCTTGTAAGTCTCACCAAGGTCTTTTACGATTACACCATCAATACCCATGTAGTTAGCCTGCTGTTTAAACGAACCGCTAATGTTCTTTGTAGTATCATAAGCTACAGTTAAATAATAGTAGCCACCATGCTCTTTAGCTCTTCGGATTTCTCCACCGCTCAGTACCATATCATCAGTGAATGCTTTCAGAAAATCATGTAAACCTCTATCAATCTTATAGCCGGCTACTTTCTGATGTTCAGCCTCCACTTCAATATAAGCATTTTTCAGCTTTTCATAAGCTTCAGTTCCTTGCTCTACAGTATTGTAAGCAAAATTCTCTTCCTTAACGCCAGGTCGAGTTGAAATACTTGCATACTTCATACCTTGAGCATAGTAGTCCATAATTTCCTGTGTCGTAGCAAAAGGTTGTTTCTGCACCTCAGCAATGTTAGCTAAGTTACTAACAGCTTCAACAGGATTCTTTCCATTACAAGCAGTTAAACTTGAAGCTAATGAAGCCGAAATAACTACTAATGCTAATGCTTTCTTTTTGTTCATGTCTATCTCCTCCATATCAATGTTCTCTTAAACATTCCCTAAAGTAAATGTATTATTCTTTGTTCTTATTAGATAGCCCTGCCTGCTCCTAAGCAAATTATTGATTGCTACCTCTCCAAACTTGCTTACCAGCTCTTCTTTTGTTAGAGTTCTACTTGCTATGCCATTTCGCACAGCATAAGACTCAACATACCTAAATAACTGGTTAGGAGGCATTTTAGCAAAGTCATCTTTAGAAAGTTTAAGCTTTGGTTTTGTTACCACCCTAGATCCTTCGGTTTTGTGCTGTACTGCTCCATCGGAGATGACAGTAACATTACTATCACTAGCCCCAGCACCATTCCCAGGCCTGTCATTACCGCTAATAGAAGCCACTTCCAAGTTAGACTTCCCAGTTTCTTTATTATCCTCATGTTCTACAACTCCACTTCTTAATGCAGCAAGCTGCTTTTTAAGTTCTCTATTCTCATTTTCAACAATCTCATTTCTCAATGCTGTTAACTGTTTTTTAAGCTCTTCATTTTCATTCTCAAGCTCTTTATTCTTAGCTGACAGTTCAGAAACTTCATTATTAAAATTAAAAATAATACTCTTATTATTCTGAGAGTTATCTTCACTAGATAAACCTTCAGTTCTATCTGCTCCACATTCTTTTTTATAAGTATCTTTACTTTCTACTGTATTCTGATTATTTACACAAGCTTTAACAGACTCTTGAACTGGCTGAGGAATAGAATAACTGCTAGATTCATAATCATCTTCTGATTCCTCTTCACCATCTGATAGATAACTCCAATCATCCGAGCTCTCTTCTACAAGCTCTTCATCTTCATCTGATTGTTCATCTTCATCTGATTGTTCATCTTCCATCAAATAGCTAAAATCTTCTTCAGACTGCTCATATTCAGATTCCTCTGATTCCTCTTCACCATCGGATAAGTAACTCCAATCCTCTGTGTTCTCTTCCTCTAAACTCTCAGGCTCTACAGGAACTCTTTCAGGCTCTACAGGAACTCTTTCAGGCTCTACAGGAACTCTTTCAGGCTCTACATGAACTTCATGCTCTTCATATGTATCTAAGTAAGAATCGCCTTCTTCTGACTGCTCATCCTCAGCCATTAAGTAGCTAAAGTCCTCCTCTTCTTGTTCATACTCAGATTCATCTAAGCTTTCATCTCCATCCGAAGTTAAATAACTCCAATCTTCTTCATCTTCTTCATCCTCAGAGTTATCCTCTTCATCCTCAGAGTTATCCTCTTCATCAGAAGCATCTTCGGAACTATAATAAGCATAGTCACTTGCACTAGCTCCGCCACCATACAGCAGATACTCTTCATCCTTGTTCATCATACTCTCGTCTAAAAGCTCTTGACCCCTTTCACGAGATATAGGCTCACTTACATGCCCTACGTTATATGATGTATCCTCTTCATTTGTTATGCTCTCAGGCTTAACCTCTGGCTTAACCTCTAAACCAGATTGCTTAAGCTCGCTCTCCATGATTTCATCTTCTTCATCCTCAAAGAAGTTTCCGATAAGATTATAATTCATTTTATTGCCCTACCTCTTTATTAAGCTTCTCGTTTGACAACTAAATGTCATCAAACGAGAACTGTTCTTTATTATTGTCTTTAATGTTCAATTCATCTCTAATCTTGTTAGGGTTACGATTATAACCAGAACCTATTGTAGTCATATCCGGCACCTCTACGCCCATTTTGTAAAATGCACGAGCTATATTTGTAATCAATACGTTGTTCTCTGCATCACTTAACGTAATACCTGTACCTTTTACAAAGATAGGTTCCGGTAAACCAGAAGTCTTTAAAGCTATGTCACCAGGGTTTAGAAGAGCTCTATTAAACTTGTTTACGTCTAATGTCTCTCTAATAACTTCCTCTGATGCTCTTACAGCCGCTCTGAAATGCATCTGTGACCTAGTTGTCTTATCTACAACACCCTGAGCTCTATGAGGAACCATAAGCACTCCAATACCAAGTGACGGTAACTGAGTAATAATCTGGACAGCCAAGTTCAAGAAATCTTTATGCCTACCATCTGATTCTAATGACTTAATAATTGTCATTACCTCGTCCATTACTATATATAAGTAAGGAACTTTAATACCCTTTGCTCTAAGATCCCATATTGTCTCACATTTTTCATCTGCAAGCAAACGCTTTCTTCTCGGAGCCTCTACTTCCAGTATGTCACTTAATATCTGAAGTATGTTATTATGGTTATGTAAGCCACACACATGAGGCAGTAAAGCTATAGTCTTAAATAGCAATGACTCTTTCGGGTCAATCACAAGGAATTGAACATCTTCCGGAGTATTGAATGTTGCCAAAGCCATCATAAAACTTGTAACATACCAAGACTTACCGGAACGAGACATACCAACTACAAGCATTGAAGGGAAGTCTTTTGCATCTCCCATCTTAACCTCGCCTAACTCGGTTACACCCATGATAAACGGTAATTTGTTCTTAGTATCCACCAAGTAGTCAATGACCTCTGACTTCTGAAAGCAATCTCCCATTGTAACAACTGCTTTAACACCTTTAGAAAGTATTACTTTATATGTACTTCCCTCTATCTTTATGCTAGCACTAACTGAAGTATCGTCAGCATCAGCTTTAAAATAGTTCACAATTTCTCTCTCAAGGTCCTGTGTTCCTTTATTTATGCTCTTGTGACGTTCAAACTTAATTATGTAAGCAAATTTTGTGCTCTCAATGCTATCCATAGTAAGTTGGATTTCCTCACGATCTTTCATACAAGCAGTAGCAAGTGCTTTCTCAAGAGTAGCTCTTATTCCAAGTCCTTCATCACTGTTCATATCCACTTCCACACTGTCGGCAAAATCCTTTGTTACAACAGGGAAGAACTCAGTCATAGTTTCTACAAGATACTTACGATTTAACATAGGCACCTCTCCAATCCTATTGACTATTTCCTCAGGATTTACAAGGGGCTCGGTCTCTTTATGCTCGTCTAATGCCTTGCTCAAAAACTTGTCAAATGCATCAATGCTACTTGCATCACCCTCAGGGTCTACTAATTTATCTATGTAGTCATCCACCTCACTCGGAGTGTTCTCCGATAAAAAGTCGTTAAAAGCATTGTCTAAGCCATTACTTTCTGGTAATGCTGATGGTATATCATCTATTGTTTCGCCTAAACCACAAGACTCACCACCCCTAGCTTTTAAGATTGATATGGTGCACATAGTAAACATTCCCCAAGCAAATGTCAATCCACCCCACATAAACAATGTGGCAGGTAATCTTAAAGGCTTAAATACTTTCCAACCGGAGAATAAACCCATTACAAGAGTTAATACACCAACACCAGCTATAACCAGACCAGTGATTATGTTCATAGCTCCAACTGAAGCTAAGTCATCTTTAGTTCTGCTCTTTAAACTCTTAAACATGTCTATGAGAACTCTTCCTAAAGCAACTATACCATCAGCTCCAGCATCAAAAGCCTTATCAAATGTATCTTGCTGACCTTGAGCCTGCTGATTTACTCCGTTATTTCCAAACTCACCGATACCCCCACTTCCAAAAGCATCAGTTGTAGTCGGAAAGCCAAAACCACCACTTCCTTGGGATATGCCAGCATTGTTATCAGCCAGCCCACCACCAAAGAAGTCATTAGATCCTCCAGAATTAGCATCATCAAAGATACTATCAAAGTCATCTACACCACCACTTGAGCTCGTATCTCCAAACCCAGGCTCAAATTCAGGAGGATTTGCGCTATTATAAGCTGCCTCTTTGTCTACATCTCCAACTCTTTCAGCAATATTTCCTATAGCCAAGATAAACCACCTCCTCTTATGCTCTTACGGGCTCGTTATTAAGCTTATCATATTAAAAGCTAAAATTATAATAAACACTACTACAAGAAAAGGAACCGCTTTGTCTAAATCCTCTTTCTTGAAGTCATTGCTAAAATGAACTGCATAAACTATCATAAAGGTTATGATAGACAATAACAACGGTCCACCCATTTATTATGCTCCTTCCAAAATTTTATGTATACCCACCAAATTTTATGCTGTTCCTCTCTGAGTAGCATAAATATTACTTGTAGCCAATTCCTCAGGAAGATTAACCTTTACTACAGCTTTCTCAGCACCATTCATGCATACACAGAAAGCTTTATAGTATCTTGTATCACCAACAGAAGTCGCATCAGCTATTTTGATAAGTGGCTCCCTCAAATCCTCAAGCCTACATTTTGTTACAAAGTCATCTATAACATCTTTTGAAGGCTGCTTACCAATAACGTAAGATGTTATGTTATTTCTTAATGTCTTATTATCCTCGTCATCTCCTAAAATAGCACTCAAAGCATTTGTAATGACGAAGTTAATATCCCCACGCTTACGACCACCTGTGATAACGTTCAGTAATATCTCTTTACTGCCAGGAATTTCTCCCCAACGCTGATACTCTTCCCATACCTTGACATTTAAACTCTTTCTAACGTACTTATTATAGTTACTTATCTGATTAGACAGGTTAGCAACGCTCAACTGTTTAAGCTGTATTGATACCTTATCCATTTCAGATGCTGTCTTACCTTTCTCACCAAAGCTAAACACAATAAACTTTGCTTTAAACAATGCATCTGTGTCAATTCTCTTTTCAAAAGTACCATAATCAGCTTCACCAGGCTCAAAATAAGACCTACATGACTCTAACATACCAACAGCGGCTAAATGCTTAACATTTCCCTCTGTCTCATCTACATACATTTTGCTCCTAACAGAACTTGCGAGCATCTCGTAAACATCTCTGATGTTACACTTTTTAGAACGCGCCCAAGTACTACGATCATCAGTAATACCATAGTCATTGTACACTCTTCTTATGCAATCATTCAATACTCTGTTCTGCCACTTATCAAGTTCAACGTTCTCACCACTAGTAATCAATGTCTTAAAAATCTTACGAGTAAATGAAACTGCATCTGCTTTTAAACTCTCGTCTATCTCTTCCACACCTGTTAAATCTGGTATAACAAGTGGGTCACAATAAACATTACTGCCTTTTCCCATACTAATGACACAAACATCATCAGGATTGCTAGACCTCACAAAGTTAGCAAATGCAATGTATTCATCACCCTCAAAGTCAGCAACTGTGACAGTTATGTTTACACCCAATAACCACATGAGTAGATGTTTAACAAAGAATGACTTTCCCCCACCAGTAAATGCACTAATTAGCCAGTTCTCAGCATTAGTTTTGTTATTTCTAAAGTCAACCATAACAGGTAAACGGTTACTTACGTCAAGTCCAAGTAATACACCTGTATCCCCTATCTTTCCCTGCTTGTATCCATTATATAATGTAGCCATTATATCATCTGTAAGCACCTTTTTAGGAATCTTGTCATCTACTTCTTTAATACGTTTTAATGAAAATGGGCTAATGCAAGCCAACCAATCATTTACGTTTATCTTTACCTCTTTATACTCTAACTGAGCTTGATTACAATATGCTTTAAAGCTCTTAATTGACTTTGTCATGTTGTTAAGGTATTCTCCGTCAAACTTCCTCTTTCCAGAGAACTCAACAATAACTGAAGTCAACCATAAAGACCTTCTGCAGTCCGTATCTGCTCTATTCAAGTAGTCCATTGAGTTCAAGATACGCTTCTTATTCAATATTGCCTGTTTATTTTTTCTATAATCGAATACAGATGTTGTATCTTCATTTCCTACGTCAGACTCACTGAAACGCTTTAATGAAGCCATTCTGTTACGCATCTCAGGAGAATCCCAGTTAATTTTGTAAGGCGTCCCATAAACATAGAAGTTCACTTTAACACCATTGTCTAAGCAATTCATTCGTATTGTATCCAGCAAACGAGGATACATCCAGTCCGCATACTTAGTTATCAAAAAATACTTTGTCACATGGGTAGCTGAATGAATGCCAGCAAAATCAACCGATATGTCACTTGGTCCAAGATTATCTTGTGGTTCAATGATTGAAGAACCTTGTATAAGCATAGAAATAATGTAATCCCACATATGAAACTTGTCAACTAAACTCGGCTTGTCCTTCTTTTTCTTAAACATGCTCGCTCCCTCTCTAAGCTAATGCTCGATTTTTATTAGAGCTAACTCTCGCTCCCTATTGCCCTCTCGCTCCCTATTGCCCTCTCGCTCCCTATTGCCCTCTCGCTCCCTACTGCCCTCTCGCTCCCTACTGCCCTCTCGCTCCCTACTGCCCTCTCGCTCCCTCTCTAAGCTAACTCTCGCTCCCTACTGCCCTCTCGCTCCCTCTCTAAGCTAATGCTTGCTCTTGCCTGTCAGCTATCTTATCTGCTCTATAAACCTATAATACGGGAAGAAGCTCAAGGCTCCTCCCCAGTATATACTTAAATATCAAGCTGAATACCACAAGAATCTAAGATAGAATCAAATAAGGTCTCGTTACCATTCACTTTAATTGAAGCATAAGAACTTGTATCAGAGTTTCTATTTGAACCAAAACGCTCAATAGTCGGAATAAACAAGTAGTCATTGAAAGGCTTCTCTAAAATAGTCTTGTTATGCGGGAACTCCTCACCTGTTGAAGCAGTTAAACCCTCTAGCTGCTGTCTGCTTCCCACTATGTTGAACTTAGTCACTAAAGAACCAACCACTAAGTTCTCTTTACAACGAAGTCTGTCAAAGATAATCAACACGTCAACATTTGATTTTAATAAAGCATTTAACACAGACATATTTGTATCAGTAACTAAAATAGGAGCATCAGGAACAGCATTTGCAATGACACTTGGATTTCTGCTGAGGATCTCTCCATTTACTATTGTACAGCCCTTCATAGTTCCAATGAAGTCATTCTTACGATCATAAATAACATAGAGCACTTTCTTTCCACACATACGTAGATACTCGGCTAAAAACTCTGTCATAGTTCTTGCATATGTAACATGGGACATTTCCTTGAAGTATATAATGTACTTCTTTAGGTTCCTCAATGAAACTGTGTCGATAGCACGATACTTGGTGACATTTAATTCTTCAAAGTCTCCCATACTATCTCTTTCAAGGTCCTCAACTCTCTTTTCTAATGTCTTTTTCTGACTGTTAAGAGCTGAAACATCTTTTTCTAATGTAGAGCTTTTAGTAGCAAGTTTATCTCTTTCTTCCTCAGTTGTCTTGAGTTTAATCATTGCTTCTTTATATTTGTTCTGAGCATCTTTTGATGTGTTCATAGCTTCATCAAGACTACGCTTCATCTTCTCAATTCTAAGATCGGAACCCCGCATGTTTGACTCCATTGATTTCTTTAAGAAGTCTACTACAACCGGAATGTTACGAATAACCTCTTTATTTTCCTCAATGTAGTCCGCTAAACTATCTAAGTTTCCATCAAAGGTCATGTCATTGATTCTCAGAATGATCTCAGATGCCTTGTCATATGCTGAAATATCACAACCAATGTACTCCTCCACCTCTAACTCTGAAGCCTCTCGATTTACAACGTTCTCAATAAACTTGCTGTCTACGTTCTCTGAGTTAACCTCATAAATATTATAGCACCCAAGTGAAGCTAACAACATTGTAATCTGCTTTCTGATGTTACTTCTACTGTTCTTATCCATCAACAGCACAATTTTATTACTGTGCTTATGAAAAGTTCTAATGCTTGCATACCACTCAAGCATCTTATTATCAGATAAACTATCCATCCAGAGTACTATGCTAGCATTTTTGATGCTAGCATATGAATTTGTATCTGTCAAATCAATAATGTTAATGCCCGGAATATTCACCGGTAAGCCATTAGAATAAAGCATTACTTAACCTCCTATTTATACTTCAAAAATACCACATAATATATCAGAGAATACTTGATTGCCCTCAGCAATATCCGTATAGTACTTCTTCGTAAACCAGCATGCATCTGCCTGTCTACTGTACTTCATACACCCGATTACCTGCATCTCTTCAAAACTATAAGGCACTTGATGACCTAACAGCTGAGATAAACGGATATCTATTGCATTTAACACCTGTGAAGTACTGCTAACTTTCTTTCCTAAAATGCTTGTACAGTTATCTTCCATGTTAAACAAAATCTTAGCTTTCTCAAACATCAAGTCTGTTACATCCTCTTCTTGAATGTTCATCATATCAATCATCAAGTTCATTGCTCCAGAACTGCTCATTTTCTCAACCATAATTACGTAGTTAGCTATTGTAACCATGTCAGCAAATTCTTCTACTGCTAAATCAAAAGGAATATCAATGATTATAAAATTATAGTTGTTCTGCCACTGATGAAGCAATCTATTTACATTCTTAGCCTCTAAATACTCTTTAGGACTAATCTTGTCAACCTTAATACCAGTTCCTAACAAATGAAAACCTGGTCTAATGATGTTTACAAATCTACCAGTCCTATCAACTGTACTAGCAAGAGCCGCTCTTACACCACTTGTCTCCAACCCACTACTATTGATAGTACTAAAGTTGTCAAATGTAATTGATGACTGACCTCTTCCCTCTGTGTCCATATCAACAACTAAAATGCTATATCCCATCTTACAAAGCATATTAGCTATATTAGCTGATACAGTAGTTTTTCCAGCCCCAACACCACCTGTAACAGTAATGATGCAACCATTTCTCTTGAAGACCTCTAAACGCTCCTTAAGTTTACCCATTTTATTACCAGGTAAACTCTTAGGCTGTCTTGCTTGGGCTACATTCTTCGTGTTCTTATTTTTTCTTCCACGTCTACCTCTCTGCTGAGGTGCTTCTTGCTCTTCATCTTCAATGTCAGCCACCATATTCTCTGTTCCATCTAATTCGTTCTCGTCCTCAAACAAATCAACTGCATTTGAGTTCATTGAAACGCCTCTGCTTGAGGAATTTCTCGGTCCTCTCTGAACTTCTTCAAAGCCAGCATTAAATTCATCCTCAAAGTCATCAGCAAAATTGTTTGATGCTCTACTTGATTTTGAAGATCTAATGGGTTCGTTTTCTGGTTCATCAAAATCTGAAAAACTATTTGTATTTGTACTTCCGAATGGATCTTCAAATTGATGACTCTCAGAATTATTTGAAGCTCTCGGAATTTCTTCATAAGCTTCATCCTCAAAATCGGAAATGCTACCACTTATACTTTCTTCACTCGAATTTTCTTCTCTTGACTCACTTTCAAAGTCATTCCCACTAAATGGATCATTATAGCCGTTAGAGCTTTGGTCATTCTCTGAAGTAAATGGGTCATTAAACTGTTCCGATTCTCCATCAAACAGATCATTATAGTTATTAGAGCTTGGAATATTCCCTGAAGCAAATGGGTCATCACTTACATCACCATGAGTTGTGTATGCATTTGAAGCTAACTGCTCTTCCTCATGCTTAAATGGGTCATTACCAACAAATTCTGAGCTATCTACTGTTGCAAATGGATCAGATTCAAATTTTTCTGACTCATCCCTAAGCTCATTCCCATAGCTATTGTTTCCACCATCACCCCAAGTGTTTCCACCAGCAGTCCAAGTAGTATCTTCACCATTCCAACTGCTCTCACTTGAGTTAGATGTTGCAAATGGGTCATCTTCAATGCTCTCATTGCTATCTCTTGCCTCACTGCCTAAGCCATCATTTGTTAAAGGCTCTTCAAACGGGTCCTCTGTTGAAGAACTTGCAAACGGGTCATCCGTAAAGCCATTACCTCCTAATTCACTACCATTGCCATCCAAGCCATTACTACCAAGTCCATCACTGTCAGCAAAAGGATCTGAGCCACCAAACTGCTTTTCAAACGGATTATCTATGTCTCCAACATTAACATCCTGCAAACTCTTTTCTCTTTCAGGTGTATCACCAAATGGGTCTGCTACATTTTCCCAACCATCTGATGTATTACCCTCATTCTCCCAGTCATCACTCGAACCCCAACCAGTCGAACCACTAGTTCCCCAGTCATCATCAGGATTTCCAAGACCCCAATCACCTGCTCCATGTGAATCTACTGTTCCAACCTCAGTAGGACCAAAAGTATCAGTTTCATCCTCAAAGCTATTTGCTACATAACTACTGTTATTCTTTACATCCTCAAGGTCAAAGATTTCAAAGTTACTGCTTAATGTATGTCTTGCATCTGCTACAAGTTTATATAATGCAGCTGAACTTAATGACCTTGCTTCCTTATAAATCACTGTAGTTCTATCTCTCATACCTAAAGTAGCTTTAACAGCCCCTAAACCAACCTCTTTGTCATCAACGACTAATATCAACTCATAGTTAGGTACTCTAGATCCTACGTTATTTGTAAACTCTATAATGCTACCTATAATTGACTCAAAGTCACTCACCTGTCCATCTCTAGTATAACATTTACTAAAGATTACTACTCTATCAAAGTCTCCACCTCTGTTAATATAGCTATCTATTTCATCTAAGTACTCCAATCCCTCCACATCAAGTGTATTTTGATATTTTGCATTAGCTTTACTAACTAATCTATTTGTATAGCTCCCAGCCATTACAAGTACTCTCATATTATGTTATGCTCCTTTCTTAATATGCTTTATAATAAGATGTCATCATCTTCATCCTCTATGTTATTCATATCAACCTTAAGCTCTTTAGCCTCAACCTTAAGCTCTTTAGCCTCAACCTTAAGCTCTTTAGCCTTAACCTCTTTTCCCTTTCGTACCTTACGCTCTTTCTTTGGTTTAGCTGCTCTCTGAGCTTTCTTTTTAGTGTCCTTATTGTCAACAGCCTTGTCAACTTTTTCCGGTCTTTTATTAAAATTATTTAATTTACTTATATTACCATCAAGAGCTCTTTTAACAGACCACTCTCCGTACTCAAGCTCACCGTTATCCACTAAGCTAGCTAACTTATCTAAAGTCTTTTTATCCTTATCAGTGATAGGTATTAACCCGTCATGATGAGTTTTAATTTGTTTGATCTTTAGAATATTAGGAGTTCTTCTATTTTCATTCAAGTAAACATTCATCTGAGCCTGTATACCATCAAAGAATTTAACGTTACTCATTGACTTAGGGATCTCATAAATTTCTCTTTCAGTCAACACTCTAATCTTAGAGTAAGCACCATCCAATAAAGCATAGCTACATTCTATCACATCAGGTATAAGCTTATTTACATTTGAGATTGTATTCGAGTAAACCACAAAGTACTCAAACTCACTTAACATTGCATTACTAATTCTTTTCAAATGCCCCATTTCCAACTCTAATGCAAACTTTATACTATTGTTTCTAACATTTCCAGCAGTTATAGATAATGTATTAAGCCGTGGATCTTTACCAGAAGGCTCCATCAAGTTTAACTGCACAAACGATAAATTCTTGCTATGCAACTCTTTATAGAAGTTACTCCAGGCATCATAATGCTTTTCTGCACTATCCTCAGCCTTACCTACAATTGTATCTCGCTCTAACTGAAGCACACAACCAACTTTCATGTCATCATAAACTGCTACATCTCCATCCTCTGTATGGTTAATAAAAGGAATACGCCACATAAGGTCAGGAGTAGCCTCTTTTAATTGATTTGTCTTTACATAAATATCATAGAAGTAATCTTCTTCTAATATGTATTTACGCACTATAAACTGTATGATTAAGAAGTCAATCAGGATGATTATAGCCCAACCCAATAAGTTAAGATTAGCACTCGAAGCCCAACCTATAGTCACATACAATAAAAATGCTATACCGCACATCATAGCAAGCTTAGGTACCGTTATAAAGTACTCCTTACCACTTGACCCTTGCATATTCATCGGAATAAACATTTTTCCATCTTTCGCTATCTTACGCCTTTCTGTATTTGCCATGCTCTTTTCTCCTTGTCTATGTTTGTCAAGCATATTTGCTTGCTTTAGTTGGTGTTGATGCTTTTAAACACCAACACCAATGCCTTAACTGCTCTTTGTAGTCTTAGTTGTGTTATCAGTAGATTTCTTTCCTTTGTCTATCATATCATTGATAGTGCTCTTATTTCTTTCTACTTGATTTCGAGACTGTCTAGCTAAGTCATCTAATACATAACTTGTATCGTTTACACTGTTAGTTCCTAAAGTATCAAGCTCTCTTTCTCTGCTCTTGCTCGGGCTAGCCTTAACCTTTCCGTCTACATTCGCATCCAGCTTAGTACCTTTCTTATTTTCAACAGCTACAACCTCTTTCTTATTGCTGCTCATCATTGCTCCAATGCCACCAACTGAATTTGATAAGCCTCTGAATCCTCTATGTAAACCGCCTGTTACACTTGAAGCACAATCATAGAAGAAGCTAAATCCACCATCCTGCATGTAAGCTTTTAGACCAGCTAAGCCACCCTTAAACACTACGTTCTTCATGTATTTGTAAAGCCCTATCACATACACGAAGTCAAGCACAAACAACATCAACATTTTAAATGTTACTGAAGCAGATGACAATGTGGTTATCTCTCCAGTTGCTAACACCTTAGCTGAATTGCTGGTTCCTATCACACGAGCTAACAGGAAATAGAATATACCAGTAAACACAGCAAATAATGCATAGCTCAATGCCCAACCGCTCTGAGCTTTTAACTTATCTTGCCAAGATTTTAATGTATTGAAGATTACACTTGCAAACACTAAGTATAGCATCAACATTAACAGTAAGTCTCTCATAAATGGTATGATTGCTGAATTTGTAATTGATACTAACAAAGTTAATATAGCCGCCACTAAACCACTTGTGTTCCATATTGAAGTCATAACATTAGAAGTGCTCATATACTCACTATTGTTAGTTGCACTCACTAACATATGTCTTAATAATGAATCCCAAGATACATTTCTTAAATCAATGTCTCTCGGATATAATGACATTGTCGCATTTAACGGGTTTGTACGTGTTACTATCTCATTAAAGTTAGTAACTGCTGTCACTGTCATTAAACGCTCCATTATCTCAGGAGTCATATCCTTAATGTTAGCATAGTTAATTAACTCTGTCCAATCCTTACAAACTTGCTTATTTAACTTCACAAGCTTTATCTCAAGTAAAGTTAAATCTGAATCATTTAAGCCCATCTCTTTCTGCTGAGCTTCACTAAATACCATTGCTCTCGGATATGTTCTTGGGTCTATCATAACACTACAAGAGCCAGATACTTTATTTCCAGATGCATCTATGTATCGTAAAGATCCGGATTTCTTATAAACCGGGTCAGTCATTAGTTTTGTTACCCAGTTGCTACGATACAACCAACTGTTCAAATTGTCTTTGTATATTGAGTACTTATCCCCTAAAGTATCATCTCCAATTAAACCGTTCTTTCCATTGCTTCCTCCAGCAACTATCTGCTCAGCATATAAATAAGGAAGCACATTTGTAAATAATTCCTCAAGGTCAAGTACGTCACGTACATGACCGGTGTCTCCATAATGCATGAATGTTGTTCTTACGGTTTTCTCTGGGCTACCCTCAGTAGCAGGAACTGTTGTTATTCCGCCCAACAACTGCTGAGATATATAATCAACGCTACTAGACGAAATCGGGAATATATCCTTAACAAGAGAGTAGAAATACAAACCAGGTCCCTCTGTGCACCATAAGTTAGCAAACTTCATATCTACTTCGCTCTCATAACGATTATAGCTGTTCAAAATATCAAGTAAGTTCGTGTTATACTGAATGAAAGCATCCTTGAAGCCACCATCTACGCCAACAGAAGGATTATTTGCTAAAGCATCCCAGTCAGCTTCTTGCATACCAGCTGCTGAATCTCCCAATGCACTTAAGTCATTAAACTTCAATGACTCTTTCGGCATAAAGTAAATGCGTGTATGAAGCGAATCAATGCCGTCATCCTTTAAACGAGTTGTACTCTTTGAACTCTGATTAGCCAATGAACCAGGAGCTGATGTATCTACATAAGACGGAAATACATGCTGTTTACTAGCTAATGATGATCCAACATTTAAACTGTTATCTGTATTTGAAGAGTTTATACCATTAAACTCACTGCTCATAAATGCTCCATCCATAGCCCCATATGCTGAGTTATAATCAACTGAAGCATTAAATGAACTAGCATCTGCCGGTAACGAAGCTAAATAGCCTCTTGACATGTTAGCTAACCAATCAAATGTAGTTATGTAAACATAATCATAAGAGTCATTGTCAGCACTCAGCTGCTGAATTAAACTCGGAACTAACCAACGAGTTGAAGCTTTTTGCTGAAGCTTATCCCAACCAATACTAAGCTGGTCAATCACTTTCTTACTTGTATCTAGTTTAACAAGTAATGTCCTGTCACTCTGCTGTACACGAGTTGAAGACATTAAAACAACTGCCTCTTTTATTTCTTGGTCAGTCATATTTAGACCACTGTATATTGAGTTATTTGTTGCCATATTGTTATTTTGAACTGAGTTATTTACTTGCTCAGAAGCTAACCAAAATACAGAATTCTCATGGAATGATTTCTGTACTGCATTATTACAAATGTAAGGAACCATTTCTACATAAGCTGGTATTGCAAGAGCAGATGATAATGTAAATCCTTCAACAAGTAATAACCAAGTTAAACTTCTCTTTTTAAGTATCCCTATCACAATCAATATGATGAACATTGACCCAAACAATGTTGTACTTATTAACTCCCATTTCTCGAATATAAATGATGTTAATGGGTTATCTCTATACCCGCTCACGTTCAAGAAACCTAAGCTGTCTTTATCTACTGTAGCTGCATAAGCCTTTTCCATAGCTGATGTCCAAATACCATGAGCTAGTTCTCCACGATACTCTTTACCAGACTCATCTGTAGATAATAACTTAACCATGTTATTCTGAATTAGCTTCTGCTTCTCCTCTTCAGTCATTGCATCAACTAATTCATCTGCATCAATGTTTAAGTAGTCTTGGCCATTAAATAGCTCTGTATCAAGTAGCATGTCTTTCTCAGATTTATCATCCAGTATACCATACCAATCAAGATATGTCACATACATATTTGTTGTATACTGCTTAAACAAAGCTGTTTTATCAAGGTCATATATCTTTCCAACTGCCTCAAATACACTTGAAGGCTTATAAACCTTACACACTCTAGTTGCTGCAAGAGCACCTGCTGCTGTATTTTTTATAGAGTCATCACTCGAATTATATATGTTCTTTATCTGAGGCTTCATTTTTGACAGATACTGCATAATGCCCTCGTCACCAGACGGAGAACCTAAGAATATATCAGCAGCAAGTAAGCTATCATACTTGTCCCCTATATCGTATCTAGTGTTAGCAAACTGTTTTATAAGAGTTCCAACTTTAAGCTTTTTAGTATTATCTCTACTCTCACTGATTAAACCATTTGCTTCTGCTGAACTCTTAGCCGTAATGACTGAAAATATTTCAGCCGGGCTGCTCAATCCAGATATAAGAGTTCTCATTTCAGCAGGATTTGTAGCAGCATTTAAACTTCCATCCATAACCTTAAAAGCATAAGCAGCAAAGTCTTTGTAAAATCTAGTGCCTACACGCTCACCTTTTATAGCCGTAACATTCGGAGTCAAGTAGTAATGGCCACTAAATAAGTCAGTTTTGTTAGAGTCTTTGCCACCATTTACAAGAAGCATTGTCTGTAAACTATCCTCAGGCAATATAAACTCATTCATGTTGCTTGCACAACTTAATGCTATCTGAGCTGCTACTATGCTATTTGTAACTTCATCTTCTGACCAAAACATTCTATTGAAGTTTATAGCCTTGTCAACGTCAACACCAGTTACTTCCAGCTTAAAAGGTGCTCTATGCATGCTATTTGCATCTAATACTGAGTTTACATATCTACCAAAGTTTAAATTTGATGTCTTTATGTCTAAATCTCCAGTGCTTAAACCAGTAACTGTATAAGCTGTCGCTCCATCTCCCTGTATCTCTGTACCATCCGGTTCAGCCCCACCAGCATTTGGGTCTGTTGTACCATCCGGTTCAGCCCCACCAGCATTTGGGTCTGTTGCTTCAGGAGGATTTCCATTGCTATCTTGATTTGCAGTAAGTAAAGGAAAACCACTACTGCTCTCAACATTAGCTATCTTATCTTGAACCTCAAGCTCTTGCTGCATCCAACTGTAGTAATCACCAAAGAACATAGGATCTGTATCTGAATAAGCTATTAGCTTATCCCTCTTGACCTCACTCTTTCCACATACAGCCGGCATACCCATAAATGTTGCTTTCTTCTCTGTTGTCCAGCCAGTCCATCTAGATTCATCAGACTCAATGTAACCAGCAAACGCATTTGAAGTCATCTGAGTTTCATTGCTTCCAACCATCATGCCGTTTACGATTATACTGTTCAACAAATTAACTTTATTGTTCTTATTCACATTCTTATTAGCCGCAGAAGGAATAATAATGATAGGCTTTCCACCACTTAATGCGCATATATTTCCAAATGCATCCATAACAAGGTCAGGATTTTCATCCAACAGTTTTTCTATACCATCATCTTTTAATGTAGACCTCATTTTCTGAATGACACCCTGCATTATCTGAGCATCATATCCATCATTCAAGTTAAACAACTTCTTTTCTGTTGTACCAACTGTAACAGTTATCTCAGGAAGTAATGCATGATAAACAGCTAACACGTCAACTGTTTTCATGTATTCATCTTCACCAATGCCCGACAAATTACTATAATCGTCATCAGATATTCCTGTATGATTCTTTTTCATAGCAGCTGCTATGACAGGATTTTCTAAGTCAGCTGACTGCTTAATCTCAAAGCTATCCTCTTTGTTATAAGCTATAGGAAATAAATCTTTCAGCTTTGCTTGACGTTTACCAAGGTCTAAGTTTGTTATCTTTCCAGCCATTGTATATCTGTATCTGGTTGAAAGCTGTGTATAATTTGCTTTCTGAGCTGTCATACAAATGTTAAGCATCTTTCTCAATGTACCATTTGCATTTGCATCTCCGCCAGCCGCAAATTGCATTGCTTTTAAACCCTCTCCACCAGACTTAAAGGCTGTGCTGTAATCCTCCTCACCTAATTTGACATAGTTGCCCATAAACATACCGAAGACAGTCATTTCCCATTTGTTCCAGTCCTCAGCACTAAATTCTGCGTTAGATAAGGGACTTCCAAGAGCTTTATTTGTACCTAATGTATTTCTGTAGTAGTCAGTTCCAGCCGCATATGTCACTATACTAGATGTGAGAGTTATTGCTGACATAATCAATGCCAGCAACCTAACTCTACCACGTCCTATCTTACAAGTAAACCGTTTCATTTATGCTTTAACCTCCAGTTATCAAAGATTTTACTGTATCAATTAAAGGCTGAATGTATCTCATAAGTATCTCTTTCATATCGAAGAAGTCAAACATAAACAAGAATACACCAACAGCAGTTATAAGCACCAACTCAATCATCATGTCTTTTAAATCCATGTAATGCTTTTCTTCCCCAGCGTAGTCACCAACTTCATCCTTGTCTTGAACCGCTATCCAATGCCCAAAAGTTAGTTTTGTAAGTAACTGTGGTCCTCCAAATACGTTAGTATCAAATACCCAAGCACCAACAAGAAGTAAAGCATAAGACATTAACAAGACTCCAAATATTCTCGAAGCTGTTCTAATAAACCTCTCCAGGTTACTCTGACTTGCTGTATTAAACTCGTCAGTCACATGACCTATAACTGTCGTGTCAAATACTATTGCATTTTCCCCTTGCTCTTGTAGGTCAATCACTACCCCAAGAAGCTCAAGTATAGACTCTATGTCAATCTGATATGAAAAGCTATTTAACTTTAACCAACTGTTCCAATTCTTCAACCCAGTACTTTCTTCAACAGAACCACCTATCCAAGAACCACCAACCATGCCAGAATCAGTCAGCCTTGTGCTTAAACACATCCCATAAACAGTTGGACTTTGATATGACGTATAGACTCTATCGTGGTCTATCTGTCCAACAGCAGGAGCCTTCAACCTACCATCATCTGTTTCATCTTGAACCTGCCCAATGCACACAGTCGGGTTTATATAAGTAAACATTACATCCTTGCCAAAACCAAACTCATTTGAGGTATCTACATTCATTGATAAAGCATCTACCAGCTTTCCCTCACGTCCACCGGCTAAAGCAGTTTTAACCTCTTCCTCATTGTCATCCCCTAAACCAAGACGCTCATTTATTCCCTCATAGAAGCCATATCCACTTGTCTTATCTGATACAGATTTTAAAGATATGTAATGAGGAGAAGAAGGATAGCTGCCATCTGACTCAAGGCTCTGAGCAAACTTATCTATGTCATCCGCTCCACCTTTGAGCTTACTCACTCTCATACGCCTTCCCATCGGAATCCAGTACTCCGGTTGGTCATCTGTTGAACCTTTTGCTAAGCTCTTTCCACTTGTATCTTGTATAAAATAAGTTTCTACATAGTCAAGTAATACAAGAGGATGTACTTTCATTTTTATACCTGTCATCGGATCTTTAACTGTTATTTTATCACTGTTCGGGTCAGCAGAATTTATATAGTTAAAGTTCCAAAATATACAGCTCTCATTTGTATAAAACTTGTCAGAATACTTTATTTTGTTATGATTCTGGTCATATATTGCTCCATCACCAAGATTCATGAATAAAGTACTATCTTCAATGCCAACTCTCCAATTTGTTGAGTTGTTCTCTCCATCCAAACGTATCTCACTAATTTTATATAGAGGATAATCCAATTTAATTACGTAGTTCTCAGAGTTCTGAAGCACATAAAATTTACCACGAACTGTATTATCATCTGCAATACGCTGCTGATCTTTTAATGTCTCAATCAACTCAGGGTTAAACTCCATTAAACGACCAGCTAAGGCTATTTTACCATCTGATGATAGCAATAAGTCCTGCCCTAACTTACTCATATGTAAGTTCGTACCATCTCCCATGCTAACTTCTTGAGATTCAGTGTCAGCGAATATGTAAGGTATCTTATAAACTTCTCCGTTTGCTCCAGTTTTCTCTTCGTAACGATAGGGCTTACCATTTTCATTTCCAGGCTTGTATCCACCAACTTTTAAGTAAGGAACTTTCTGTCCGCTTTCATCTAAAGCAGGCTCACAATAACTAATCAATACTGTCTCTAAAGCTTTTATATGATCTTTAGTTAATGTAGGAGTAGCCGCCAACTCTCCAAGGTGATAACTTCCTATTGCTTCATTCTCTAAATGATATTGACTTATAACAGTTTGAGCTGCTTGCTGGTCTTTATTAAGTATAGCAATAATTGCTTGAAGCTTTTCTGGAGTGTTATTGCCCTCAAATTTAGTTATAATGTATATTGGTCTTTGTAGAGCATCCATAATATACGAAACCTGGTTACTATCATATAAAGGGAATGCTTTACCCTTAAAATCTTGCATATCACCAGCATTTTTAGCTATCCAATCAAAATTAGATAGTGTAATGGGTTCCCAGCATTTTTCAGAACAAGATCCACCATCATCTAAAGTGTGCCCACATGTACTTTCCACATAAAATGTACCTTCATCTGCTAGTACCCCATCGTGTGTACTGCATCCACCAACAAGTAAACTTTCATCTGGAGCCTCACCCACACTGTAGTCGCTATGCATATACTTGCTTGGCCAAGCTTTAAGCTGCTTGGCACTCTCAGGAGTTACTGCCTGAACAAACGCATTAGCAAATAGCTTTTTCTTTTCTTTTGCTTCTTCAGTGTCGCCCTCAGTACTTCCGTCATTAGCTTCTTCCCAAAGCTTATCTACCTTTTTAGTTACGCTCTCAACCCAATCGTCTTTTTGAGCATCAGTTAAGAACCCTTGCTCATTAAGTACCTCTATAAAATCTATGTTACGCTCTCTAACTTCATCAAAAGCATTTTTAGGGTTGTCTAAACGACCCATGACAAACCCTATAGTTTCCATACATCCTGTTAAACTCACGCTTACTCCAAGTATACAAGTTAGAACAGCTATCTTCTTAAGCCATCTCCCATTCAATATAGCCACCTCTCTTAACTAAAATTAAATAAAAATTACACCCCTATACATAAATGCTGTTTAACATGCTTTATGCAATAGAAAAGGGGCTACACATTGGTAGCCCCTAAGTTCACAGTCATTAACCCATTGTATCAGCTGCCAATCTAGACAGAGAATCAATGATACCCTGTACAAGGTTAAGAGAAATATCAATAATAAGAGTAATCTTACCAGTAAGCAAGATGTAAATAATGATTGCCATAAGTATAAAGGTTAAACCTCTACGCTTTAAGTAAGGCATCCAAGGAGATCTACCATCTTTACTTGTCTCCTCATAAACTTGTACTGCATCATCTGTTACAAGTCTAAACTTTGTTCCACCATCTTTAGTAGATCCACCCATCATTCCACTGCCTGCTCCAGCACTATCCATCTTTGCATGAGCAATTGGGAAAGATAAGTAAATAACGTCACAAGCTGTAAATAAACTAAGTCCTAAAATAGCGACTGTTGCTAAAATACCAGTAAATAATGTTAAAGGTCCAACAAATGAAGCTAATGTAGTAGCTGCTCCAGTAAGGTCAGCTGGCTTAAATAAGCCACCTAACTGAGTACTAATGTTCTTCTTTACTTCCTGAGTTGTACCAGCATTTGCAGCTGCTTCATCCTCCACATCTCCCTGTAAACCTACTATCTTAGTCTCTATTTCATCAAGAAGTGCTGTGTTTCCACCAAAAGTGTAAGTCTTACCTTCAAATGTTATTGTAAGCTCATTTGCAGGATCCCCACCGGTATGATAGCCATCGAGAATTTCAGAGATCTCATCCTTGCTTACGCCAGCAGACACAGCAGATGAAATCTTTCCCTCAAGACTTGTCGTGGTAGCGGCGAAAGCCGTTAAACTCATTGAAATAGCCATACAAACCATAATGATAAAGCTTACCAAACGTTTATGTAATCTATTTCTCATTTTAGATACCATTCCTTTCTATGAAGCCTATTAAAGGATAACATAATGCTATAATAGACATCATAATGTTTATTCTATTGTTAACACGATAAAACCAATTTTCCCAGTCCCCTCCAGTATTAAACCTAATGCCAAACAACTTCTTCGGGACAAGTCTTATCTTTTTCTTACCAAAGAATAACAGATAAACTCCACCAGTTGTAAGCATATCACTAATCAGATGACTTAACCACCCAGAACAAAAAGCAAATATAACCATCTTTGCAATGTTGTAATTAAGATCACTGATTTTACCGGAAACGAACAAGTATTTGTTACCACCAACTGCCAGTGCAAATAATACCAGCATCAAATCTAAGCTATGAGTTTGCCACGAACGATGTTTACCACCTGTCAAATGTATAACCTTATTTGTAATCCAGTTAAATAAGGTTTTTTCTTTTACGTTCTGCCATGTATGATCTACATCTGGAAACAAAGCTCCCTTAGCTCCTACACAAAGCATTATCACTAGCAATAAGTAATAGTTAATGTCAATCAAGTTATGATTGTAAATGTAGAACGTTGACAGGTAGATAAATGATATAGCGAACTCTCTATGTGTTCTAAATGTCATTCAAGTTCCTCCAAAATTACCTCAAGTCAGTATGTCTCTCAAGTCAACACCCTTAAACTAGCCCCTCTAACTGCATTGAAGCTAACTTAGGAATCTCAAAGCGAACTTCATCTTTAGCATCTGTAAACTCATTTACTCCATGTCTCTTGATTGCTGAATACAAGGACTTTGAAGCAGATGCACTTAGAGCTATCACTTGCTCTTTATGCATCTTTCCATCTTCTCCAGCCACCTCAACCTCTTTAAGTCTCGGAGTTATTGTACATCTACCCAATAAATGAGCTTTCTCACCAGTAATAAGAGTTCTGGCTATACACTCATGCTCTGCCTCCATTACTCTACGTACAATATCCTCAGATAAACCTGACTCTACAGATACCTCTCTAATCATCTCTCTCGCTGTCATGCTCCACACCTCTCTACCATTGTCTTATAAGTCAAACTCTTTCCGCATAAACCGAAACACAGTTGCATCTCTTCCCTGTAAGATCTTAAATTCCTTGAGCTCTTCAAAGTTAAGTGCTGCATGGAAGTTAACTAAATGCTCATCACTTACCTCTATGTCAACATACTCAACATCCTCGTCATCAAGTAAAGTTCTTATAGTTCCAATCTCCTTGTTGAGTGCTACTCGAAACACACCATCTGCTCTAAGGTCATCTATTTCTTGCTTACGGCGTTTTCTTTCTTCACGCTCATACTCGTTCTTATGTTTCAGCACATAAACAGTATTTAACATTCTATCACCTGCTTAGAATAAGCCACCAAGCCAGTTCCCAATCGTAGTTCCAATAAAGAAACCAAGACGTGAAAGTATGCCTGTAGCTGCTAATACATAAATAGCAGGAGCCATAATCACAGTCAGTAACTGCTCCTTTAAGTACATTTTGAATGGGTTCTGCCCAGTTGATGCTGCTGTCACAGCATTTAATGCTGCATTAGATACTAACTGTACCCTTCCACTTGTCGGTGAATTGTTAGCCTGAGCACTCATATTCATGCTCTGCTGAGCAGTACTTCCATAGAATGAAGTCCCATTGTTATAAGGATTACCATCATTCTGAGCACTTACATTACCAGCATACCCATTGCTCAGTACACCCCTTAACGGAGGAATCGCAATGAATATCAGGTCTATAGCTATTACTAAACCAAGACCTATGGATATGATGTATCCACAAATCTGCATAGCTTTAGCCGCCCAATTGTTCATTACCGAACCTACCTTGGCTGCTGTTGGATCATCAACGTCCATCTTACCGGAATTAGCTATACCACTAATTGCTGATGCTCCATCGTCCAGAACAATACCGCTCGAAGAGTTGTTTGACCCTTGACCAGTGCTATTTGTCGGAGCCTGTGTTTGAGCCTGATTGTTCTGCTCAGCCTGCTCTTGTAACTGCTCAAGTGAAACAGGACCATTCCCATTGCTTGTAGCAAAAGTAGGAAAACACATAGCTACTGATAAACCAGCCACCAGTATAGCCGTCTTAAAAGCTTTCATTGCTCTCATTCCAATCACTTTCCTTTCTTAATAATAAAAAATTTTATACCACCTCTACTTCTCAAAGCTATTTTTACAGTTAAAATTCTATACTAACTAGCCTCACTAAATTTAGAATGCAGCTAACCACTTCATTAAGCAATGATAGGGAACTACTGCTGTAGTCCCCTATCTAACTGTCCAAACTTTTTAAGCTCTGTGATTATGTTTAATCCTGTAAACCTAACTTTAACAGCTCTTCATCTGTAAAAGCATCCCCACCATCTTCATCATCGTCATCATCAATATCTAAGTCGAAGTCATTTCCACCAGGAGTTACTTCTGTAACTTTAGTGCCAAATAATGAAGTCATAATATCACTATTTGCCGCCTCTTTAGATACTGACTGCTCTTCATGTTTATGAATCTCGTTTACCATTTTATAATGACCAGCACGATTTTCTTTTACAGCAATATCCCTCTCATTCTGCAAGCCAATACTTAAGTATTTAAGCTTTCCAAGTCTTAGAGCAGTTGTAATGATAATCATCTTTAAGCTCTCTGAAGTCTTATTTGAAGATGCTATCATATTATTACAGTACTCAATAATCTGAAGGAATGTATCCATCTCATTTGCATTGTATGTATCAAAAATACTCTTGATCTGCCTATCCACATTACTCGGAGCATCCTCAGCACCAGAGCCGTAATAACGAATATCAAGACAGTACATAGCAAAACTGTTTAAACCATTTAAGAAGTCATCCAACTCAATGTCTTTCTGAATTAACTCTGAGTCAATGAAATACATGATCTGCTCCAACCCAGCATTAGCTGCCTGAATGTACTTCAAGTAAACTTCATTTGATGTGACGCCAAAATACTCTGATACCTGCTCTATCTGAACTATGCCACCATTATTTTCTGCTATCTGCTCAAGGTCATTCCAACAACGTCTAGTATTTCTATCACAATGCTTAATGATTGATTTCAAAGCTCTATTTGAAGTTTTCCAGCCTTTCCTCTTACAACAGTCTAACATTTTAGGAAGGATGTCAGCCTCATTTACTTTATGCACCTTTAGCTTTAACTCGCACCTATCCTTCAATGTTTCAAGCATATTCTCTGGGTTTGTAGTGCAGAAAATCAATACTAAATGCTCAGGCGGTTCTTCTGCTATCTTTAACAGTCTGTTCTGAGCCTGTTTAGATGCCATATGGCACTCGTCAAGGATTAGAATGATATGCTTCAACGGATACATAGGAGGATTCATTACTTCCTCAAGTACACTCTCAATAGCCGCTTTACTACTATCCTGTGTAATATCCAATTCAATAACGCCTACATCGGTAGTATCCTCAGATGAATCACCATTTATAAGCTTTTCATCTATTGCATTACAGTAATCACACTCTCCACATGCATGTCCATCTACTTTTTCCATGCACTGATACTCTTTAGCAAATAAACGAGCTGCTGTTGTCTTTCCACAACCACGCTCTCCATACAAAAGAATTGTATGAGGATACTTGCTCTCATCCTTCATACGAGAGAATATAACTTTCTTAATGTCATTACCCATGTAGTCACTTAACGTCTTAGGACGCATTTCATTTGCTAATCCTGGCATGTTATAAATTCCTCCTTATGCTTATCTTTTCTTTGTTTCTGATACATCTACACCTAAAGCTTTGCCTATCTCAATAAATGTCTTTGAAGCATCTAAGGGTAGTTGAACCTTTGCAACACCGCCATTCTCAAGCTTAATACTTACGTCTGCTTTAGACTCACCAATAAGCTGAACTGATACTCCACTGATGTCCTTAATAGGTATTGCCTTATCCATTGTGTAGATAACACCTTTCTCTACTTTTATATGAGCTTCCTCTAATACATTAGATGTATATGTATATGCTCCAAAGCCTATAACAGCCACAGCCCCAAGCACTAATGCCATAGCTACAGCTTTCTTTACAAGACTAATTATAATGAAAATTGCTAATATAGCAATCACTATGTAAACCAGTCTCTCGTCTACTAATGCTAATGCCACGGTAAACCTCCTCTTGCTAATCTCATAATCTTACAGCCCGACCTCGATACCAAGAGCTTCAAACAGCCTCAGTAGTGTGTCCACTATAAACATTCTTAAGTCATCTCCACCAGTAATGATGATTACTAATAAAGTAGCTGCAAATAAGTATGTCTTTATCCTCTTTTTTAAGTATAAAACTAAAGGATGTTCTCCACTACTATGAGATTCCTCCAAAGATAAACGAGCATCCTCTGACACAAGTCTAATACCATTCATTTTCTTATGATCCCACTTACGAATCATATAGTCTTGAAAAATAGGATATGTTAAGAACAATACATCCATAGCAGTAACTATGGTTAAGAATGCTGCTAAGAACCAAGCCAATAAACCTAATATGAAAGCTACTACATCAGTTATCGTGCTTGTAAACCCATAAAGCATCTCATAGTCGTATTCTTTCACGCCCCCACCTCTTTTCTAATAAATATACCCCTTTATATAATAAAGTCCATTCAGATGTTTATACACAAAAATGGAGGCTCCTACAAGACTTGTAGGAGCCTCCATTTTTATTATCTAAGCCTATTGAACTTAATCGAGTGGGATGATTAGTCCATGTTAAGAGCTTTACGGAACAGAGCTGCAGTAACCTCGCTTCTGCTCGGCTTAACTCCGCCAGCTGCTTTCTGTCTCGGCTTCTTAGCTGCTTTCTCAGGCTCGTTGTTAAGGTAACCGAATGTTTCCTCATACTCTTTACGTACAGTGAATTTCTTCTTGCCGTTTACTTCTGTAACGTCATGAATCAGAGTCTTGCACTCTGGAGAGTTTACAGAGAGGTTCGGGTCAGAATACTTGAAGTAGCTCTTTCTGAATGCTTCCTGTAAGTTGTCAGGAGAACCAAGTACTACACAAACACCGTTAGCTACAACGTTGTTGAACTCGATGCCCTGGCACATACGGCAGAAGTAATCCTTCGGAATAACGTCAGTAGCACCAGGAGCAAGCACCTTGTCTACTTCCTGAGTAGTCCACTTACCACCCTCGCCCTTGATAGATACGATAGACTTGAACGGAATCGGCTCAGTTCCGTTATTCTTGATCTCGTATCCAACATTACCAGGACAAGGAACAAGTACTCTAAGTACGCTCGGCTTATTCTTGCTGTCCATCATCGGCTTACCAGCCAAGTGAGGAGCAATGTACTTAGTAGAAGCACCCGGCTTGTTCATCTTAACTGTACCGTGAATCTCGCCAGTGTTCTCGTCTTTAGTTACTTCAGCGATAGTATCATCATCGTCTGCCAGAACTCTTACGTTTCCTTTCTTTACAGCTGCATCAAGAGCCTCATCGGTCTTGTTCAGCATGTTTCCCTCTTCAGAGAAAGCAAGAATACGAGTAACTTCCAGAGCGTTCTGGAACTTATTGTATCTAGCCTCAAAATCAGGATTAGTCTCTCTGTTGTGAATGATCTCCTTAGCGGCTGCTACGAAAGCTTCCTGCTTCTCACTCTTCTTAGTCTCAGTTGCGACTGCCTCGCCACCACCTACATTGTCAAATCCAGCGATTCCATCAAAGTCTGCCATAATCATTTTCTCCTTTTCATTCATGTTTATCTCTATTATAACAGTTTATCTGAAAAAGTCAAGTACTATTTTTCTAATTCTGTCAATTCTTTTCTGCCTAAGTTCCTTAACCTTTACATACCCCATTATAACAGGCTTTCATCTTTTTGTCAAGAGATTTTTTATTTTTCTTGAAGTTTTCTTTTTAACTTCTTTTCTCTCCCTCAACCTTACATACCCCATTATAACAGCCCACCTATATTTTGTCAAGCCTTTTGATAAAAAATTTTAAAAATTTTTCTTTTCTCCATGACCTTTTCTCATAGCGAAAAACTACTATATAAGTTACGAAAATAGCACAATAAACTGACATATTTTTATAAATGCCTAACAATTTTAAGTAACTGCTATCAAGTGTACATATGCTAGTCTCTTTATAAGCTCTTTTATTTATTCAAGCTTATACTATTTATTCTCCAATAAACTATTTTATTTCTATGTTTGTTACAATCCTATTAGTGCCACTTTCAGCAATCTGATATGTCACGTTTAGCATGCTAGCCACACTAACAACTGAAGTTACCTCAGAAGGTATTTCTATGCTATATGTACCCAGTAAACCTGCTATACTACCAGTTACTTCAGTTCTAATCTGAACCTCACCGTTAGTAAGTATTTTAGCATATGTATCAACAGCAGTAACTGTAAAAGTTCCATCAATAGGCTCACTAAATTTCCATGATGTATCATATGTTATCCTGCTCCAACCGCTATTGCTGTTCTGAGCAGGTGCCACAGGCTGGTTTACTACTTGCTGCTTGTTATTATTTGTATTGCTCTGAGGCTTAACACTCTGAGATGCTTCAACTTTATTGTTTAGAGCAGTTTCAGTAGCTTTATTTCTCAATCGAGCCACTAAACAAACTAATATGACTACAATGATACCAGCTATAATACCATAAGTTGCTACCTGTTTAATCTGATTGTTCTTTTCTTCTATAGCTTGCTCTTCTATATCACCGGTACCACCTATTTCTTCAGAAGCTATAAGATTTTCATTAGGAGCATCTCCCCAGCCGTCATCATTGTTAGCCCAGCCATCATCCTCGTCCCAGTTGTTATCACTTGACTGCATTTTTCCGCCAGAGCCTACATCAAAATTATCAGATCCAGAGTCATTGAAGTTTGAGCCACCCCCAAAGCCTGAACCATTTCCAAAGCCTGAGCCATTATCCCAAGATTCTGTAGGCTTATCATCACTGAATAAGTCATCTTCCTCTTCATCCCAGCTACCAGAAAAGTCATCTCCAAATGAGCTGTCAGCCCAATTGTCATCCGAGTCTCTACCCATTGCTATGTCCTCCTATATTATAGTTAGCCAAATATTTCTTGAATGCTTGGCTTATAAAGCTTAAGTAAACCCGATAATATATCAGAGTCATGAATAAACTTCATGTCTCTTGTGGAGAGTACCTTATTCTCTTCAAAAGCTAAATCACAAGAAATATTGTCAAAATCAATAACCCAGTTCACTTTAGCAAGCACCCTTAAACCTTTACTTGCTAATGTAGTTTCTGCTATAAGCATACCACTCTTATCTTGAAGCTTATTTACCTTCTCAATAAGTTCATCTTTTTCAATAGGAGCTCCCTTAAAAGCACTTAATATGTTTGATGACTCAAACTCAACGTTTACTACTCTAGCTACCATGTCCTTTGTCAGATATGAGCTAAGAAAATCAATGATACTATCATACTGAGCAATGCTAGTTGATTCCATAGCAAGCTCATTTATATTTTTCTTCAATAGCTCTATGCTCTTTAAGGATAAAGCAATGTCTACATGAGTAAAATCCCAGTCTGTCACAACACTTTTATTGACTGTTTTTAAGTTCGGAACGTATCTATAATTTACTAAGAAAGCTCCAGTCTTTCCCTCAGTTCCTAAATTATTCAGCCTGTAAACAGCATTATAACTTTCAAGTATATTCGTAATCCATTTCTGGACATCCTCTAATTTGAAGTCCCCGTGTCTTTTTAAAATGAAGATGTTTTTTACATCGTACTTGTCAACTATTTCACATCGGATATTATTTTCATCATACTGTATATCAAATAAATTGAAAGTACTATAACTTTCTCTTACTGTTCTATCCAAAAAATCCTTAATGCTAGTATCCATCCATATTTACCTCTCTTTACTTAACCCTGTCTAAATGAGATTCTACACAACCGTGCTACATTGCTTAAACGGTCATAAGAGTATATGCTATCTTTATACACGCCACTTTCAAGTCTTACTGTGTTCTTTAAGTATAACTTGCTGCCCTCATAGGAATAAATACTTACTCTTGAAGCAATCTGCTTAGACATTGCAGTATACTCTTTTGCAGATGCCATAAACATTTTTCCTTTGATCTCAAAGAATAATAAGTCATCTACAATTAAACCTGTATAGTTCACATCTTTTACACAGTCATCAGTAATTCCCTCACGCACTAGCTCAATAAATATTGATTTAGCACACTCCAACTGCTTCTTCTCAATTTTATTGTCAATCTCTTTTACAACGCCTTTCTCCCCAACTTGCTTGCCATATACATCAAAATCATAAGCGTTCATCATCTTATTAGATGTCTTAGCACTAAATTTGCCACCTCCGCTATGTATCTCCATGACAGTATCATGTGACTTTGTCTTTCCACAACAATAGATGTCCAAGAAATATCTATATGAGTTGTTAAGGTCAACTATGGTGTTCTTAGTAACTTCAATTTCATCCGGAACATGCCCAAACTCTAAAATATGATTTAACTCCCAGTTAAATGTCACAGGAATACTTCCACAAGCACTCATAAACTCCGGCATGAACTGCTTATAGTAATCTCTAATGCCTTCATCTTTAATCAACCTGTCATAGCACCATTTAAACTCTTCATATCCCAAATTACCAATGTAGTCATCCAACTTTAATGAAGCTGGATTCTTTACTTCTTTTCTGCTCTCAATAGCCCACGTATTACATAGCATTTTAAGCACTCTATTTCTATCTAATGCTATAATAATACAACCGTCTACATAAACATCATCTTTCTTAAGATCCTCAACTTTATCAATGATGTAGTTAGCCATGAAAGCATATTTACAGTTAGTTTCTACAGCAAATAAAGGGAACGGCAATGCTGATAAAAACTTATTTCCAGCCTCAACACAATGTTTTACAAGCTCACTTCCTGTATCAAGAGTGTCTTTCAACTTGCTTGAAGCCTTTGCTCCAAGCACCAATCCTTCAAATGCTTTCTCAAATAATTCAATTTGCTTTATTGTTACTACCTTGCCATTTACCATTTTTTTCATGCAATTTCTACCTCGCTATCTGCTTATTTTAATGCTTTCTTAACTAATTTATCTGTACTCTTCTTAGATTTTGTGAGCACATTCCATACATCCTGAGTTAACTGATTACCTTTATATAAGTTCTCATTGGTTAATTCAGGCTTTGAAGCCTCTTTCTTTTCTGTATTATCCTGTAAACTCTCTGACTCGTCATCATCCACATGTATATCGTCAAAATATCCTAAGTTGTCAGCCTCCTCTAAGAGTTGTTTCCAGGAGTCATCTTCATTTTCTTCGTCCTCTTTATCTAAATCTGAAAGCAATTCATCAGATAAAAAGTCATTCATATCTTCAACATCTGCATCATTGAAGTAGTCATCAAAGTCTATCTCATGCTCTTCGTTTTCATCCTGATGCTCGCCTGTCATTTCAAGCTCTTCCAAATCTACTTCATCAGCATCCTCAGATAAACTGCTAAAATAGTCCTCTAAGTCATTGTCTAAATCTTCATCTCCATAGTCCTCTTCATCTTGAAGGATCTCCCCATTTTCATCAAGCTCTTCCTCATAATATAGCTCTTCATCATCATCTATGTCATCAGGAAGTATCTCCCCATCCTCGTCGAGTTCATCATCAGATATGTCATAGTCATATAAATCTTCATCAGGAAGTATCTCTCCATTCTCGTCAAAATCTTCTTCACTATAGTCGAGTTCATCATCGGATATGTCATAATCATCTGGTGAGATGTCTAAATCACTTATCTCTCCATCCTCGTCAAAATCTTCTTCAAGTTCCTCCTCATAATAAAGCTCTTCATCTTCTTCAGCTATGCTATCTTCTTCATAATAAAGCTCTTCATCTTCACTCTCTATGTTATCTTCCTCATAGTAGAGTTCTTCATCATCAGGAAGGATCTCCCCACCCTCATCGAGCTCTTCCTCTTCATCAGGAAGTATTTCACCATCATCAGGAAGTATTTCACCATCCTCAGGAAGTATTTCTCCATCTTCGTCAAGTTCTTCCTCATAGTAGAGTTCTTCACCCTCTTCCTCAGGAAGTATCTCATCACCCTCGTCGAGCTCTTCCTCATAGTAAAGCTCTTCATCCTCTTCATCTGAGGCATCCTCAGGAAGTATTTCTCCATCTTCATCAAGCTCTTCCTCATAGTAGAGCTCTTCTTCCTCTTGCTCGTAGTCCTCTTGCTCTTCATCTATGTCATCTGGGTATATTTCCTCCCCATCATCTGTATAAACCTCTCCAACAGGTATGCCATTTTCATCTTCTTTGGTCTCTTCTGTACTCCACTCCACGTATATGCTATCTTTTACTGCTGCATGATCTATATTGTCAAAGTCTACATTAACTTTTTCTAAAGCATCTCCCTTTTTATAGTGCAGAAACTGCTCTATTAAATACGTATCATTTAACTCAAGCAGTTGCTCCTCGTCATAACACCTCATAGCCTCAAGCCTTATCATATCAAGGTCAGGAGCATATTTATCACACTTCTGCGCTATTCTATTTCTTAAGTATTCTATCCTGCCCTTTTTGCTCATTTTATCGGCTCCTTGCTACATTATTATATCTAATAGGTAGCACCACCTACTCAATGATGCTACCTTATCAACCTCTGAACCCTCAAGTCAACCTCTGAACCCTCAAGTCAACCTCTGAACCCTCAAGTCAACCAAGATGCCTTAGTCTATGATAATACTGCCAATCTCAATCTGAGTTACTTTGTCATTTACAGTATAGAATGTAGCTGAGATGCTATTATATTCACTGTCATCTACCATATACTTAAAGTAACCATCATCTCTATTAGGAGTTCCATAATCATCCTTTACAGCACTAGCAGCTGGTCTATTGTCAGACTCCATTTCATAGCTAGCAGATTTAATTCTACCTGTTTCATCATCTATTACAAGATAGAATGACTTAAAACCGCTAATATTGTAATACCATAAGTCTGCATTTCCACTGTCAATTGTCTCAACAGGATTAGCTCCAGTTGCTTTCTCAAAGTCATCTTTTGTACTGAAGCCCACATAAACATTTCCTTTGATTACTCCAAAATCCTTGTACCAATCTTTTTCTAACGCTTTACTCATTAAGTCTGATGCATAACTCTCATTGTCTATATCAGTATCCTTAATGCTCTCAGTCTCTTTTTCTATCTCGTCCATGTAATCCTCAAACTCGGCTTCATCTCCTAAGCCATCTAAATCAACTTCCGGTCCTGCAATTGATTCTTTAAGCTTATTTATATACTCTTCAAAGTCACCAAACTCAGTATTGATCTCAGAAAACTCTTCTGGTGTCATCAACTCAGCATCACTAACAGCTGAAGCTTTACCGTTTACTTCTACATTGCTAATAAACTCCTTAATGTTATCCTTATCATTTGCTCCAGGTCCAACAAATATAGCTACAAGTAAATTATACTTGTCTGAGTTGTCTGCTTGGTCTCCCCAAGATACAATAGAAACATCTGTAGATGTATTCATTACAAGCACGTTACCGCCATCTAAAATTGAGTTATCTAATCTCATATCCATTGACATATTACCAGTATCTTGAGATGCCTTAAACTTATCCATGATGCTTTCATCAAATGTGCTGTTAAACATCACTTTATACTGTGTGGCTAAGTCTGAATCGGCATCAAAAGTTTGAATGTTTAATCCCACGATGACATCTGAATTTTTAATGTCTCCTTCCACAAAAGCATAAGCATTATTAGCAGTATCAATGTTTACTGGTTTATAATTGCTAACTAATACACCCTCAAGCTGAACTTTATCTGTAAAAGCCTTTAAACTATCCTCTTTGTTCTCTTTCTTATCCTCTTTGTTCTCTTTCTTATCCTCTAAGGTATCCTCTTTGGATTCTTCCTGCTCTTCAGTTTCTTTTCTGCTCTTTTTGGTCTCTTCTGCATCACTATCTTCAGAATTGCCAGCCTCTTTTTCCTCGGAGACCTTAACAGGCTCCTTTTTAGTCACATTTATCTCGTACCCACACCCAGTGATACAAGTACTAGCTAATAAACCTACAGCCACTAATTTTACTAAATGCTTTCTCATTATTTTGCTCCCATCTTTCTTTAATAAAAATAAATATACACTCAATACATTGAAAGCTAAAATTTCAGTTCATAACTCATTTCTTTAAGCTATCATAAAACTTACTGACTGCTTAAATGTTCTATAATGAATCTTACCTAATAAACCTTGCTGTTCTTAGCTAACTTGCTGTTCTTAGCTAACTTGCTGTTCTTAGCTAACTTGCTGTTCTTAGCTAACCTGCTATTTTAACAGGCTCTACTACATACGTCCAATCCTCGGTTATCTTTCTCTCCTCCCCCTCAACTACACCTTTCCTTCCCACTCCCTTTTAAAATCATAAGCATCAAGTGCACATGCTATCAAATTTTTACCTCAAGCAATCACTCAAAATTTTTCAATGCTATCTCCATTTTTCATGGTTCTCAACAGTTTATTTCATGGTTTGACCTTTCACTCCACCACTTGAGATTTTGCTCATTCATGTACAATTACTTTTCTTTAGCCTATACACTACCTTGATGCTTATGATTTTTCACTATCACGCCTTATCTCTTCAGTTTTTCACGTCAACTTCATAAACTCTTTATGCTATTAAATTATGCCAACTCAGTAAATTCCTCTGTCCTCTTAACTTTTTATGCTACCCTCTTAATTTTAGTTCAAATCCATAACAGTGGTGTTTGAAGTATAGAATCTCTTGCTCATTAACAATGTATGAATGCCAGGAACAAATATATCTATGCCATCATATGTACCCACATAGCCATCTTTCTTTGAAGCAGCTTCATTCACAAGGCTCTTATTTGAAGTGAAGAACTGATAACTACGCCCTTTCTCTTCTTCAAGGCTAAACATATCTGTTCTGTCAGCTAATAAACCATTTGCTTTGATGTTCAATGCAGTACTTCTTATGCTATCTGCTCCATCTCCGAAGCCCATTCTGTAAGCTAGTCTGACTTCAATACAACCAATGCTGAATCCTTCATTGTACCAAGTATTGTTGCTTCTGTCATGTCCAAGGTTTCTATCAATACCGTTTAGGAAGTTAGTAACTAAGTTCGTTCTCTCATTAAATTCCTTAACCTCAGCATTTGTTAATGTACTCTTAGTTTTATTTAATGTCTCTAATGCTACTCCATCACGAGATATTGTTACATTTCCATCTGCATCTGATGTAATTGTCCAATCATATACGACCTTATGTTCTTCAAGGATGTTGATATCACTACTATTTGCTCCAGTTCCGCCAGTCTGTAAATCATACTTGCCATCACGAATAAACTCGTTCTGTCCCATTTTATACTTACCAGCTTTACCAGTCACTTGAATGCTATCTTTGAAGAACTCCGCATCTTTCTGAGTATTGTAACCAACTTGTCCACGCATTACAACTTCATAATTGTCTAATACATTCTTTGTATTACTCTCAAAAGCACTTACTGCCTGTAATACTTCATCTTTGTTCTTTACTTTATCAGATGTCTTTAATACACTCTTATCCGGTATATAGCTATTAAATATCCTGTATCCTATCCAGTTCTGTGGAGCCTTTGAATCATCACCAGCTGTTTTAAGGTCATATATTGCTCCAGCTGGTAACAAGCTATCACTATCTTTTATCTGCTTCTCAGCCAATAAACTATGCGCTTTGCTATGTATACTCCACTGACTAGATGTTAACTCTAATGTATGTGCATTACTCGGAGCTAATATAGCACTATCAATTCTCTGTAATGTCAATAGTGTACTCTCATTTTCAGAAGTTAAGTAAGCATCTTTTTCTGCTCCATCTAATATGTCAATAAACTTCATTTTATAGTATGGATGGAATTTATATGCTGACTCTGTACTATGCTTGCTCCTACCAGTAAACTTTAACCCGCTCAAATCCCACTTATTAAGCTGAGCCGTATCAGTTAATGTAGCAATACCATTATTTGTCTTGCCCATACACCATGAACAGTTGTATTACCAGGTTTGTTATAGGCACTATTTATTTCTCCTGCATTATCAGACTGACTATGTGTATCAGTCTCCTCATATCCATGGTCACTCACAAAATAAGCTGTCGGGTCAGGAGTATCATTTATGAACTCCCAATTTGTTGTGAAGCTCTCATTCCAACTCTTACGATTAGGCTGGTCTGTATTGCCATCCTTTCTCTGTGAAGCTGGTGTATATGACGGTCTGTTTAAACTCATATTCTGAAGTACACTCTCATTTCCATTGTTCATATTCGGATATAAAGTACCCCTATCAGATATTGAACGCTGAAGTATCATTGTCATGTTAGGAGTTCTTTTCTCTGTTCCACCAGACTCAGTTAATGTATTACCACTATAGTCTCTAGCATCTGTCTGACGCCAATCCCATACAAACCTTGTATCTCCTCCCTGTCCATAGTTCACATTGTTATTTAATGTAAAATGCCAACTATCTGAGTGAGTATATTCATAAGGAGAGCTACAGTTATGACCATCACAGTCATCATCACCGCATGTCCAAGTATAAGGGCAATTTCCATCAGCTGATACACCACTATAATTCTTAACGCCTTCTACTAAATGTCCATTGTTAGCATCTGCCAAGTTAAACTGATGACTTATCTCGTTCTCATGCAATACCAAACCAGTTGAAGGATTTACAACAGTTTGTCCCTGCTCATATCTGATGTATATGGTCTTATCATCAGGCTCTACCGGAATATTAGGCTCTGAGCCCGGTTTTCCAGAAGGAACCTTACTCCAATCATCAATGTCTTTCTTTGGCTCTTTTGAGTTCACATTCTCTTTGTATACGTAATCAGGTTTTGGAGAGTTACCATCTACTTTATTGTTCTTAACTCTAACCTCTGTTTCAACCTCTACAACAGGATGTTGATTTGGTGTCTCATAAACTCTCACTATGTCAACGTATTGACGCTCTATCTGATCCATGACTAACTTAACATAGATGCTCTTATCAGTACTCTCTGGTGGGATTACAACTGAAGCAGGTCCCTTACCAGACTGAAGTCCTTTATTTCTTTCCCAGTAGCTCTCAAATGTTGATGATGTATCTCCATCACGAGGAGCATCTAATGAATTTGATGTTCCCCATTTCTCTACTGTCCAATAAAACTCTGACTCTAAATCACCCTCAGGTACAACATCTACTACATGAGGCGTGTCCTTCCTAGTCTGAACGTCTAATGTATCGTAAGTACCATCTACATTCTTAAAGCAATACCACTTAACAATTTGAAACTTCTTGCTCTCTTTTCCATAACTTGATTCATTCGGGTATTTCTTAGTATCACTTGCATCCGGAGCAGGACCAGGGAGAGCATCTGGAAAGCTCTCCTTATCCCAAGTCTCAATCTTACTCTCAAATTGACCCTTCCAGTAAACATTCACGCCATATCCGGATTTTTTCTTGATTCCACCCTCTTCTTTCCAAGCGTTCATCTCTGTAAGCTCTGTGAATGAACGAGGCTGACCAATTCCATCCGGAACTGTTAACATATGCTTTTCATCTGCAAACATAAAACCATTGATGTCCTGACCATCTTTTTTAGTAGGGGCTACACTTAATGCTCCCCAAAGAGGTCCATTTAATGCTTTCCAGTTTAAAAATCCATTTGTACGCTTTGATGCATATGAACCACCAATCTTATGGTGTATAGCCTCAGCAATATTACTGATTGTTCCATACTGCTTTGTAGCCACATATCTCTTATCAGTACCAGGCTCGAAAATAGTCAGGTAAACTATCGGTTCAACTAGAAGTACCCAATCCTCTGTAGCTTCAAATATGTTAGTATTGCCAGTTCTTACCATTGACTCTGTCTGTAAATAAGGCACATCGTTAGGAGAGTCCAATGTTAACAATTTGTTGATATATGCATCCGACTTTCCTACCTGCTGTCCCTCTGTACTCTCCGCCTGCGTATTGCTACCTTCAGCAGCATATGCAGTAATCATTCCAAATGTACCCACGATGCATTAGAAAGGTTAAAAACAGCTTCCCACGGCGCCTATTTTGGTC
>ERZ791854.349-NODE-349-length-38758-cov-3.33295_pt1 | contig 38758 bp, 31 predicted proteins | sample MGYA00510286_ERZ791854 | MGnify/ENA primary metagenome ERZ791854 (study PRJEB30046, sample SAMN00715267) | human gut metagenome | study: EMG produced TPA metagenomics assembly of the A metagenome-wide association study of gut microbiota in type 2...
TTTTTCGTTAAAAGCCATATCAAACCTGTCTGAGCGCAGCGAGTTTTTGATATGGCTTTTGCATTTAGAAAAATTGCATCCTCTTAGATTTTCTTATGGCCGGAAACTGGAGCCCTGAGAGCCTGAATGGGAGGCCCACACGACTCTTAAACCATATACCCCCCCTTCATAGGAGACACCGCGTGTTCGGAATAAATCTTTAACACGCCCTTTGTATACTTCGGAGCCTTGGGCTTCCATGCCGCACGGCGTTCTGCCAGAACCTTATCTACCTCTTCCTTCGTCATCTCCTGACCGTGGATTCCCACGATTTCCAGAACACGCTCCGGAATATCAATGCGGATCAGATCCCCTTCCTCTACCAGGGCAATGGGGCCTCCATCTGCGGCCTCAGGAGACACATGGCCGATAGCCGGTCCCTTGGAAGCGCCGGAGAAGCGTCCGTCTGTAATCAGAGCAATGGTCTTTCCAAGCTCCGGATCAGAAGAAATGGCCTCTGTGGTATAGAACATCTCAGGCATACCGGAGCCCTTTGGTCCCTCATAGCGGATAAATACCGCATCACCCGGCCGGATCTTGTGGGACAGCACTGCTGCAATGGCATCTTCCTCACAGTCGAATGGTCTTGCCTTTAATACAGCCTTAAACATTTCCTTCGGCACTGCAGAATGCTTTACAACGGAACCTTCCGGAGCCAGGTTTCCTCTTAAAATCGCCACCGTTCCGTCGGTGCCGATGGGTTCGTCAAAGGTACGGATCACATCGGTGCGCTTTAAGCCCCATTTCTTTAAATAGCTCTCGCACTTGTCATAGAAACCGTTTTTCTTTAAGTCCTCCAGATTTTCGCCCAGAGTCTTTCCTGTAACGGTCATCACATCCAGGTGGAGCATGGACTTGATCTCCTCCATCACTGCAGGAACGCCGCCTGCATAGTAGAAGAACTGTGCCGGCCACTTGCCTGCGGGGCGGATATCCAGAAGGTAATGAGCCCCCCGATGCATCCGGTCAAAGGTATCTGCATCAATCTCGATACCCAGCTCATGGGCCATGGCCGGAATATGGAGCAGGGAATTGGTGGAGCCGGAGATGGCAGCATGTACCATAATGGCATTTTCAAAGGCCTTTTCTGTTACAATGTCGCTGACCTTGATTCCCTTCTTTACAAGCTCCATTACCTGTTTTCCTGCCTTGTAGGCCATTTCCTTTAAGTCCTCGCAGGTAGCGGGCATCAGGGCAGAACCTGGGAGCATCAGCCCCAGAGCCTCAGCCATGATCTGCATGGTGGAAGCGGTTCCCATAAAGGAGCAGGCTCCGCAGGAAGGGCAGGCGTGGTGCTTATAATAGGTAAGCTTTTCATCTGTAATCTCTCCTCTCTGGCACATGGCAGAATACATACCGATCTGCTCCAGTGTTAAGAGATCAGGGCCTGCATCCATCACGCCTCCGGTGATCACGATAGAAGGCATATCCAGTCTTGCCAGTCCCATCAGGCATGCAGGTACGGACTTGTCGCAGCTGGCAATAAATACACCGCCGTCAAAGCCGGTGGAATTTCCATGGATCTCGATCATATTTGCGATCATATCGCGGTGAGCCAGAGAATAGTTGATGCCGTCATGTCCCTGGGCAATGCCGTCACAGATATCCGTTGTATAATATCTGGCGCCTCTTGCTCCTGCGTCGGTGATTCCTCTCATGGCTTCCTCTACAAACTGATCCAGATGGGCGCTTCCCGGATGGCTGTCCCCGAAGGTGCTCTCTACCAGGATCTGGGGCTTATCCAGATCCTCCACCGTCCATCCCATACCAATCTTTAAGGGATCATTTTCCGGCGCAAGTGCTCTTACTCTCTGACTGTTCAGTTCCTTCATGTTGGTTCCTCCTTCTTTCTATAACAATTTCGTTTCATAATCATCAGATGTTTTCTCTTTTAATCATATCATTTCATAAATATAATTACAAGTCATCAGACTACCATTCTACTTTTTGCCAAAAACTCGGATGTTTTTTTAGGTATGATACACAAAAAGCCCAGATATTTCGCTTTATCCAGGCTCCTGTCAAACATATAATGTAATTTTTACGGTAAAATCATCTGATATCTTACCCTGTTACTCCCTGTGATTTTTTTCTTTTTCCTCCCGGATCAGCTTCAGGATCATATTCCGGTTGTAGGTCATATGCATCATCATGGCGGTTTTTGCTCCAATGGGATCCCGATCGGAAATGGCGTCCACAATGGCTCTGTGCGTCATAACGGTTTCCTTTGTAAGCCGTTGGTGGGTCACATTTACAAACATCATTACTGCTGTATCAATAATGGGAATCAGCTGCTCCACTACCTTATTACCGGAGCACCGGGCCACGCTGGTATGAAAAGCAATATCATCCTGAATGTACATATCTCCTGAAGCGATCCGTTCCTCTACCCGTTCGCAGCAGCAGCGCAGCTCCAAAATTGCTTCCTCTGTAGCATTTAATGCCGCCATTTCTGCAATACCAGGCTCCAGGATCAGCCGCACATTGACCAGATCCAGCGCCAGCGCCATCTTATCCTCTGCTCCGCTTAAACCCAGAGGATCCAGATCGGAAGGCGTTGTATTTACCACATAAGTGCCGGATCCCCGGCGCACCTCTAAAATCCCCTGGGAAACCAAAAGCTTTACCGCTTCCCGGATGGTGCTGCGCCCCACGCCAAATTTTTCTCCCAGCTCAAACTCATTTGGAAGTTTGGAGCCCGGTTCAAGAGGCGTCTCCAAAATATAGTGATAAATCTGCTCCTGAACCTGCTCTGCCAGAAGCTTACTTTTAATATTGGAAAATCCTCCCATTTTCATCTCCTCTGTTCCCTGATATCCGCAGTTACCGAAACGCCTTAAGCACTGTCTTAAGCAGCACTCTGGGATGCTTCCAGTACGGTGTCACAGGAATCACCTTCCGGCGCACATCCATCAGGCTGTATACAGCCATTCTGGCGGCCCGTACCGAATATTCCTCTGTAAACGCCGTATCCTCCGGTATTTCCACAAACTGTCCGATCATGGCAAAATTTCCGGAACCTGCCGGAATGACTTTCGGGCGGTCTGTATATTTCCTTGGAGCAAGAGCCGCGTCTGCATAAGGCATCCGGCAGGGGATCACATTGATCACCGTATCCATCAGCTCCTCCATACGCTTTTCATTTACATGAAGATGGCTTAAATATTCCTTCAGGATCTCCCGTCCCGTGCAGTCCTTCATGGGCTTTTTCACGTAATCCCCCTCTGCCTCCGGATACAATCCATAGCCCCAGAATACAGTCACATCTTCAGGCTGACCTGCAAAATAAGGCTGAGCCGCCACGGTACTGCTTATAAGCCATCCGGAATCCTTAAAGGTCATAAGCGCCCCGCTTCCGGGAGCATTTCCTGAAAATTCCTCAACCGCCTTTAAAAGCGCATCTCCCCTGGCTGTCACAGTAAAGCTCATCCAGCCGTTTTTCTCCGGACAGGCAAAAAACGGCTCCGGTGCTCCCATTCCCGGCTTCACACAGGCAATCCTTGACCATAGCTCGCTGCTCATGGACTTTTTTGACGGAGCAGGAGCCGGAGTGTCCATATCTCCCAAAGAAAAGCTGTCCGTCATACAGCCCGTTGTCATAATGCAGAAATCTCCCTGTTTCAGTTCTGCTTTCTCAAAAGCAAAGGACTCCCTTGACTCATCCTCATCCTGAAGCCTGCGTTTTAAGTACAGCGTTTTAACCGTAATACCTGAACCGGAAGCAAACTCCATATCTGTCACCTGACAGTCCTCTATAAACTCCACACCTCTGGAGCGCAGATAAACTTCCAGAGGACGGATCAGGCTGTCATAGGGATTGAGAGGCAGGCCGATCATGCCCTCCCTGGTGTCAATACGGCCAAACTCCAGCAGCATCCTCTTCACACGGCGTCTGAATTCAGACAGGCTGCTCCCCTTTTTAAAAGCAAAAGCAGTCTGCCACATATACCAGAAGCTTGTCTCAAATATATGAGGCGTTTCCTTAAACCAGTCCTCTATGGTCAGGCTGTCCAGCTTCTTTTCATCTGTCAGCAGAAGCCGGAAAAGAGCCATCCTGTCCCCCTGATCAAAGCCCATGGATTTTACATTTAAAAACGTTCCCTCCCGGTCTGCCAGACGTCCATGGGTACGTCCGGAATGAGAATGGGCAAACTCCTGAATTTCCTCTGCAACGCTGCGCCCTGTTTTTTTTAAGGATGGAATGGTATCAAACAGCTCCCAAAAATTCTCATATGTCTTTTCATTGAGCATATGGCCGCCGCGGCATACATAACCCTTTTCCGGTGTTCCCGCTCCGTCATTTCCTCCCCCCAGGATATGGGTTCCCTCATAGATGGTAATGTGGGAGCCGGGGAAATTACAGTCCCGGATCAGATAAGCGGCTGCAGCCATGGACGCCAGGCCGCCGCCGATCAGGTACGCCCTGCGGCTGCCGTAGTCGCGGTTTCGCACCAGTGCGGCATCAATTGCTGCCTGCCGCTCCTCTTCCTTTCTGTGCCTTACCTTTTTCAGTTCTCTTAACGTAACGAGCGCCGCTGTACCTGCAGCTGCCGCCCCAAGGATGCGGGCCGTCCGTCTGTTCATAGCCATATCGATCCCTTCCTTTCTTTTACCTGCTCATCCGATCACAGAACTCCCCATTTTACCCTGTTTTATTTTCCTTTCAGGTCTGAAAATGCATTTGCCAGGGCTGCAAACTGTTCCAGCGTCAGAGCCTCTCCCCGCACTGCTGCAGGAAGCCCCAGTCCTTCGATCACTGCCGCGATCTCCTCCTTGGAAAATGACAGCTCCGGAGAGTTGTTTAATCCGTTCTGCAGTGTCTTTCTTCTTTGATTAAAAGACGCACGGATCAGGCGGAACATAAGCGCCGTATCCTTTACATGAACCGGCGGTTCCTGATAGCGGGTCAGACGAATTACTGCAGAACCCACATTTGGCCGGGGGATAAAGCAATTTGGAGGCACATTTGCCACGATATAGGGGCTGGCGTAGTACTGCACCGCCAGGGACAGAGCGCCGTAATCCTTGGAGCCCGGCCCTACCTGCATCCGGTCTGCTACTTCCTTCTGAACCATTACCGTGATATTTTCGATCGGAACATTACTTTCAAAAAGTCCCATGATAATTGGCGTAGTAATATAGTAGGGAAGATTTGCCACTACCTTTATTGGCCTTCCCTGATTATACTCCTTTACCAGCTGATTCATGTCTACTTTAAGGATATCCTCATTGATCACAGTCACATTGGAATAGTCCTTTAAGGTCTCTGCCAGGATCGGAAGCAGGTTGGTATCAATTTCCACCGCTACCACCCGGCCCGCATGCTCTGCCAGATACTGGGTCATGGTTCCGATTCCGGGTCCGATTTCCAGAACGCAGTCGTCCTGTGTAATACCAGCGGCATTTACGATCTTATCCAGTACATGGCTGTCGATCAGGAAGTTCTGTCCGAACCGCTTCTGAAATGCAAACTGGTATTTCTGAATGGTTTCTATGGTCTTTTGCGGGTTTACTAATTTATTATCCATTAATTCAATTCTCCTTCAGCCGGTATAACCGTTCTGCATTTTCCCAGGTGATCCGTTCCACAGTTTCCCGGTCGGTTCCCTTGATCTGTGCCAGACGCTCCGCTACAATTCCCAGATTCAGGGAAGAATTGCGCGTTCCACGAAATGGCACCGGAGCCAGATAGGGGCAGTCCGTTTCCAGTACAATGGAGCTTAAAGGCGCATATTCTGCTACCTCCACCAGCTTTTTAGCATTTTTAAAGGTGAGGACGCCGCCGATTCCCAGATAAAAGCCCATATTCAGGTATTCTCTGGCCATTTCCTTTGTGTAGGAAAAGCAGTGGATCACGCCTCCAAGCTCCTCTGCATGTTCGGCCTTCATAATATCCAGAGTGTCTTTTGCCGCATCCCGGCTGTGGATGATCACAGGAAGCTTCAGCTCCTTTGCCAGATCAAGCTGGGCTGCAAACCATTTCTTCTGAATCTCATGCTCCGGTTCCTCCCAGTAGTAATCCAGACCGATTTCTCCTACTGCCCGGATCTTCTCTGAAGCGCACCAGGCCTTCATCCGGTCCATTCCGCAGGCATCCAGCTCTGCTGTTTCGCTGGGATGGACTCCTATGGCCCCATAGATAAAGGGATACTGCTCTGTGAGAGCCAGAGTCGTTTCACAGCTTTTTAAGCTGGCAGCCACATTGGTCACTGCCTGTATGCCCTGAGATGCCAGACTGCCTAAAAGTGCCTCTCTGTCATCATCAAATGCCTCATCATCATAATGAGCATGAGTATCAAAAATCATCTTGCCGTCTCCTCTGTTCAGTTAAAAACTGCCGCAGAACACAAACCTCCTGACGGCGGCCTGCATCCTGCGGCAGCAGGGACTTAATCCGGTTCTGATCTCACAGACCTCATGTTATCCCAAATTTTATATAAGTCATTATCAGCAGATCTCAGCTCCTGCCGGCATCTTCTTCTCCGGCGTCATCAGCGCCAGATTTCCCTCCGCATCCTCTGCACAGAGAATCATACCCTCAGAAAGCATTCCCGCAAGCTTGGCAGGCTTTAAGTTTGTCACTACCATGACCTTCTTTCCTACCATTTCCTCTGGTGTGTAATGAGCCTTGATTCCGCTGATGATCTGGCGGGTCTTCGTTCCGATCTTAACCTGAGAGCATAACAGCTTCTTGGACTTGGGAACAGCCTCGCACTTAATGATCTCGCCTACCTGGAACTGAAGCTTTGCAAAGTCATCATAGGTGATCTCTGCCTTTGGCTCCAGGTCGATCCCGTCCTCTTCCTCTGCGTTCTCTGCATCAGCGCCGCTTTCCTTTGCAGCCTCTGCCGCCTGAGCTGCCTGAAGAGCCTCTGCCTTCTCAAGTACCTCTTTTACATCCATACGGGCAAACAGGATCTCCGGCTTGTCTGTTACCTGGTTTCCGGACGGATACAGGCCAAAGGTCTGCAGCTCATCCAAACTGCGCTTTGCAGTATTTAACTGAGCCAGGATCTTTGCAGAGGTCTCAGGCATAAAGGACTCCAGTAAGGATGCTCCGATGGTAATAGCCTCTGTGAGGTTGTAAAGAACAGTGGAAAGTCTGTCCTTCTTCTCCTCATCCTTTGCCAGTACCCAGGGAGCAGTCTCATCAATATATTTATTGCTTCTTCTGAAAATATTGAAGATTTCTGTAATCGCATCCGCCACTCTCAGCTGATCCATCTTGGCGTCAGCCTTCTTAACAGCCTCAAGCACAACGGCCTTTAAGTCCTCATCCTCAGGAGCAGTCACGCTCTTATCAGCCACAACGCCGCCAAAGTACTTATTGGTCATGGAAATGGTACGGTTTACCAGATTTCCAAGGATATTTGCAAGGTCAGAGTTCATGCGCTCCACCATCAGCTCCCAGGAGATCACGCCGTCATTTTCAAATGGCATCTCATGAAGCACAAAGTAGCGCACAGCGTCTACGCCGAAGAAATCCACCAGAGTATCTGCATAAAGCACATTTCCCTTGGACTTGCTCATCTTGCCGTCGCCCTGAAGAAGCCACGGATGGCCGAACACCTGCTTTGGCAGGGGCAGATCCAGAGCCATCAGGAAAATAGGCCAGTAAATGGTATGGAAACGGATAATGTCCTTACCGATCAGATGAAGGTCTGCAGGCCAGAATTTCTTAAACTGATCTGTATGATTTCCGTCACAATCATAACCGATTCCCGTAATATAGTTGGTAAGAGCGTCCAGCCATACATAGGTAACGTGCTTTGGGTCAAAGTCTACCGGGATACCCCATGAAAATGTGGTTCTGGATACGCACAGATCCTGTAAACCCGGAAGCAGGAAGTTGTTCATCATCTCATTTTTGCGGGATACCGGCTGGATAAACTCCGGATGCTCGTTGATATATTCAATGAGCCTTGGAGCATATTTGCTCATACGGAAGAAATAAGCCTCCTCCTTGGCAGGCTGCACCTCACGGCCGCAGTCGGGACATTTTCCATCCACCAGCTGGGACGGGGTCCAGAAGGACTCGCAGGGAGTACAGTAAAGGCCCTCATAAGCGCCCTTGTAGATATCGCCCTGATCATAAAGCTTTTTAAAAATCTTCTGAACCTGAGCCTCATGATCCTTATCTGTGGTGCGGATAAACTTGTCATAGGAGGTATTCATCAGATCCCAGATCCGGCGGATCTCTCCTGCGGAGCGGTCTACAAACTCCTGAGGCGTAACGCCTGCAGCCTCTGCCTTCTCCTCGATCTTCTGTCCATGCTCGTCCGTACCGGTCTGGAAGAATACATCATAGCCCTTTGCTCTTTTATATCTTGCGATACTGTCAGCCAGCACGATCTCATAGGTATTGCCGATATGGGGCTTACCGGAAGCATATGCAATGGCTGTTGTAATATAATATGGTTTTTTACAGTCCTGACACATTTTATTTTCCTCTTTTTTCTGGATTCGGGTCATTCAAAGCGCAGGGCGCTCCTGCCCGTTTTAATGGTTTAAGTATAAGCGTTTCCCACATTTTCGTCAAGACAGCGCCCCTCATAAGTTGTTTTTTCCGCTCGTATAATATATACTACAATTCAGGACGGCGAGAAAGCAGGTATAAAGACGGGCGTCAAGCTCGCTTGTAAGCCCGCCTTTACACCTGCTTTCACATCGGATGAATATCCCGCAAAAACATACCTTATCAAATTTCGGAGGAATATAACACATGACCCTATCAACCCATACAAAAAAACATTTATGGCTGCAGACTCTTTTAGCCCTGCTCCTGTCCATTTCCCTGCTGACCGGCTGCGCCGCTCCCGCTGCGCCCGCCCCGTCTGAAGCTTCCTCTCAGGCGGAAGCCGCTGCCTCAGCCTATGAACAGTATGACGAGGACACCTTAAAAGTCCAAAGTGACTTCGACGCCTTTACGGACCAGCTCTTCTGCTCTGAAGTCGCCCAGTCCCCGATTACGCTTCACTACACTCTGGCAGATCCATCCTCATACGGCATCACCGACTATCCCAGAGATCTGGGGACTGTTTCTGTTGAGGACATAAAAAAAGACCTGACCGACGTCAGGGAGCTGTACAGCCGCCTGACTGCGCTGGACAGCCGGAAGCTGCGCGAGGACCAGCTTCTTACCTATACCATTCTTTCATCATACTTAAATACCTGCCTGTCTCTGGAGGGACTGGAACTCTATGACCAGCCGCTCTCTGCTACTCTGGGCATACAATCCCAGCTTCCCATTCTCTTATCTGAATACCAGTTTTATACCCGTCAGGATGTAGAAGACTACCTGTCTCTTTTATCGTCCATAAAAACCTACTACGACAGCATCATTGCCTTTGAACAGCAGAAATCCGAGGCCGGACTGGGACTGTGCGACGCAGTCATCGACCGGATCATTCCATCCTGCAGCGCCTATCTGATCGACGCAGATCACAGCTTTATGGCAGAAACCTTTGCTTCCCGTTTAAATAGGATCGACGGCCTTACAGAGCAGGAAAAAAATGACTATATCTCCCGAAATAAAGCTGCTCTGAACGAGCATTTCGTGCCTGCCTACGAAAGCCTGATCCAGGGCTTAAAAACCCTGAAGGGAAAGGGAACCAATGACGGCGGCCTGTGCCATTTTCCCGAAGGAAAACGGTACTATGAATACCTGGTAAACGCCCAGACCGGCACGTCCTATAAGGATATCCCTTCCCTGAAAAAGGCAGTGATGGATCAAATGGCGGATGATCTCACCGCAGTCGATGAGCTGCTCACAGCAGATCCCTCTCTGAGTGAAAAAATCCTTTCCTACCGCTTTTCTCCCGAAAAGCCCGAAGAGATCCTGGAAGCCTTAAAAACTCAGTGCCAACAGGATTTTCCCGAATTAACCGGCTATTCCTACACCATTAAGTCTGTTCCCAAGCCTCTGGAAAGTATTTTAAGTCCGGCCTTTTATCTCACTGTGCCCTTAGACCGTCCTCAGGACAATTCCATTTACATCAACAACGGTTCCACCGGAAGCTCCAGCCTCTACACCACTATTGCCCATGAGGGCCATCCGGGCCATATGTATCAGAACCAGTATTTTAACCAGAATCAGCACTGTAATTTAAGAAGTATCCTTGATTTTAAGGGCTATTCCGAGGGCTGGGCTACCTATGTGGAGCACTATGCCTATACTCTGGAAAATAACGGTCTAGAGGAAGGCGTAGGAGAACTGCTGCATCACAATGCCGCCTTTACTCTGGCTCTTTACGCCATTCTGGATATCAGCATCCACTATGACGGCTGGGACATGGAGCAGGTGAAAAATTATCTGGATCTCTACTTTAATATCGCTGATCCTGAGGTGGTTTCCTCTATTTATTATGAAATAATGGAAAATCCTGCTAACTATCTGGCCTACTATACCGGTTATCTGGAAATCCGTAATATGGAGCAGGAAGCAAAGCTGGCTCTGGGCGCCAATTTCTCTCAGCTGGAATTTAACCGCTTTCTTCTGGATATGGGGCCGGCGCCTTTTGGGGTAATCCGGACGTATTTTGTGAAGTGGCTGATTCCGGGGAAGAGGTAAAGCCGGGGTGCTTGAAATAGTCATTGGGATTCATCCCATATGTTTTTTTAAAATAGCGAAAGAAATTTGAATAATCCCTAAATCCAGCCTGCTGGGCTGCCGCTGTTAAAGGGCAGCCCTCCTCTACCAATTCTCTTAACACATTCATCCGTGTTTTCTGCACAAATTGATACACCGTCATTCCCGCTATTTCTTTAAACTGATGCATAAAATAATACTGATTCATAAATAAATATTTTCCCAGCGTTTCTACCGTAATCTTATCCTGAATGTGTCTGCGTATATAATTTTCAGTAATCTGAAGCAATTGAATATCCTTATTATGCCGGTCAAATGAATATACCGAAGGGGCATCCATATACTGATTAAGAAGAACAAACAGCAACGCAAGCAGACCTCTTCCCCGTATATCTGCCCCAAAAACATCCTTTGTATTGTAAAGCTCATACAACTGATCTACATATACCTGTATTTTCCCATGAATCGCAGGGGGATAATGATACACCTTAAACTCATTTCTGGAAAAAATAGCCGTCAGATCTACGTTTTCCGTTGACAGTGCCTTCAGCGTTTCCGGAAGTACATGGATCGCCATCCGTTCATACGGAACAGAAAAATCAAGCACTTCCGGAAAATGTTCCTGATACTGATTAATAAAGAGAAAATCCCCCGGTGCCAGATAAAAGGAACTTCCTGCAATAAAGTATTTTACATGGCCCGATACCAGCATATAAAGTTCATAAAAATCATGGCTGTGTCTGTAAATCTTATCCTTATCTGTATCGTAATATTTAAAAATACGATAATCTCTGTCCAAATGAAACTGGTGGCCTGAAAAATGTATCTTCGACATTCATTTTCTCCGCTTCTTCCTTATTATATGCACTTTTTATATTATGGAACAGGCCCTATTTCAAATCAAGCCTTCCTGAAAGAAAGCCAGTATTTCCCTATCAAAAAGCAGGATTCACAATATTAGAAGCAGGGTTTACTATCGTTATTTTTATATCATAGTGCTATATTTTAAATATGTTTTAAAATTATTTTAGATATTTTATACAAAAGGAGGACTTGCTATGAAAAAAAGAACCTTATTAATCGCTGCTGCCTTTGCTGCACTTTCCTGCCTTTACGGCTGCTCTTCCCAGAAGGCTCCTGCTACCCCTGAAACCACAGCCGCAAAAACCGAAGCAGCTAAGGAAGAAGAAACCACGGCCGAAAAGCCTGCGGACGACGGAAAGGTATATGAACTCCGCTCCAGTACCAATCAGGCACAGACCGGAACCATCGGACAGGCTCTTGATTTCTTCTGCAAAACAGTTGAAGAAAAATCTGGTGGCCGCATCAAAACAACCGCTAACTATGGAAGCGAACTTGGAAGCCAGTCAGAACAGGTGGAGATGTGTCAGGCAGGCGCTTTAGAGCTTGTTCTTGCTGCACCCGGAACCGGCCCCGGAGTATGGGTTCCCGAACTTCAGATGTATGAATTCCCCTTCCTTTTTGACAGTAATGATCAGTATCGCACCATCACCCGTTCCATGGAAGATGAAGTAAACAAACGTTTAGCTCCCCATGGTTTTTATACCTACGGTACCATGTCCATGGGTTCCAGAGATATGCTTACTGTAACTCCTGTAACAAAATTAGAAGATATGAAGGGTCTGAAAATGAGAGGCCCCAATGCAGTTTATATCTCCATGTTTGAAGCATTAGGCGCATCCGGCACTACCATGGACTGGAATGAAGTTTACACTGCCATTCAGACAAAGGTAATGGACGGTATGGAAGCCTCTCCTTCCATGATCAACTCCATGAAATTCCAGGACAATGCTAAAAATCTGGCTCTTACCAATCACTGTATGGCCTGCATCCAGTTCTATTTCAACGACAGCTGGTTTAAGTCTCTTCCCGAGGATCTGCAGCAGGTTATTAAAGACTCTGTAGATGAAACAGAAGCTTTCCAGGACAAACTGGATGATGATGACAACGAAAAAGCCCTGGAGCAGATGAAAGCTGACGGCGTTACCATCACCGAACTTTCTGATCTTGACAAATGGGTTGAAGCCTGTGCTCCCATGCTGGATGAATACCGGGCAAAAGGCGATAATTGGAACTCTTTTATCGATATGATTATCGAGTTAAAGAAATAACCAGCCTTTTTACAGGAGGTTTCTCTTTCTATGCTGAAAAAATTATATAACATGGTGGATAAGGCCCGTTCATGGGCCATTATCCTTCTTTTAAGCAGTGTCATCATTCTAAGCCTTGTGCAGATAGTTCTTCGCTATTTTACCTCTGCCAGCCTGCGGCCTTTTGCCTGGGGTGATGAAGTAATCCGTCTTACAGCCATTTGGGTAGCCTTTCTGGCAGCAAGTGTAGGCGTAAAAAATGAATCCCACCTTTCTGTGGAATTCTTTCTGAATAAGTTTTTAAACCCTCGCCAGCTGGTAATCGCCAAAAAAGCTGCTACCGCTATCGTAATTCTGGCTCTGGCCGCTGTTGTAAAGGAAGGCGTCACATATACCCTGAACAGCCGCAACGCCATGCTGCAGAATCTGCCTCAGGTATCGATCGCCTGGTTCTATGCATCCATTCCAGTAGGCTGCATACTTCTTATTATAGAATATCTGGCAAAACTGTTTAGCAAAAATGCGGGAAAGGAGGCAGCATCATGATTCAAGCCCTGCTTGTATTTATTGTATTACTTTTCTTCATCTTTTTGGGCTTTCCTATTTTTATGGCTACACTGATGACTGCCATTATCTTCGTAGTATCCATGGATATTCCATTTTCTCTGGTTACTATACGACTTTTCGGAAGCATAAATTCATTTTCCCTGATGGCAATTCCATTTTTTGTACTGGCTGGGAATATCATGGGAAAAGCCCAGATTACAGATAAACTCGTAAACTTTGCAAACTCTGCTGTAGGACAGTTCAAAGGCGGACTGGGCTATGTAAACATTCTTACTTCCATGCTTTTTGGAGGTATTCAGGGTTCTGGTGCCGCAGATGCATCCGCAATCGGTGGTATGCTGATTCCGGCTATGGAAAAACAAGGTTATGACAAAGACTATGCTGTTGCTGTTACTGCTGGTTCCTCAATGTTAAGCCCTATTATTCCACCTAGCATCATTATGATCCTGTATTCATTTTATACAGAAACACCTGTTGCACATCTGTTTTTAGGTGGATATCTCCCTGGAGTTATAATCACCCTGTTTCAATGCGGCGTAAACTATGTGGCATATAGGAGACGCGGTTACAATATCCCAATTACGCCTTTTTCTATGAAAAACTTTATTCGCACAGCCATCAGTTCCTTTGGTGCACTTGTAACACCGCTTCTGATTCTCTGCGGTATTGTTTTCGGACTGGTTACGCCTACAGAATCGGGTGTATTGGCTATTGCCTACAGTTTATTTTATGGCTTTTTTATTTCCAAAAAACTGAAAGTAAAAGATTTTCCAGAAATACTCATTGATTCAGCCGTTACAACTGCTGTAGTTTTTATGACCATTGCTGCTGCAGGTGTTTTGGCAAATGTACTGGTAAGAATGCAGTTGCAGAACGAAGTTTTGGATTTTGCTGTCAATACACTGAAAAGTCCTCATCTTGCAACACTTTTCCTGATCGGAGTATTCATGATTTTGGGCTGTTTTCTGGATCCTACCATTATCGTCGCTATGTTTGGCGGTATTGTAGTTGCTGTAGGAAATGCCTTTGGATTTGATCCGATTCATTACGGTATTCTGATGATTATTGTTATGCAGATTGGAGCTATCACACCGCCGGTAGGAACCTTCCTATTTATTGCTTGTGGAGTTGCAGGACTACCTTTGGAAAAGAGTGTTAAACCTCTTATGCCTTATATTGGAGTAATTCTTGTAGCCCTGTTACTGATCTATTTATTCCCAGGGCTTGTAACCTTCCTTCCAAGCCTTATCAATTAGGCTGACTTGTAAAAGGAGAAAATTATTATGCAAATAAAATCTGATGGTCAGACCTACGCTCCAAAAGGACTGGCAAATCATGTATGCGGCCCTGACGACTTTCCTGTAGGAATCATTGGGCTAGATCACGGACATATTTACGGTATGAGCAATGGTCTTATGGAGGCTGGTGCTAAACTGGCCTTAGTTTATGATCCAGATCCTCAAAAAGTAACCGAATATTGTGCTCGTTACAGTCAGGTAAAACCAGCTCGATGTAAAGAAGAGATTCTCGAAAACGACCAGATACGAATGGTTTTATCTGCCTCAATTCCAAATGAACGCTGTCCACTGGGAATTGAAGTAATGGAGCACGGAAAGGACTTTTTTACAGACAAACCACCCCTTACTACTGCTCAACAGCTGAATCAGGCCAAAGATGCCGTAAAACGTACTGGTCGAAAATATGCTGTTTATTACAGTGAACGGCGCCATGTAGAGGCTGCTGTCTATGCGCAGAAACTTCTGGAAGAAAAGGCAATCGGACAGGTAATCAGTATTGCAGGCTTTGGTCCTCACCGCGCTTCTCTGCCCACACGACCTCAGTGGTTTTTTGAAAAGGAAAAGTATGGGGGAATTCTGGTAGATATCGGATGCCATCAGATTGAACAGATGCTGATCTATGCTGGAGCTTCTGATGCAGCAATCGAACAAAGCCGCATCGGCAACCTGTACCATCCCGAATATCCCGGCTTTGAAGATTTCGGAGACATGACTCTTACCTGCAGCAACGGAGTTGCTGCCTATGGACAGCTTCACTGGTTTACACCTGATGGTCTGGGTGCCTGGGGAGATGGACGAACCATAATCACCGGTACAGACGGATATATTGAACTCAGAAAATATATTGATGTGGCCCGTGACAAGGAAGGCGATCACATTTACCTTGTAAACCACGAGGGAGAACGCCACATCAAAGCTGCCGGAACTATAGGATTTCCATTTTTCGGACAACTGATTCGGGACTGTCTGGATGGCACCAGCCTGGCATTTGATCAGGAAATAGAATTCAAAGCAATCGAACTGGCTATTCAGGCAGAAAAACAGGCCCTTCGGATTCATAACCCGATAGAGTAAAACAGGAAGCCTGGTACACTCCGGCTTTCGGAATGGAGAATTTTATGATATATGTTGCAATCGTTGGAGCCGGTGCCATTGCCGGTATACACGCAGACGCATTTTCTATGTTTCCTGATCTTTGTCAGGTAAAAGCAGTCTGCGACATTTATCCTGATAAAGCAGAACAGCTGATTCAAACCAAACACCTTTCACAGGCTCATGCCTACTCTTCCATAGAAGATGCTTTGAAGGAAGAATCTCTGGATCTTGTTTCCATCTGTCTTCCTCCCTTTTCTCACACAGATGCAACCATCCTTGCCATGGAAGCAGGGTGTCATGTACTGGTTGAAAAACCCATGGCTAACTCACTGGAAGAATGTGACCGTATGATTGAAACATCCAAACGTACCGGACGGCTGTTAAGTGTAGTATGCCAAAACCGTTTTAAAACACCTATGAAACGTGTTTATCAAATGCTGAAAGATGGTATTGGCGGACCAGTTACACATGCTATTGTCAATTCACTATGGTGGAGGGGCGAAAATTACTATGATCTGTGGTGGAGAGGATTATGGGAAAAAGAATGTGGCGGAAGTTTTACCAGCCATTCTGTCCATCATATTGATCTGTTATTATGGATGTTGGGAATGCCGGATCATGTAACTGCTGTTATGAAAAATGTAGGCCATCCCAATTCACAGATGGAAGACGTCGGTATGGCAATTTTGGAATATCCAACCTGTTTCGCTCATATCTGTACATCCATTGTAGATCACGGAGAATCTCAGGAAATGGTATTCCAGACAAAACGCGGCCGACTGAGCATTCCCTGGCAGACTGCTGCTTCTCTTCCTCTCCCCAACGGCTTTCCGCAGGAAGATCATGAATTTGAAAATGAACTCCAGAAAATCTATCAGTCCATTCCTGAAAGGGAGCTGGAAGGCCATCCTGCTCAGATCAAAAATCTGCTTATGGCAATTCGTGGAGAAGAACCGCTTATGGCTGACGGAACTGATGGACGCAATGCCATTGAACTGATTATGGCCATATACAAATCTTCTGCTCTGCGCCAAAGTGTGTCCCTTCCTATCAGCCCGGAAGATCCTTTCTACCGTAAAGACACCATGATTGAGCAAATGCCCCATTTTTTCGAAAAAACAAAGAGTATTGAAAATTTCACTACTTCCGAGATTACTTTGGGGCGGGATGTAGGAAAGTAACACAGTAAAAAAGAAGTATCGGAAAATAAATAATCTCAAACAGAGGGGGGCTGTCGCACTAAGCTAAAGCGACACCCCCCTGTTGATTAAGCCTGAAATCCAAGAATGCCAAGCAGTTTAGGTAAGTTACTTCCCAAATTATCGAATAAATCTGGAAAGTCTCCAGAAAAACTCTCCGCATTTTTTATTGCTTGTGAAATATTAGGGTAGTAGAAATCTTTAAATTTATAGCATCCCAAAATAATACTGCACCCACTTGACAAAAGGATAACATTCCGGCATTCTGTCTGCTTGTTTATAATCCTTTTTTTGACAGGAAAAATGCCTTCTTTCAATCAGATCTTTCGCATATCCACTGTATTTTTTTGAGTTATCCACCGTCAAAATGACGGTCTTCTTTCCAGACCGGATTCGCCTTTTTACGCTGTTTGTGGTATACTTCCAGTATCAAAAAAGGACGGTAATCTACACATGAACAAAAGCGAAGTGTTATGGAAGAACTGAAAAGAAATGATCCATGGTATGGAAATGGAGATCCATGTGCAGACGGAACTGATCAATGTCCAGAGAGCAGATCCGCTCCCTGGAAGGTCAGATCAGACTTCTGGAAGAACAGAAGAAAAAACTGGTAACGGCCGGGAATGCCCTTTCAAACCAATGCGAAAAATTGGACCGGATCTGTATGAGCCAGCAGGACGCCCTGGAAGAATTCCGGGAAATGTTTTCTGGATTGCTGGAAAAGCAATAGCCGGATACAAAACAGGATACACACCATCATCAACGTACAGGGAGTTCTTTCATGAGGATCAATTTTGAATATGTCACCGCTCTCCAATACGAAGTAAAGGCACTGCAGGTAAAGATAAAAGCATATGAATCCGGAGAAGCGTACCGTACCCAGCGGGAAGAATACGAAAAAAGGCTGCGTGAAAAAGACCGTATCATCAAAGCCCAGAAAGAAGAGATCTTCCGTCTGCATCGGGAAATAATTACTGTGCGGGATGACTGGATGCAGGTTTTTGAAGACCTGGAAAAAGAGCATAAAAAGGCGCTGAAAAAAGAAATGGCTGACAAAGCCCGGATGCTGGAACGCACCCTGAAAGCAGAAGCGGAACGAGACAGGTGGCATAATAAATGGAAAGAACAGCAGGCAGCACTTTATGCGGCTCTGACAGAAACAGAAGGATTAAAGGAATTAAACCGGGAGCTTACTGCCCAGATCAACCGTGATTTTGAGAATTCCTCCATCCCATCCTCCATGCAGGGTCTGAAGAGAAAAAAGATCCCAAACACACGTGAAAAAACAGGACGCAGGCCCGGAGGCCAGCCGGGGCACAAAGGACACTGCCGCAAAAAGCATGTGCCGACAGAAACCCATGAACTGCCTGTGCCGGAAAAATATATCAATAACCCTGATTATTATGAGACCGGAAAGACAATCCGCAAACAGCGGGTTGTAATTGAAATGTCCGTAAAAGTAATTGAATATACGGCAAAAGAATACCGCAGCCGTATTACCGGTGCCCGTGTACATGCCCCATTCCCGCCAGGCTATACCAATGAGGTGAATTATGACGGGACGGTAAAAGCCCTTGCCTTCCTTCTCAGTAATGAATGCAATGTCTCACATGGAAGAATAAGGACGCTGCTTTCAGAACTGACTGACGGAAAAGTGGAACTATCTGACGGAATGCTCAACCACCTGAGTGAGGAATTCGCATTAAAATCCGGAACCGAGAAAAAGGAGATCATAAGCAGGCTCATGTCTTCTCCGGTCATGAATGCAGATTTTACAAATGCAAATGTAAATGGACAGAGTGCCCAGGTACTGGTGCTTGCATCTCCTGTTAACGGAGCGGCATTATATATAGGCAGGGAGAAGAAAGGGCATGAAGGGGTCAAAGGGACGCCCCTGGAAGACTATACGGGGACTGTGGTGCATGACCATGACCGTACTTTTTACAGTTACGGGACCAGGCATCAGGAATGCACACAGCACGACTGCAGATATCTGATCGGGAGTAAGGAAAATGAGCCTGATCTTGAATGGAACCACAAGATGCATGCATTATTTCAGGAAATGCTCCATTACCGTAACGGGCTGTGCGAAGAGGAGGGGCCTGATCTTCTAATATGAAATGCCGGACGGAAAAAGGCATCCGGTCGATCCCCAAAAACAGTCTGGTTCTTCTTAATTCCATGGATCTTCATTATTTCTTTACAGATCCCGGAAGCGGCCTGTGTGACCGGTATGTTCTTTACTTTTCACCCTCTTTTATCTCACCTCTTTCCACTCAGGAGGTTAACCTTCTGGAAAGCTTTAATGTAAGCCGGATGGAGCATCCCATCATCCTTTCAGCGCCCGAATGTCAGCAAATCCACTGGCTGTACCTGATGGATCAGATGATTTCTCAGCTGAAGCTTGTCAATTCTGCTTCCCCCTGTCAGGACAGCTTCGGAACTGTACTTCATATCAAATTCCTTTTAGGGCAGTTTCTTTTAATGGTAAATCAGCTTTACTGGCAATCTTACGGGAATGTCCAAAGCGCTCTATACAAAAACCATTCTCATCTTGTAATGGAAATATGCGAGTTTATACACAGCCATATCCAATGCCCTATTTCTGCAGATTCACTTGCCGACCACTTTCATATCAGTAAAACCCAGCTGTACTACCTCTTTAAAGAGGTTCTTGGAACTACTGCCGGAGATTTTCTGATTGAATGCAAAATGACCTGCGCTAAAAATTATCTGATCAACAGCGAGTATTCTGTTGAAATGATCAGTGAACTGGTTGGTTACCACAATTTAAGTTCTTTTTCCAGAACCTTTAAAGCCCTTTCCGACTGCAGTCCCCTGCAATACAGGAAAAAACACAAGCTTCATTCTCCGAATGATAAAGGGGAATAAAAAAAGGAAAGGCGAACATTCATCGTCTTTCCTTTCTTAATTTCTTAACTTTCCATCTGCCGTCCCAGAAATCCGGCGGCAGTGACTGCCAGCTTCATTTCCATCTCGCCAAACCGTGCCTTTGGTTCCCGGCTCATAAGGGATACAGAACCAATGGCGTCCCCTTCACAGATAATAGGAGCAATCACCTGGGCGGTAATGCCCTCCAGCTCCTCATCCACCAGCTGAATCACATTTTTTTCATCCTTTCCGGCCTGATAGGTGATACGGTCGTTGATGGCCTGCTCCAGAGAACGGCTTATGGTCTTTTGCAGCAGCTCCTTTCTGGAGCCGCCCGCCACAGCCACTACCTGATCCCGGTCTGTAATACAGACGATCAGTCCGGTAGACTGGGCCATGGCATCTGCATACTGGCCTGCAAAAGCAGTGAGCTCCATCATGGGAGAATACTTCTTTAAAATAATCTCTCCCTCACGGTCTGTAAAAATCTCGAGAGGCGTTCCTTCACGCAGCCGAAGGGTGCGCCGGATTTCCTTGGGTATTACCACCCGCCCCAGATCGTCGATTCTTCTTACAATTCCTGTAGCTTTCATTTCGCAGTTTCCTCCATTTTACATCTTTGTACTCTTTCTGAAATCATTGAAAAAGTACCTCCATTTATCCTTAAGACTGGTTGTAAATGTAGTATTTGTAAATGGTGGGATTTTATGCGCGAAATTTACTTCTCCTCCCCCTCCGGATACTCCACCACATAAAATTCATATCCGTTCACCACGGTCGTACTTCCATATGTATCCTTCCGTTTAAATTTTCCTCCGTAATTGGCATGGACATGGCCGTGGAAAAAAAATTTCGGGTGGTATTTATCCATCAGGGTAAGAAATGCTTTAAAGCCCCGGTGAGGCAGATCCTCCATATCATTCAGGCCGAAGGCCGGCGCATGGGTTACAAGGATATCAAAGCCTCTGTGCCAGAGAAGCTTCCATCTCAGCTTTCGGACGCGGGCCCGCATCTGGCGCTCTGTGTACTGGTTGGCCGAGCCCGGAATATATTCCATAGAACCTCCCAGCCCCAGGATCCGGACTCCCTTATACACATAAATATCGTCCTCAACGCAGATACAGCCCTCCGGCGGCTTATAGGCGTATTTATTGTCATGGTTGCCCCTTACATAAACTAAAGGCGCATGACACACGCTGGCAAAAAAAGTCAGATATTCCGGCGGAAGATCTCCGCAGGAAATCAAAAGGTCAATGTCCTTAATCCTCTCAGGATCATAATATTCATACAGGAGCTTTGACTCCTGATCTGATAAAATCATTATATTCATACCGCTATTTCTCCGTCTGTACACTCTCGTCTACACGGATGCCCTGAAGCTGCATCCGTTCTCTTGCCTCGTCATTCAATTCTTCCAGATCCGGCACGCGTCCCACTACATTTTCAGCCAGCCAGTTCATGGTTACAATATCTTCTGAGCGCAGACGTTCTCCCTCCCTGCATCGGATGATTCCCTCCTGGTCATACATGAAACCGTCAAAGGGATGAAAGCTTCCGGAACGAACGGAATTTTTCAGAAATTCAATCAGGCGCAGCGTACCGTGAGGCAGGTTTCCGGAACAGATTACGTCGATCACATCTGCCGACATTCCCCACCAGTAATTAACCGCTTTTTTGCCCTTTCTGGCTTCCAGCTCCTCATTGCTTTCAAAGGCCAGCTGGATCATCTGCTCGTAGAATTTCCCCCAGTTCCAGATAGGCGAAGCCAGATTGAAAACCTCTCCATTATCTTCCTGTACATAAAGGCCGTATTCCCTGGACGGATGTCTGGGGATAATCATATCCTTTCCGGAAATGTACCGGATCCCCTGTTCTCTCAGCCGTTCTGCCGCTGTCTTTTCATGGTTGATCCTGCGCCATTCCAGATATACCTTTACATAAGGGTTGATCATCCGCGCGCCCATGGCAAAAGCGTTGATATCTGCAAGAATCCCATAGGTGGGCTGATCTGCAATATACCCCAGCTTATCCTCTCTGGAAACGGCTGCCGCTATAGCTCCCATAAGGAATTTTGCCTCATACATCCTTGCATAATACGTACAGATAGAGGAATAGGACATATTTACAGAACAGTTGTAAATCTTTACCTCAGGATGCAGAATGGCGGATCTCACGCTCTGATTTACCATCTTGGAATTTGTTGTAAATATCATGGTGCAGCCGGCCTGAACCAGTTTTTCTATGGCCCGGGCGATATCCCCTTCTGTATCTGCCCCTTCGATAACTACCGTGGAAATACGCCCCTCAAAGGCCTCCTCCAGATACTGCCGCCCCAGCTCATGGCCGTAATTCCAGCTGGAATTTTCAATGGTATCCGCATAAACAAATCCGATTTTCAAATGCTCCGGCATATCATCTGCCGGAAGAAGCCATTTCCATATGGACGGTTTATGCTCCGTTTCCATTTCCTCCGGTTCTTCGATCAGCTCTACCTTCCGTCCCCGGTTAGCAAGCTGGATCTCTTCCCAGATTTTCATCAGCGCCCGGTACATTTCCCGTTCTGTCTGTCCTTTTACGCTGTCGTAACCGTAGATTTCGATATAGACTAAAAATGCATCTCCCTCTGTGAGCTGAAGCTGATCCCCATGGGCCATGCTGTAGGCCTTTGCAAAACGCCCGTAGGAGGAGCGGAAAAATAAACGTTCCTCCTGAGTCCAGACCTGATCCGGCTCCATTCCCATCAGTTCCAAAAGCTTCTTATAGCTGCCTTCCTTGCTGAACCATACATCACAGTTTGAAGAAATGCGGTAAAAATCCAGAAATTCATAATACAGCCTGTTTTCCTTGTCATCTGTACGTTTGGGGATCAGGCGCGTTACGCTTCCCGGTATGCTGTAGGCACCCAGATATTTCATTACACTGACCCGCTTATTTCCCTCCTGAACGTAAAACTGATTCATAAATTCGTAGGCAACAACCGGTTCCTGGATTCCCTCCTCTACCTGATACTTGTAAAGGGATGTCCATTTAGCCCCAAATTCGGACCGTTCCGGCAAAAGGGGCATAAAATTACTGGCAAAGGAGCTGGAACGCTCTGCAGTCTTTGTCCCTACCATTTTTGCCAGAGGAATATCCATTACCCCCAGATTGACAGTTGCTACAATATCTGTATTCGCCAGAATGTTATCCAGCACGGGAAGGTATGGATACTCGCCTCTTGCTAAAGCATCCTGATACCGCTTTCTTCCCATTTTCAATGCATATCCATAATCTGTATCCGGCATAACCGCTACCTCCTGTCTCCTGCTTTTTAATCTGCCCCGTTTCCGCCCGGTTCCTTCTGCCCCAGCTTCCCCAGCTGCTCCAGCATAGTTCTGGCCTTTTCCAGCATGATTAAGCTGTCGCTGTTTTTATTCTTTCGGTCCACATAGTGAAATACCGGCGTTTCTCCCGGCACCAGCTTTAATTCTCCCTTATAAGACTGCACAAAATCCGGAATCCTGGTCACATCCAGTTTCGCCTTCTGATACATGGTAAGCCGGATTTCCTGGCGGTTTACAAATACCTCTGTCACATAGGCTCTGTGTGCCAGAGCCCGCACCATGGCAATCTTTAAAAGATTCTCTACGCTCTTTGGGATATCTCCAAACCGGTCTAAGAGTTCATCCTGCATATCCATATATTCCTCATCCGTTTCAATGGTGGAAATCCTCTTGTAAATATCCAGCTTCTGATATTCATTTTTAATATAAGACGGAGGAATGTAGGCGTCAATATCACATTCTACCGAAGTTTCGTAAAGATCCACCTCTGTTTCTTCCCCTTTCAATGCAAGCACTGCCTGATTAAGCATTTTGCAGTACAGATCATAGCCTACTGCCTCCATGTGGCCATGCTGCTCTGCGCCCAGCACATTTCCGGCCCCACGGATTTCCAGATCCCGCATGGCAATCTTGATGCCTGAGCCCAGCTCCGTAAACTCGCGGATCGCCTGAAGGCGCTTTTCTGCTTCTTCCTTTAAAAGCTTATCTCTCTTATACATGAGAAACGCATAAGAAACCCGGTTAGAACGTCCCACACGGCCCCTGAGCTGGTACAGCTGAGAAAGTCCCATATGGTCTGCATCGTGGATAATCATGGTATTGGCATTGGGGATATCCAGTCCAGTTTCAATAATTGTTGTGGATACCAGCACATCAATTTCCCCGTTGATAAAGTCCGTCATGATCCGTTCCAGCTCATGCTCCTTCATCTGCCCATGAGCAAAAGTCACAACCGCATCCGGCACCATAGCCTGGATCTTTCCTGTTACCTCATCAATATCTGTTACACGATTGTATACATAATACACCTGTCCATTCCGGGCCAGTTCCCGGTTAATGGCCTCCCGTACCATTTCTTCATTGTACTCCATTACATAGGTCTGAATGGGAGTACGGTCCACCGGCGGCTCCTCTAACACACTCATATCCCGGATTCCAGCCAGACTCATATGAAGGGTTCTGGGGATCGGCGTAGCGGTCAGGGTCATTACGTCCACATTTTCCTTCATCTGCTTGATCTTTTCCTTGTGGGTCACGCCAAAGCGCTGCTCCTCATCAATAATGAGAAGTCCCAGATCCTTAAACTGCAGGTCTTTTGAAAGAACCCTGTGCGTACCGATTACGATATCCACCAGCCCTTTCCGCAGCCCCTCCAGAGTTTTCTTCTGCTGGGCCGGGGTACAGAACCGGCTCATCATCTCGATTCTAACTGGAAAATCTTTCATCCTCTGAACAAAGGTATTGTAATGCTGCTGGGCCAAAATCGTAGTAGGGACCAGATAGACCACCTGCTTGCTGTCCTGTACTGCCTTAAACGCGGCCCGCAGGGCGATTTCCGTTTTTCCGTATCCCACGTCGCCGCAGATCAGACGGTCCATGATCTTTGGACTTTCCATATCCGTTTTTACAGCGTCAATGGCGTCTAACTGATCCTCTGTTTCATCATAGGGGAACAGCTCCTCAAACTCCTTCTGCCACACCGTATCGCTGCCGTACTGGAAGCCCTTCTGCTTCTGACGGGCCGCATAAAGCTTTACCAGATCCTTTGCGATTTCCTGAACGGCACCCTTTACCTTTGCCCTGGTTTTTGTCCATTCAGAGCCTCCCAGACGGTTGAGCTTTGGCTTTTTCGCCTCTGAGCCCGCATATTTCTGGATACTCTCCAGCCGGGTGGCAGGCAGATACAGATTGCCTCCATCTCCGTATTCAATCTTGATATAATCCTTTACCACCTTGTCCCGCTCTACCTTTTCAATTCCCCGGTAGATACCAAGGCCGTGCTCCTCATGGACTACATAATCTCCCACGGACAGCTCGGAAAAGCTCTGGATCGCCCGGCCCTGATAGCTCTGCTTCTTCCGTTTCTTTTTCTTCTTTTCCACCCCGAACATATCGCCCTCGGTAATGAAAACAAATTTAAGCAGAGGATATTCAAAGCCCCGGTGGAGATTTCCGTAGGTAACCATGATCTCTCCCGGAAGAACCTTCCGTTCTGCGCGGCTTTCCTCTCCTTCCGTCTCTCCGTCCGGACAGTAGGCCCGCAGATCATATTCCCGTAAATCCCCTGCCAGACGGCTGGCTCTTGTACGGGAGGCAGATAAAAGCACCACCCGGTAGCCTTCCTTTTTCCAGCGGGTCAGATCCTTAATTAAAATTTCAAAACTGTTCTGGTAAGAATTTACATTTCTCACATCAAAGCTGAACTTATGGTTCACCTTCATTCCCGGCAGCTTCTGATCCAGCCCTGTGAGCATAATGCTGTACGGCCCCTGAAGCCTTCCGAGAACCTGTCCTGCGGGATAGAGAAGCTCTGTCTGTCCCGGCAGCAGGTATCCCTTTTCCAACCGGTGAACCATGCTTTCACGAAATTCCAGCTCGATTGTTTCTCCCCGCTCCTTCAGCCGTCCCGGCTCGTCTAAATAAACAACACAGTCCCCTTGAGGAAAATAATCGGAAAATGATACAGTTTCTGGACAGAAATACCGGATATAGCCATCCAGTCCGCCTCTCTTCCAGCCCTCACGGATCCCTTCTGTCAGTTCCCGTATGATTCCCTTAATCCGGATGGCTTCCTCACGGCGTTTCTGTCCCTCCAAAGCCTTCACATAAGAGGCCGTTTCCTCCTCCAAACGCTTTATCCCTTTCTCCAGCTGTCCTTTCGTTAAGACAGTTTCCGATGCAGGATAGATTACAATCCGGTCTAACTGTTCTACCGACCTCTGGCTTTCCGGATCAAAGGTACGGATGGAGTCCACCTCATCATCCCACAGTTCAATGCGCACCGGAACTTCCTCGGTGAGCGGAAAAATATCTATGATGCCTCCCCGGATGGAAAACTGGCCCATACCGTCTACCTGGCCCGTACGCTCATATCCCAGCTCTGTAAGCCGCTCCTTCCACTGATCCAGCTCAATAACCTGTCCGCATTCCACGGTCACTGCATGCTGCTTTAAAAATGCCAGAGGCATGAGATGGTCCATCAGACCGTCGATTGTCGTTACAACTACACCGCCCTCATCCTCCATCAGATGGCGCAGTACAGAGATCCTCTGCCGGGTCATCAGATTTCCATGAATATCCGCAGCATAAAAAAGCAGATCCTTGGCCGGATAAAGCCAGACCTGCCGGGTAAAGCTGCGGAAATCATCATAGATTTCCTTGGCCCTCTGCTCATCATAGGTAACAACCAGCTTCCAGGGAAATCCCCCGTCCTCCCCCAGCTCATGCATGAGGTGAACCTTCTGGGATTCCAGCGTCCCGGCCGCCTGCAGAGGCCCCTTTGCCTTTTTTAAAGCCTCCAGAAGATTTTCATACTCCTGTAATTCCAGTAACGGATTTTCCATGATTTCCCTTTCTGCCTTTCCTTGATAATATTGAAGTTTCCGTACATTACAGTGTGACCTGCTGTCTGATACCCAGAGCGACTTTGGAGACCATTAGTAAACCTTAGAGAATGAGTTTTTTCGTTAGGAACCATATCAAACCTGTCTGAGCGCAGCGAGTTTTTGATATGGCTCTTGTTTTTAGAAAAATCTCAGTCTCCTAGGTTTTCTTATGGTCGGAAACCGGAGCTCTGGGTATCAGACTGCGGGGTGCGCTGTAATGTGCGGAAACTCACTCCTTATGCCCATTAAACTGATTCATCGCCGCCTCAGCCCCGTCTGTGATCATCATCTGAGCTGCTTTCGCCGCTGTCTTAAAGGCTTCTTCCATCACCCTTCTGTCCTCAGCAGAAAAACGGCCAAGCACATAGTCCGCCAGATCCATTCTGGGCGGCTTAGCCCCTACGCCTACCTTAATCCGGGGAAATTCCTGGGTTCCCAGATGGGCAATGATGTTCTTTATTCCATTATGTCCTCCGGCGCTGCCCTTTCTGCGGATCCGGAGCTGTCCGGGCTCCAGACTAATATCGTCATATATTACAATGATATGCTCCGGATCGATTTTGTAGAAATCCGCCGCCTCCCTGACACTTTCACCGCTTAAATTCATAAAGGTCTGGGGCTTTAAAAGGATTACCTTTTCTCCGCCGATAAGGCCTCTGCCATAAAGCCCCTTAAACTTCTTCTCCTCCACCGATGTATTGAGCATATCTGCCAGCACATCCATGGTATCAAAACCTGCATTGTGTCTTGTCTTATCATACTCCCTTCCAGGATTTCCCAAACCAACGATCAAATACATATATCTGTTTTCCTCTTTCTTTATCTCAAAATTTATCCTCTTCCGCAGAAAAATGCCTGCGGTGCTGCAGTGTCTGTCCATATGTCCGCCGTATACAGACACGCCCATAAGCGCTAGACTCCCGCACATGGGGTGTCTAACGCTTATCTTTTCTTTATTCTATCAAATTATAAGTGGATTGTAAATGCAGTGCGGCAGATCCGACCATCCAGCCTTTACGCCGCATCCGGTTCCTGATATTCCCTGGTCTCTGCCATAGTTTCTCTGGCCCGTTTTTCTGTAAAGAGTCCGCACTCCACCAGACGCTCCAGCACCTGCTCCTGGCGCTTGGCAGCCAGTGCCGGATTTACTGTGGGGGCATATTTGGAAGGAGCATTGGGAACACCGGCTAACAGAGTACTCTCATAATCGTCCATATCCTCAGGAGCCTTTCCAAAGTAACCCTCACTGGCATCCTTAATGCAGTAGTATCCGTTTCCAAAGTAAATAGTATTCACATAAAGCTCAAGAATCTCATTTTTACTGTATTCCTTTTCCAGAGCAAAAGCCATAAATACCTCTGCCGCCTTGCGCTCCATCTTCTTTTCCTGTGTAAAATACAGGTTCTTTGCCAACTGCTGGGTAATGGTGCTTCCGCCTTCCACAAAAGCGCCTGCCCTTATATCATTGATAACCGCACGGGTAATGGCGATGGGGTCAATACCGATATGACCGTAAAAGCGGTGGTCTTCCACAGAGAGAACCGCATCTACATACGTTTCCGGAAGCTCTGCAAATTCCGTATAGTTTTCCTTGGAACGGATCTGGTCTACCTTGTCCTTAAGGCTGATCTGGCTGATGGCATCTCTGTACATATCATAGCCCTTCATGCCTACATTTACGCAGATACAAATAACCGCTGTCGCCATGATGCCAATGGTCCACTTAAGACCCTTTTTTAATATGTTCCAGTTTTTACCGGTTCTCATCTGTCCACCTTCTTTCTCTTTCGTACGTTTATTTCTTATAATATCATTCTAGCACATTCTCCCCCTTGTGTCCTTGAGAAAGCCTTAAAGAACTCTAACGTAAATCTGACGCTTTCTGAAATATTTTCTAAAGATATTCCCCATTCATCTGGAATCCATGCTAAAATAGAGCCGTAAAACACACAAGGAGAATCTTTATCATGGAAACAGTCAAAAAAAACCGTTCCGGTACAACGGATCTGACCGTGGGACGCCCCCTGGCTCAGATCCTTCGTTTTGCCCTTCCTCTGGTGCTGGGTACACTTTTTCAGCAGCTCTACAGCTTTGCAGATACCATTATTGTAGGCCGCTGTCTGGGAACCGACGCCCTGGGAGCTGTAGGAACCACCTACTCCCTGAACTTTCTGATCCTTGGCTTTATCCAGGGCGCCTGCGTGGGATTCGGCATCCCGGCAGCCGAATCCTTTGGAGCAAAGGATCATAAAAATCTGGAGCGCTTCCTCATCAACGGAACCGCCCTCTGCATTGGGTTCAGCGCTGTCTTTACTGTTGTCACCACCCTGACGGCCCCTCCGCTCCTAAAGCTCATCCACACGCCGCCTGAGCTCTTTGATGATGCCTCTCTTTATATCCGCATCATTTTCCTGGGAATTCCTGCTACGGTTCTGTACAACTACTCCTCCAGCGTCCTGCGGGCCATGGGAGATTCCAGACATCCCTTTTATTTCCTTTTGGCCTCCAGTCTCCTGAATATTGCCCTTGACTGGATTTTAATCGTTCCTTTCAGAATGGGAGTAGACGGAGCAGCCATCGCTACTGTAATCAGCCAGGCCCTCAGCGGCCTGCTCTGTACCTGGTGGTTCTTCTCCAAAACTGCTAAAGGACACGGCCTGAGCTTTACTAAAAATAAGCTGCGCCTTTCCTCCCACCACTGCAAAAAGCTGGCCTACATTGGCTTTCCCATGGGCTTTGAATACTCCGTTTCCGCCATTGGAGCCGTTATTATGCAGGACGCCATCAACCTCTTGGGAAGTACTGCCGTAGCCGCACAGACCGCGGGAGAAAAAATCCGCCAGATGTTCACCCTTCCCATGGAAAGCGTGGGTATGGCTATGGCAACCTATGCCGGCCAGAACCACGGTGCAGGACGCACCGACCGCATCCGCCAGGGTATAAAGGACGGCTGCAAAATCCAGCTGTGCTACTGCGCTGCCGCCTGGATCGCCATTTTCCTGTGCAAAGATTTTGCCGTCGGGCTGGTGCTGGGAGACGCAGACCCGGCAGTTACTGCCGGAGCGCTGGAATACTTAAGCGTTATGAGCCTTCTGTTCTGCTTCCACGGCCTCTTAATGATCTTCAGAAATACCCTTCAGGGCCTTGGATACAGTATGCAGGCTGTTATATCCGGCATCGGCGAGCTGATCGGACGAAGCCTTGGAGGCCTTCTGGCAGTAACAAAGCTGGGATATCTTGGCATCTGTCTGGCCAATCCCATTGCATGGGCCTTAGCCATGTTTTACTGTATTTTTATGGTAACACGGGTAATGAAAAAAGAACGGTAGACCCCTTTTCATAACTATGATAGACTATAGTTATATTCGTTCTGGGCCTTATTTACCATCAGGCTTTGAATCTCAAAGAGAGGAGAATTTCTTATGAGCAAAAATAATCTGTATGATGTAATCATCATCGGTGCCGGCCCTTCCGGCATCTTCTGCGCCTATGAGCTGATCCGTCAGAAACCGGAACTTAAGATCCTTATGGTCGAAAAGGGCCGTCCCATTGAAAAACGTGTCTGCCCCAAGCGCACTACCAAGGTCTGTGTAGGCTGCAAGCCCTGTTCCATCACAACTGGATTTGCAGGCGCCGGAGCATTTTCCGACGGAAAGCTTTCACTGTCTCCAGATGTAGGCGGAAACCTGCCCGAAATCCTGGGGTATGACGAGACGGCTGCGCTTTTAAAGGAATCTGATGACATTTATCTGAAATTCGGGGCAGACAAAAATGTATACGGCATTGACAAGCAGAAGGAAATCGAAGAAATCCGCCGCAAGGCCATCAACGCCAACTTAAAGCTCATCGAATGCCCCATCCGTCACCTGGGTACAGAGGAAGGCTACAAAATCTATACCCGCCTTCAGGAGCACCTGCTGGCTCAGGGCATTGAGATGAAATTTAACACCATGGTAAAGGACATCCTGATCGAGGGCGATACCGTAAAGGGTATTGTAACGGACAAAGATGAAACCTTCTGCGCACCGGAGATCGTAGCTGCCATTGGCCGCGAGGGTTCTGACTGGTTCTCCCATGTCTGCGATAACCACCACATTGAGACAAAGGTTGGAACCGTGGATATCGGCGTCCGCGTTGAAGTCCGCGACGAGGTTATGAAATTCCTCAACGAAAACCTTTATGAGGCCAAGCTGGTCTACTACACCCCTACCTTTGACGATAAGGTACGCACCTTCTGTAGCAACCCTTCCGGTGAAGTAGCAACCGAATACTATGAAAACGGCCTTGCAGTAGTAAACGGCCATGCATATAAATCACAGGAATATAAGACAAACAATACCAATTTTGCCCTTCTGGTAAGCAAAAACTTCACCCGCCCCTTTAACGAGCCCATCGAGTACGGTAAACACATTGCCCAGCTCTCCAATATGCTCTGCGGAGGCAGGATCATGGTCCAGACCTTCGGCGACTTCCAGAGAGGCCGCCGCACCACAGAGGAGCGCCTCTGCCGCAACAACCTGATCCCAACCTTAAAGGATGCGGTTCCCGGCGATCTGTCCCTTGTATTCCCATACCGCATTATGACGGATATCAAGGAAATGATCCTGGCCCTGGACAAGGTCACTCCCGGTATTGCCAGCGATGAAACCCTGCTCTATGGCGTAGAAGTTAAATTCTACTCCAACAAGGTAGTGGTTGATAAAGACTTTGAAACCAGCGTACAGGGACTGAGAGCCATCGGCGATGGCGCTTCTGTTACCAGAGGCCTGCAGCAGGCTTCTGCAAACGGTATCAGCGTGGCGAGAAGTATTTTGAAGAGGATGTAAAAACCGCCCAGCCGGAATCGACTTTTCCGATTCCGGCTGGACGGCCTTTTTATATCTTTATTCTTCTTCCAGACAATGTGCCCCATTGGTAGCGATCACCTTCTGATACCAGTAATAGCTGTCCTTTGGAATTCTTGCCAGATCCTTGATGTCCTCATCATCACGGTTTACATACACCAGACCATAGCGCTTCTGGTAACCATTACTGGTGCTGAGTACATCCACAAAGGACCATGGCAGGAAGCCTCTTACATCCACGCCCAGCTCGATGGCTCTGTGGATTGCCTGAAGGTGCTTGGTCCAGTAATCGATACGGTAATCATCATGTACCTTTCCGTCCTCCAGAACATCTCTTGCACCCAGACCATTCTCTGTGATGATCATCGGAATCTCATAGCGTTGATAGATATCACGCAGCAGGTACTGCATACCCGTTGGGTCAATGGTCCAATCCCAGTCATTTGTATCCGCATTCGGATTCTTCATGTACTGATAGAAATCAGGCATTACCTCATAAGCTCCCATAGCGCCCTTCTTGCCGCTTAAGTTGCTCTTAGCCTCTGTCAGCTCATTCTTATCAGCATCCGGGAAGCGCACGCACTTGCTTGCATAGTAGTTTACGCCCAGGAAGTCCAGCATTCCCTCACGGATAATCTCCATATCTCCCTCTTCGATCACAGGAGCCATTCCATGCTCTTCCAGATAGCGGAATGCACCTACGGGATATTTGCCCTTAAAATAAATATCCAGGAAGAAGTGGTTCTTTAAATCCTCTGCATTTAACATAGCCAGCATATTTTTCGGAGTGGAATCCAGTCCGTATACCGGAGAATATCCGATGGCTGCACCGGAACGTCCACCTTCTACCAGCTCATGGATCAGCTTGCTGATCTTTGCCTGTCCCAGATTCATATGGTGGTTGATCTGGAATTTCACCTGAGGATCCCCATGGTATTTCTCAGGCACATAATTCTTCTTTTTCCAGAATTCCACAATAATACTCTGCTCATTGATAATCAGCCAGTCTTTGATCCTGTCGCCGTATCTGCGGATCAGGAACTCTCCGTAAGCCACAAAATCATCCACGCTTATCCAGCCGTCATATTTGTCTACAAGAGCCATTGGCATATCGTAGTGGTAAATGGTAGGGATCGGCTTAATTCCATTTGCTACCAGCTCATTTACCAGGTTGTCATAAAACTCCAGGCCCTTTGGGTTTACTTCTCCAACGCCGTCCGGGAAAATTCTTGACCAGGAAAAGGAAAAACGGTATGCAGTAAAGCCGCATTCCTTCATCAGCGCGATGTCTTCTTTATAGCGGTGATAGTGATCACTGGCTACGCTTGCATCTGCAAAGCCGGTTCCGCGGTTTAAAATGTCCATCTGAGACAGCTTCTTTCCGTCCTCTTCTGCTGCTCCCTCTACCTGATAAGCACTTGTAGAAGCTCCCCATAAAAAGCCTTCCGGCATCGTCTTTCTGATATCTGCGCTCATAGTTTCTCCTTTATGCATTCATTTTATTGTAGAAACTTTCAAATACCTGGATCATTTTCTCTGCCAGGTGGATCTCTGACATAACGGTCATCAGCGTATCCTGTGCATGGTTAAACAGCAGGCTTGGCTGAATGGTTTCTGTTCCCGCGATCTCAGACTGGATCATCTCTGTCTGAGCATTGTGAGCTGCACAAATATGGTTATTTGCCTCCTCCATATGCTCCTTTGCTCCTGCAAAATCAAATGCTGCTACACAATCTAATGCCTTTCCGGCTGCATTTCTGGCATCACCTGCAGAAATTACGATCTGCATGGCAACCTGAACGACCTTATCATCATCCTTAAACATCATTTCTCCCACTTTTATTTCTCTCCTTTCTGAAAAGCAGCGCCCCCAAAACCAGGGAACGCCGCCATATGTTTTAAGTGCTCTGCATCAGCATGCAGCCTGTGTTTCTTCCTCTACGCACTGTCTCTCATATACTTTGTAGAATGGATACCAGGTCAGCAGATACAGGATAAACAGTACGATATACACCGGAACGGCTCTCCAGTCTCCCGTAATCATCACACTGGAAAACGGAGCCGGGATCTGTCCTACCTGCACCATCTTGGAAGGAATATTTAACAGGCCATAGTGCATGGTCAGCCATACAACTGTAGGACCAACGATACTATTGATCAGGATCGGAAGCATTAACAGAGGGTTAAATACAACCGGTGCGCCGAACATTAACGGTTCGTTGATATTGAACAAAGAAGGTCCGATACAGATCTTACCCATGGTTTTAAGCTTCTTGCTCTTGGAACCCAGCATCAGCACGTTTAAAGGAAGTGTGCCGCCGCGGCCGCCCATGGTGATCAAAGCAGCTGTAAATACGGCCTCGCTGGTAGCGATATTCATAGGAACGCCGCCGTTTGCCACAGCCTCGATATTCTCTGCGATCGCCACCATAAAGATAGGAGTGGTAACTGCATTGAATACCCAGCTGGAAATACCCATTGAGTAGAAAATAACCGGTACAAAGCAGATCAGGATAAAGCCGGGAAGTGTCTGAGCGCCCTTCTGAAGAGGCATAAAGAAGCTTACCAGAATATTGTAAAGATCCAGCTTTAATACGTTTGCAAAGATCATCGCCAGTCCCAGAGTAATGGTAATGGGAATGATATTGTTGATCCAGTCGCTTACAAAATCCGGAAGCGTATCATTGTTTTCCAGTACATGAAGGTTTGCATAGATGTGGAATACAATGGCAACGAAAAGACCTACTACGATACCCATCATGATACCGGCAGCGCCGATACGGCCGTTATCAATCTGGAAGATTCCGTCTACTACCTGAGGACGGCAAAGCAGCAGGTACGCTGCAATGGAGATCAGCGATGCATTGATCTGATACTGTCCATGTCCCAGCTTGATCATGGCCTCATGGGTAACAAAGAAAGCTACGAAGATTGCCAGCAGTCCAAAGGAGAAATTCGCAATGGGACTTAAATCAGGAAGCGCCGGGATATAGGAACGGAATACGTTGTAGAAGAAGATCAGGGAACCGGTCAAAATGATCGGAAGAACCTTCTTCATGGTACTTGCCACGGTATCGATCCATGGATTTGCAAAAACCTGCCGGGCCTTAGGAGCAAATACGTCCGAAAGCCATGTCATTAAACCATTCATCTGTACTTATCCATCCTTTCTTGCAGCTACCTTCTCTGCCAGCTCAACCAGTGCGGCTCCGTCCAGAGAAGAATAAATCTCTGCCGGGATCAGCTCTACCTGGATTCCATGGGGTGCGCACTCCTCTGTCAGCTTCGGAACCGCGCTTGCATAGTGGGGACCAACTAACAGTACATCCATCTTGTCCATGTACTCGCTTACCACACTCTCACTTCTGGCTTCCACAGTCATGTCCAGCTTTTTCTTCTTTGCTGCCTGTCTTGCCTTCTGTGCCAGGAATCCGCTGGAGAATCCAGCTCCGCAGCATAATAACACTCTGATCGTACCCATAATTGTTACCTCCTTAGTTTGGTTAATGTGTTTTATATACTACCGGTTCTGAAGCTCATCTCTCTCCGCCCAGTCAATAATATCCATCAGGGTATCATAACTCCGGGTTTCCAGAAGATGGTTCATACAGCCCTCGTCCATCATAAAACTGGGGGCAATCCGGTAAAATTCCTCCAGGTTTTCCTTATTAACCGAAACGGATAAAAGAAATACCACCTGTACCTCATAAATATGCCAGAGCACCGGCTTTTCCAAAAGCGCCACGCAGACAAAAGTATCCTTCGTCACTGGCTGATAGGGATGAGGAATTGCAATCTGAGGACAGAAGTCTGTCTGCATCAGATTTTCTCTCTTTCGTACGGAATCCTCAAAATCCGGCGGAAGTTCCCGCACTCTGCGGATGCGCCCGCACAGCTCATGGAGGATCTCCTCTCTGCTGTTTCCCTTTATATTGGTAAAAAAGAGCGACCGGTCAAAATACGATCGGATTCCGCCTTTCCTGCTGCTTTTCAGCAGCCGTTCCACCTCTCCCGCATTGTGCCTGTCAAAAAAATACTGTACTTGACATACCGGAACCGGAATGGCTGTTTTTACGGGAACCGTAGAAAATACATAATCTATATTAGAAAAATCCCAGGATGCCAGAGATCCGATATCACAGGCTTCTACCCGGTCCAGATAATCTCCGAACATTTCCCGAAACCGATATTCAAAAAGCTTAGCACTACCGGAACCGGAGGCGCACACAAGAAGGATATTCCTCTTGTACCTCTGTCTGTCCTGCCGTTTTAACGAAAGGGCAAAACACAGGGCCAGGTATCCAATCTCTGCCTCAGGGACTATGGTGTGGAAATACTCCGACAAAACCGTAGACGCATGGGCCGCCACTGCATAGGGAAAGCTGTATACCTCTTTAATCTCCTTTAAAATGGGGTTGTCCATTTTCAGCCGGTACTGCAGGCGGATCCGCAGCGATACCATGTGAAGTCTCAGGGATGTATTTAAATCAAAATCCGATGCCAGATCCAGATTATATGTCTGCTTGACGCTTTCAAGCATCCGGTTCACCAGCTGATTGATCTCCATATCAATAAAAACGCTGCTTCTGTCTCCGGCCAAAATTTTTTTCTTTCCCAGAAGCTGGATCGCCATGTATTTAATCTCAGGAACCGGAAGACAGATTCCAAAAGCCTCTTTCAGTCCTTCCGCACAAAGCCTTGCGGCACGGATATCGCCTTCATGAAGCAGGTCGCTGTGCTTCATCTCCTCCAACGGAATCACACAGCCCCGTCCCCAGCGGTACAGAGCGATCTGCACCTGCAGGACAATATTAGGGATATCCATTTCATAGATGGTTTCCCCACATTGTTTTACACTGCTTAGAATCTCATTGCGGATCTGTTCCCCATCCCAAAATGTATGATAAATTTCCTTAAACCACTGATCGCTGAACTCATAAAATGCCGCGCTCATACAAAGCCGTATGGAGAATTCATCCCCCTGGATCTTAAGACCGTAATAGGGTTTTCTTTCAAGAGCCAGATGATGCTTATTTAAATACTGCTCGACTCCTTTTAGATCAAGGGACAACGTTTTTCTGGATATATAGAGCCGTTCGCAGAGCTCCTCCGCCTTCACTCCGGAAGCATCGGCAAATAATCGGGCCAGAATAAATTCTATCCTCTCTTTTCCGGTCTCCGGAAGCAGGGCTGAGGTTCTTCCCTTTATAAACTCCTGATAGCGCTCCGGTTCCTTTACGCAAAGCCTGAGTCCAAGACCTCTGCGGCGCTCTATGGCAGCTCCGTTCCGGCAAAGAAGTTCATCCAGCTGACTGACCAGCGTCCGGGCCGTTCTCTCGCTGACTTCCAGCTGGTCGGCCACGGTTTCCATATTTATATATAAATCTTCTGAAAGCACTGACAAAAGCCGGTTCAGGCGTCCATCCATCTGCATCCGGTATTCCTCCCTTCTGCCTCCGTACATTCCTGATTTTTATACTCACTGTCTGTTTGTTATGCGTAGTATACCCCAAAATCATTTCCAGTTCCATCCGGCTTTCTTCCAGCAGTACTCGGCAAAAAGTACACTAAAATCCCGCTTTTAATCATGGCTGGCGACGTGCGCCGCCAGGCGCACCACACAAAAAAACCGGGCAGAAAGAATTCAATCCTTCTGTCCGGTTCTTAATATTATCCGGTTATTCAGCCTCTGCTCCCCCATTCTCCAGCAGCGTCATCTCATATTTCTCCAGAATGGTATTCTGGATCATTTCTCTGGTGCCGGAATTGATGGGATGAGCGATATCGCGGTACTCGCCGTCTGCAGAACGGCGGCTGGGCATCGCGATAAACAGCCCTTTTTCTCCCTCGATCACCTTAATATCATGGATCACAAATTCATTATCCATGGTAATAGATACGATCGCTTTCATTTTACCTTCTTTTTCTACCCGTCTGACTCTTACATCCGTAACCTGCATGCTAATCCCCTTCCGTCCTCTCCGTCAGCCCCCTTGCTGCATCTTCCACGCACAGCAGGAAGATGACTGCGCGTAAATTATAATGTATATCTCTCGTTCTTCTCTACCACGATCTTGATATTATCCGGCGTTCCGATATGTGTGGTGTTGGCCCGGATGGTATCACGGCTTTCAACGATGCAGTTTTCAATCACCGTGTTATCTCCGATATATACATCATTTAAAATGATGGAGTTTTTGATCACACAGTTATTTCCGATATAAGCCTTTTTAAACAGGATCGAATTTTCTACCGTGCCGTTTAAGATACAGCCGCTGGAAACAAGGCTGTTTCTCACCACAGCGCCCGGGTTGTACTTTGCCGGAGGAAGATCGTCAATCTTGGTATAGACATCCGGATACTCTCTGAAGAAGTAATTTCTCACTTCCGGCTTCAGGAAATCCATGTTTGTCTTATAGTAGGAATCTACGGTAGCAATGTTGCTCCAATAGCTGTCCATCTTGTATGCATAGATGCGCTTTAAGTTCTTATAGCGTACCAGAATATCATTTACCAGATCATAGCGATCCTCTGCTGCACAGCGCTCCAGAAGCTCGATCAGCTGTCTTCTGCGGATTACATAGATACCGCAGGAAATCGTAGTGGCGTCTGAAGCCATGGGCTTTTCCTCAAAGTCCACGATCCGTCCGTCTGCAGCCAGCTTCACGCAGCCGAAACGGGTGACGTCCATACCTTCTTCCATATCCTTGCATACAACGGTGATATCTGCCTTTTTCTCGATATGGTATTCCAGAACCTTGTTATAGTCCAGCTTGTACACGCCGTCGCCGGAGGCGATCACTACATAGGGCTCATGGCTGTTCTTTAAGAATGTAAGGTTCTGATACAGGGCATCTGCGGTTCCGCGGTACCAGTCGCCGTTCTCCGGAGTAATGGATGGAGTAAACAGAAACAGTCCGCCCTGCTTACGTCCGAAATCCCACCACTTGGACGAGCTTAAATGAAGATTTAAGGATCTGGAATTGTACTGTGTAAATACAGCCACATTCTGGATATGGGAATTGGTCATATTGCTCAATGCAAAGTCAATGCTGCGGTAGCTTCCTGCAACCGGCATAGCGGCTACGGCTCTCTTGTTGGACAATTCCCGCATTCTCTTGCTGTTTCCACCTGCTAAAACAATACCGATTGCTCTCATTTCACGCCACCTGCCTTTATAATGTAATTTCCGCTTGC
>ERZ791854.394-NODE-394-length-35209-cov-52.9026_pt1 | contig 35209 bp, 32 predicted proteins | sample MGYA00510286_ERZ791854 | MGnify/ENA primary metagenome ERZ791854 (study PRJEB30046, sample SAMN00715267) | human gut metagenome | study: EMG produced TPA metagenomics assembly of the A metagenome-wide association study of gut microbiota in type 2...
CTATCATCTTCATATGCCATCTTATTTTTTAGGGACATTTACTGAATATCCCTATTTAAAGGTATTAGATAGCAAAGATAAGGGTAAAAAGACTTAAAATGACACTTCTAAATCTTTTATAGTTGATACACTACTTATTAGCGGTGTGTCATATTTGAAATGATTTCTTGAAATATAGAGGTTAAGATTGCAATACAGCCAGCAACTATGCTTTCTTTGAAACTGTGTTGCTGACTGTATTATATTAATTCTAAGAAGGAAATCAATAGATGTTTAAATTGACGTTTGGTGAGATTTCAATATTTTCTATTTTAATTTCTTTATTGGAAATAAAATCGAATGTACCTTTTCCATATAATCGTGTAGAAAAGTCTTGTTCGATACTGGAGTCACCATGTGATGCACCTAAAAGAACCTTTGCAGTAAAACTCATGTCCTTAAAGCTGAAAGTTTTGTTAGGTATATCGACATAAAAGTTATTAGGAGATATACTAATATCCCAATCTTCTACTCCATAGTTTCCTGGATTAGTATTATTGATTACATCATCCCAATAATTTAAATTAATTTGCAATTGTGTCAAAAGCTGACTTCTTATCTCTTCTAATTTCATAAATTAAATATTTTAAATTCATATCGGCAAATATATGCAAAAAATATTATTTTTCAAAAGGATAATTTCTTTTCAACGGCTTGCATATCCCTTAGTATCGTTTGGTCTAATACTTTCGCATAATGCTGCGTCATTCGGGTGGATGAATGCCCCAGCATTTTAGCCACGTTCGGCAGTGACACGTTGTTAGCCAGTGCGATAACCGAAGCGAAACTGTGCCGGGCAAGGTGTGTGGTCAGGTTCTTTCTGATATTGCACAGGTCAGCGATTTCCTTCAAATAACTGTTCATGCGTTGATTGCATATGACAGGCAGGCAGAGGCTTTTTTCCCGGCATATGGGATGTTCCTCGTATTTTTTGAGGATGGCAAGCGGAACCGGCAGCAGGGGGATGTTGCAGACAGAAGATGCCCGATGTCTGCGCTCTAGTTTTACACGTCCTTTTCTGATCCACCAGTCACCGTTGTTGTCCTGTACGAGGTTGTCTTTTGTCAGTGTGGACACATCGGCGAAGGCCAGCCCGGTGAAGGCGGCGAAGACAAAGATGTCGCGTACCAGTGCCAGCCGGGGGATGGTGAATTCTTTCTCCATGATGCTTTTCAGTTCCGGATAGGTCAGGAATACGGGATCGGTTTCGTCCTGTGCCATCTTGTATCCGTAGAACGGATCCTTGCGCATCCATTCTTTGGCCAGGGCCATGTTTGTAATACGCTTGAAGCATTTCATATAACGGACAATGGTGTTCCGGCAAAGGCCGGCTTCCGTTTTCAGGAAAAGGTCAAACGTGGCAATAAAATCGGAATTCAATTCATGGAACGTAATGTCTTCTTTCCCGTAAAAGTCAGGAATGGCCTTTTGCAGCTTTTTCATCACGTTGATGTAACGGTTGATGGTTACAGGCGCATAATCTATGTTTACTGCCTTTTTCATTTTTTCTATTTCTTCGTTCATTGTACCGAGCAGGGTACGCATTTCCGTCTCTTTTCCGAATACCCGTTTCAGAAGAAGTTTGGGCGTGATCAGTGCAAGTTCGAGCATCAGTTCCTTGTGCTTCTGCAAAGCCAGGGCACTGAGTTCTGCGATGTAGGCGTTCAGTTCTTTGGCAGTCCTGTCCTTTCCCTTGCTGCATCCTTTGGCGGAATCCCATTGTTTTGGCAGAACGCTCCGCTGTATTCTGGCCTCTTCGTAATGCCCGTCAATGGTTATACGCATAAGAATGGGTGCCTCACCGTTTTTCAGAAGTTTTGTCTTCAGAATGAAGAACAGGATGTTCATTGTTCCTTGTTTCATACTCGTTTCCTTTTAGTTGTTGGACATGTTTTACTTTGTCAACCGGAAAGGGGTGGAAGAGACGTCTTTTCGGTGGCTTTTTATTTGAAGGATATGAAAACCACCGAATTTTTCCGGAAAAACCACCGGAATAGGAAAAACGGAATTTCCTTTGGAAATTTATATTTCTAGGATACGGCGTTTTTTTCTTTTCGTCCGATCTCTTTTTCACCACATTCAAGCAGGTCTGCAAAAGTACTCTTTAGTGCCTGAAAGATGATTTTGTAAACAGTTGAAAGTAAGTGAAGTATAAAGCTAATGGTGGTTTTTTTAAGGGGCTTGGAAAAACCACCGAATGGGACATTTTTAAATTCTTAAATCTGCATTTTTTTGTAGGTGACAGAAATAAAAAATCCCCCGAAATTGCTGAATTTCAGGGGATTTCAAGAGTGAAAAGTTCTTTCGAGTGGTGCCACCAGGAATCGAACCGGGGACACAAGGATTTTCAGTCCTTTGCTCTACCAACTGAGCTATGGCACCATTTTTATCTCTTTTGCGGTTGCAAAGGTAGTGAAAGTTTTGGACTATGCAAGAGGTTAGGAAATAAAAAACGCTGATAATTCTCTATATGGTTAATTATCAGCGTATATTTTTTAGAGGAGTATGGAATAAATCCGTTATTTATGCCTTCTTCTTTTATTTTATTCTTGAGGTTTTGTCATTTTCGGATTTCTATTTGCTATCCTCTTTTCCCCGGTTTTGGGGCATTTTGTCTATTCAACCTCTTCCTGCTGAGCGGCAGATTCCTCTTTAAGCGGATTCCAGCCCTGTGCCTTCAGTTCAAATTCCTGTCCGTCGCGGCTGATGAGGGCACATCCCAGTTCCGGTTTAGTAATATGGCCTATCAACTTGATGCCTTCCATTTCGGAAACCTTTTCATGGTCGGCAATGGGCACGGTGAACAGCAGTTCGTAATCCTCACCGCCGTTGAGGGCGCAAGTCGTCAGGTTCATGTTGAACTCCTCTGCCATGATGGCCGTTTGGTAGTCGATGGGAATATGCTCCTCATAGATGCGGCAACCGACCTTGCTTTGCGTACAGATATGCAGTAACTCCGAGGATAGGCCGTCGGAAACATCCATCATGGAAGTAGGCTGAATACCTTCTTTAGCCAACTTCTGAATAATGTCGCGGCGGGCTTCCGGTTTCAGTTGCCGTTCCAGCAGATACTCTTTGCCAGCGAAATCAGGTTGTAAATCTTTGTCACCCCCTTTAAGGACGCTCTTCTCACGTTCCAGCAGTTGCAAGCCCATATAGGCTGCACCTAAGTCGCCGGAAACACAGATAAGGTCAGTCTCTTTGGCGCCGTTGCGATAAACAACCTTTCCTTTCTCACCTTCACCGATACAAGTGATGCTGATTGTGAGTCCCGTATAGGAAGAAGAGGTATCACCGCCTACAATATCCACTCCGTATTCCTCACAGGCAAGGCGGATGCCGGCATACAACTCTTCCATATCCTCTACGCTGAAACGTTTGGACAGTCCCAGCGAAACGGTGATTTGCCGGGGTGTACCGTTCATGGCATATATATCGGAAAAATTTACTACGGCCGATTTATATCCCAAATGTTTCAAAGGTACATACGTCAAATCGAAATGTACGCCTTCCAGTAACAAATCGGTGGTTACCAGCACTTCTTTGTCCGCCGGGTAGGAGAGGACGGCGGCATCATCCCCGATGCCGTACCGGCTTGATTCGTTTTTTAATTCGATACTCTCGGTCAGGTGGCGGATGAGGCCGAACTCACCGAGAGTTGCTATTTCTGTTCTCATCTTAATTAGTTGAAAGGTTAAAGTTGATAGTTAAAAGCGAATAGTTACCGCGTACTTACACTGCACGGCAACTTTCAACTCCCGACTATCAACTTTCAACCATTTATTTACTTACGCTCTGTTAATCAACTCCCTCATAATCTCCGTCATCTTCGGCTGTGCGGCATCCGCAGCTTTCTGCACTTCTTCGTGGGAAACCTCTACAATCTTGCCTTCCACACCTAAGTCCGTGATAACCGATACGCCGAACACTTTGATACCGCAGTGGTTCGCTACGATTACTTCGGGAACGGTAGACATACCTACCGCATCCGCACCCAGGATACGGAACATCTTGTATTCCGCCGGAGTTTCAAACGTAGGCCCTTGCGTGCCGATGTACACACCGTGCTGCACCTTGATACCCTTTTCTGCTGCAATTGCATCCGCCTTACGGATAAGCTCTTTATCGTACGCCTCGCTCATGTCCGGGAAGCGCGGGCCATACGGAATATTCCTGCCGTGCAGCGGATGTTCGGGGAAGAAATTGATGTGATCGGTGATAATCATCAGGTCGCCGATTTCAAAATCGGGATTCGTACCGCCGCTGGCATTAGAAACAAACAAGGTCTTGATACCCAGTTCCCGCATTACACGTACCGGGAAGGTCACTTCCTTCATGGAATATCCCTCATAGAAGTGGAAGCGTCCTTGCATGGCCATAATATCCTTATTACCCAGCTTGCCGAAAATCAGTTTGCCGCTGTGTCCCTCTACCGTAGAAACGGGGAAGTTGGGAATATCCTCATACTTTATTTCATACTTCTCGGTAATCTCACCTGCAAGGCTGCCAAGTCCGGTTCCGAGGATAATTGCTGTCTCAGGATGCGTGTGCATCTTACCTTTCAGATAAGCTGCGGTTTCTTGAATACGTTCTAACATAGCCAATAATGTTTTGGTTAAATATATATTGTTGATTTTGTAAAAACTCTATTTCGATGGGAAGCACATAAATGTACGGCTTCAGTGTTTCGTTCAGGTTGGGATGGTTCTTCAGTCGGGTAGCATCTTTCTCTGTCGTGATAATCAGCCTGTTGTTTCCCTTCAACAGGTTAAATTGTTTCTCGATGACCTGCAAGTCTTTCTCGCCGAAGTCATGGTGGTCGCCGAACTCCAGCAGATTGACGCTGGGGGTGTAGGCTTTCACTTCTTCCACCAGTGGGGCGGGAGAGGCGATGCCCGTAACGAGTAGCACCTGTTCGTCTCCGGTGCAGGTAATTCTGCCTTTTGCCTTTGCAGGGAACAGTGGCATCAGCGAGCCATAGCGGAACCTGGAGAAATACAATTGCTGGTACGGATACAGATTCAACCTCTTGGTGATGATGTTGAAATCTATCGGCTTGATATCATCCGGACACTTTGTTACAATGACTATCTGGGCGCGGTTTTTCCCGCAGGCGGGTTCGCGCAGTCTTCCGGCAGGCAACAGGGCGTCGTCACACAGCAACCGGTGGTAGTCGGTCAGCAGGATATTCATTCCTGCCTTTACATGGCGATGCTGGAAGGCATCGTCCAGTAACACTGCATCCACGGCGGGACTCTTCAATGTAAGCAACTGCTCGATGCCGTGACAGCGGTTTTCATCTACCGCCACCCGTATATCCGGAAACTTGCTCTTTATCTGATAGGGCTCGTCGCCGATTTTCTGTACGCTGCTTTCGGCGGTTGCCAGTATGTAACCTTTGCTCTTCCGTTTGTATCCGCGGCTCAGTGTAGCCACGTTTATGCCCTCATTCTGCAATAACTTTATCAGATACTCCGTATGCGGCGTCTTGCCCGTTCCACCTACGGCGATGTTGCCTACACATATCACAGGAACGTCAAAACTCCTTGACCGGAGCCAGCCCCAGTCAAAGAGTTTGTTTCGCAAGCACACCCCTGTCCCGTAGAGCCAGGACAAGGGATATAGCCAATGATGTATTTTTACGGATGCATCTTTCATTTAAATTTATTGTATGTTCAGTTCAAACGGTACGCGTGCCTGTATGCGGTCTATCTTGTCAAAGTTCTCGATGATGCTGAACTGACGGTACATATCGCTTATTTTGCCGTTCAGCATACGCCCCTTGATATAATTTCCGGGATTCGTATTCATCAGGCTTTCCAGGAAACCCTCTTTCTTCGGATAACTCATTACGGTGTAAGCGTCTACACCCGCTTTTGCAATGGCAATCTCCAACGCCTTGTCCAGGCCGCCCAATTCGTCCACCAGTCCCAGTTCTTTGGCGGTGCTTCCGGTCCATACACGGCCTTGCGCTATCTTGTCCAGTTCTTCCATACTGATGCCGCGTCCGTCGGAGCAGCGGGTCAGGAAGAGTTCGTAGCCGTTGTTGACGTACATCTGCATCAATCCCTTTTCACCGTCGTTCATGGGGCGGGTCAGGTTGCCGAAGTCGGCATACGGGTTGGTCTTTACTACGTCGAAGCTCACACCCAGTTTCTCCGTCAGCCCTTTGGCGTTGGGCATCATTCCGAAGATACCGATAGAGCCGGTCAGTGTGGTAGGTTCGGCAACGATGGTATCGGCATTACAGGAGATGTAGTAACCGCCCGATGCGGCATAATCGCCCATGGATACAATTACCGGTTTCTCCTTTTTCAGTTGGTTTACGGCGTACCATATCTGTTCGGAACCGTATGCGCTGCCGCCCGGAGAGTTCACACGCAGCACTACGGCTTTTACATTTTCATTATCTTTCAGCTTACGCAGGTCTTTGATAACCTTTTCGGAGTTGATACCCTCGTCGGTAGAGGCGGACGAACCGCCGTCAATCTCACCATACGCATAATATACGGCAATTACGTTTCCGCTCTTGTCTCTGGGCACATTCTTTTTCACGTTTATCATGTCCTGAATGCCCAGTATCGGCATGTTGTCGTCCTTGTCGATGCCTGCCAGGTTTTTCAGGTAGTCGCGTACATCATTCTTATATATTAAGGTGTCCACCAGTCCGTTCTTCACGCTTTCCTCTGCGGGGTAAAACATCAGCATGCGGTCGGCTTCCTTGTTCAATGCCTCTACGGACAGGTTGCGCGATTCGGCAACGGCGCTCGTAATCTGTCCCCAGATGGAAGACAGGTATACATTTATCTGCTCGCGGTTGGCTGCACTCATTTCGGTGGAGATAAACGGCTCTACTGCCGATTTGTATGTACCCACCTTAAACACCTGCATCTCCACGCCAACTTTCTCCAGTAAATCCTTGAAGAACATGGGAGTAGCTGCCAGTCCCCGCCATTCGAGCATACCTTGCGGGTTCAGCAGGACTTTATCGGCCACGCTGGACAGGTAGTATAACCCCTGCGTATAGGCATCACCGTAGGCTACGACAAACTTGCCCGATTCCTTGAAGTCTTTCAGAGCATTGCGAATCTCTTCCAGCGAGGCGAACCCCGCTCCCAGTGAAGTAGCCTGAATATAAATACCTTTGATATCCTCGTTCTCTTTCGCTTTCTTAATGGAAGAGAGAATATCGTCCAGTCCGTATGTTTTGTAATCATCCTTCATAATAAGGTCCAGTGGGTTTTCCTGGCTGCGTTCGGCCAGTGTACCGTTCAAGTCCAGCATCATGACGGAGTTCTTACGTACTTGTGTTTCCGATTCCGAGGATGAAACCATGCTGAAAACTACGAGAATACTGATGAAAAACAACACAACGCTCGATATAACAATACCGGTTACGGTGGCGAGTGTAAATTTCAAGAAATCTTTCATTGTCTTATTGTTTTTTGGGTATGCTAACTTTTCAAGCTAACAAAGATAAATAATTAGGTTGATATTTTCCCTATCTGTCGCATGAATTTTCAGTTTGTCACATGGGGGGCTTTTATTCTGCATTTTTACCGGGGGATATAAATAAAAAGAGCCTGCCGCTTTTTTGTGCGACAGACCCCTTTATGTAGAGAATGCAGTGAAGAATTCTTTCTCCTTATATTTAAGAGAGGGAATTCTTTGTTATAGGTTTCTCGCTTTCCGCTTCAACAAATGAGATAAGAATATCTTTTATTTTTTCTTTTCCCCCGATAGGTTCTATTGTCTTTCTTTCTATAACGACCTGATACGTTTTATTAAATGCAATATTATAGGCCATTTGTCGCCTTGTCTCATCCAAAAAACCGATAGATTTAAAATCATCTCCTTCGGCCGATTCAAAGGCATAGTTTCCTGTTCTGATATTGATTGAATAGAATCTGCCGCACAGTCTGATTTCTTCCTTATTATCAAATTCAAAATCGGATAGGTTAGCTAATATTTTTTTGTATCATGGGTGCTGATATCCTGTTTGTATGAAGTCTTAGAGTTGGCATTGTACCATTTGATTCCTACTGCCAGACTTTCTTCGTTTAAGAAAGAAACAAAGTCATTGTACTTTTTCAGAATATTTTTGTCGTATAATCCGGAAAAGTCCAGGATGCTCTTCTTATCATATCCTGCCTTGAATAATTGTATTAAATCTTGTGCGAAATCATCAGAATATGTCGTACTGAAAGATGTTTGCTGATTAATCGGTTTCAATATGATTCTGATAGAGCCGGCAAGCGAGTACATATATTCATATTGTGTATCTAAACGTAATTCTCTGTCTATATTTTGCTTGGCATTTCTCTCTAAATAGGTATTTGAGTGTTTTACTCTTTTAATAAACTTGGACGACATCGACTTTCTGATATCCTCTATTTTGGGTATTATCGGAGCAAACTTGTTCAAGGGGATGCTGCCGTATTTCACATCTTTCCCGCTGATATGTATTTCTAATATTCCGGAAGAGTATTTCTGGGAAATAGCAGCTAAATCAATAGTGTCTTCGATTTCAAAGGCATAGTAAGAATTTTCCGTTGGAGTGTATTCTTCTGGCAAGTTGGCAATCGGCACAAGTTTAATGTTATGATAATGTATCTTATCATCAATATCTACGGTGTATACAAATCCGTCATTAGGTTGTGTTATTATGGAATGTAGCGTACTTTTCTTTTCTAAATACTGTTGTATTGAAAAAATATCGGTTCTGATAACAACCCACCTGTTATATTCATTATCTACATCCACCCAGTAGAATAAGTAGTTTTCTCCCTTGTTGCTTACGTAATGAGACAATAAAGGCCCATCATAGTAAATCAAGTCAGCAACTTTAATAAGTTTACTGAAATCAAAATTGATACTGAAACCGTTTATTGTCTTCATATTAGTATTTTTATAATCTTAAATTTATCGGATAAATCACATTCGCAATATTCGTATAAGTCAAAATGGCTTTCATTATTGGCTTGCGTAATTAAACCGTCTTCTTTGTTTAGCGTTCCGTTGCATAAAGCATCTCCCATAGTGCGGGTTATATTCCGCATATTGGCTTTTAGTGCATTGTACTTTTGAATGGCTTTATCCTTTTGTTCAAAACAGGATAATGCATATCCTGACGTATTTATTCTTTTCTTGTCCGTATCTGAAATTATCCGTTGCGAGTTTTGTATATATACCGGTTTGTGGTTATTGGGATTTATCTCTCTAAAAACGTATCTGTAGGCATCTTTGTTTTGGGGTTCGGATAAAGGCGGAAGTTTGGCTCCTTCATTGATTAAGACATCTATTTCCGACTGATATTTGAAAGCTGCATTCGCCATGTTTAACACATTTTTAGTGTCGCAAAGATAGGGAATATTTTTTAGCAGAAGGGTTTATCGGATATTTTCTTTTCCAAACATGTTTTTTATCATAAGAATAAAATGATCAGGTTCTTTAATAAATAATAAGCTGTATACTTCCTTGGCATTTAAAACAATCCCCCCTCTCATTTGTTGCTAAAACAATTTTTTTATTCATTATTTTAGTAACAAGTTCTGTGTTTAGGTGCAAAATGTGTACTTTTACGCAGGCAGTAATGCTTAATTGGTAAATGAACTTACAAAACAAGAAGAAAAAGTTGAGTATTCGTGTTGTCATACATCCTTGTAAAGCGAGCGCAGCGGGAGTTTACTCCCTTGCGATTCGCGTGCTGTACTGCCGTAAGAAGAAAGAATACTCTTTGGGGTGGCGGGTCCACGAGTCGAATTACCGGCGGGATGCCGACCGGGTGGTTTATTCGTCCGAGGGTATCCTCACCCGTAGGGAAGTGAGCCTCGTCAACCGTCTTATCAGGAACGAGAAAGAAGACCTTGTCAGGAACTACCGTCTGCTGGAGAGAACCGATCCCGGCTTTACGCTGGAGCGCCTCATGCTGAAACACCGGAAGGAGCAGTACGACCAGAGTGTGGATAAATTCATCCTGCAATACATCGATACCCTGCTCGAAGAGGGGAAGCAAAGCACTGCCGCTTCCTACACAAGCGGGCTGTACTCGCTGTTGCGCTTTTGCAGTTTGAGGAAAATCAACTTCAAAGACATCGACTATGTGTTCGTCACGGACTATATACACTACCTGCGCATGCGCGGCATTTCGGAGAACAGCATCCACATGTACCTCAGCAATTTCCGGGCGGTGTACAATAAGGCACGCAAGCAAGGCATCAGGATATGTGGTGAAAATCCCTTTGCCGGGCTGAACGTGCGCAGGCAGGAAACGGTGAAACGGGCGTTGAGCAAGGAAGAGATAGCGCTCATCGCTTCGGCCGACCTGCGGCGGTATCCCCAGTTGGAAGCGGCGCGCGACCTGTTCATGTTCAGTTTCTACTGCCGGGGCATGTCCTTCGTCGATGTAATCCGTCTCAAGCACGACGGCATTGTGCGCGACACGATATTCTACACCCGCAGCAAAACCGGGCAACGGTTGCAGATAGGACTGCTGCCAGCCATGAAGGAGATTATTGAAAAATACAGGACATCCGGCCCGTACATTTTTCCTTATATCCACGGGCAGTCACCGCGAGATGCCTACACGCAATACCGCTACTCTTTGGGCACGGTCAACCGTTACCTCAAACGCTTGGGCACATTGCTCAACATAGGCATTCCGCTCACCACTTATGTGGCGCGCCACTCGTGGGCCACCATAGCCAAGAATGAAGGTATCCCGATATCCTTAATCAGTGAGGGACTGGGACATACGTCCGAAAAGACAACCCAAATCTACCTGAATTCCTTTGCGGTCGATACCCTGAACAAGGTCAATGAAAACGTGGCGGATGCCGTATCGGATTGTATTAAAAATGCAGGTGAAAAATTCATCTGTCTACATAACACAGATAAAAACTAAGAAACGACTCAAATAAACCGGACTTTTCTACTTGCTTTCGCTATATATACTTTATCCCTGTGCTTTGATACTGCAAAGGTAGAGGATATTTTTGGATATTGCGTTATCTGAATCCGTCAATCAGTTATCCAAATTAACCAATCTGTTATCCAAAATTGCAAAACGCTGAATATCAGTACCTATTTTTGCTGCTTTTTTTTGATTTCCTGCCTTAATTCGCTGGGCGAGCAGCCGAAATTGTTCTTGCAATACTTGTTGAAACCGGCTGCGGAGCCGAAGCCCAACTCGTATGCCACCTCTTTTATAGAGATGAAATCGTAATTGAGCCGGGATAGTATTTCCTTGTTTTTTTGTTTCTGAAGCCAGGATTGAACGGTTTCTCCAAACTCTTGCGTGAACTTGCGGTGAAGCTCGGAACCGCTCATGCCCAACAATTCTGCCAGCTCTTGTTTGCTGCGCACCCGGTCTTTGTGTTGGAGAACGGCTGCCTTGAAATCTACCTCGATTCCCATTATAGGGTAGAGGAGTTGGATTATTTCGCTCTTTGTGTAGGCTGTGCGGAAGATGATGAACAACTCGCGCTCTTTGAGTTCGTGCAGGTGCTTGCAGTTGACGCCCGCCTGGAGATAGGACTCCAGCAGATGCAGGAACATGTCCAGAGGGGCACGCACGGAAAGCGGTTCGAAGCATAGGGGTGTGTGCTGGGCTTTGTCTAAATAGCTGCTAAGCATGTGCTTGTCGCACAGCGAGATTGCATCGTGAAAGAATGACAGACTGATGTATGTGCCCGGCTGGATAACCGTGCCCGTGTAATGGGATGAAAGGGGAATGAAGATGAATTCGCCCGCACGGACTCTTGTTTCTTCCTTGCTGTCTTTGGTGATGCTGACTTCGCCTGACAAAATAAATATCAGGTGGTTGCCCTTAATCTCTTGTTGCCGGTTGTCGAAATGTTCTCCCAAAGCAGCTTCTTTCAGTGCGAAACCGGCGTCTTCCTCGGTCTTGTAGTTCACGCACGAGGTGTGTTCTTTAATGTAGTTCAGCTCCATTTTATGTACTCGATTTAAAGTTAATAATTTCGTTGTTTTATCACCATGTTTCATTTTTTGTTTCAGAAAAACGGATGTATCGAAGCAAAGGCTTGATTGTCATTTTGTCATTTATAACGGCATGTTGAGTTTCTTTTGTTGGTGTTTAAAGGGGGAAACTCTTCATTGCTGCGTCTATTTTAAGGACAGAATGGTATCAGGCCGAAGTCCCGATACATCCTTGTTTTTCTTTTTGTTTCAGGAAAATCGTTCATGCCGGATAGCATTGAAACGGTTTTCCTTTTTTAATTACTTGATTACTAATGAAATGCACATTAATAATCTGTTTTATGTAAACAGATGAAATTTCTAAAAGCAGCAAAAGGAAAATTAACCTATATAAACAAGTAAAAGATTACGAATAAAACGAAAGAGAATATGCGAAAGAATTTTACGATTTTCATGATTACCCTACTTGTTGCGCTTCTATCCGGAACGGCTTCGGCGCAGCGTCTTGCAGTGAAAAGTAATTTGCTGTACGACATCACCTCTACCATTAATCTCGGAGTAGAGTATGAGGTAGCTCCCCGTTGGACGCTCGAAATGTCTGCCAACTACAATCCGTGGAGCTTCTCGGACAATAAGAAGATGAAACTTTGGATGCTCCAGCCCGAAGCGCGTTATTGGCTGTGCAGCGGTTTCTCCGGTCACTTTTTCGGAGCGCACCTGTTGGGCGGGGAGTTCAACTACGGCGGTATGCTTCCTTTCGGCATCACCCCTTCATCATCTGGATTGGGCAGTAAGCGCTACCAGGGTTGGATGGCGGGAGCCGGAATAGGCTACGGATACAACTGGGTGTTGGGCAAGCGCTGGAATCTGGAAGCCACGTTAGGAGTGGGGTACATCCATTTCGGATACGACCGCTTCGAGTGCAAGACCTGCGGCGACAAGCTGGGCAGCGGCAGCAAGAACTATCTGGGCCCCACCAAGGCAGGCATCTCCCTTATCTATATAATAAAGTAACGAACCAAGAAGCGAAGATTATGAAATATTGTGTGCTATTATGTGGACTGCTGCTGATGCAGGCAGTCGGTTTATCGGCTAAGGAACGGGCACGGTTGCAGGCGGATGATGTGAACATCAGCCGCAGCGGCGGCAGCGTGCACGTATCCTTCAGGCTGAAGGTAGAAAGATTGGCTAAGGATTACATTTTGAGAGTAACCCCGTTATTGTACGGGAAAGACGGGCAGCAGGCTGTGCTTCCGCCATTGGAGTACGGCAGCCGCACGGCACAGATTGTTGAGTGGAGAGAAAAAAGAGTGAAAGAAAAGCGGAAGTCTGCTTCTGCATACCACAAGTCGGGAGAAGAGGTTGCCTATACCTTCGTCCTTCCCTACGGGGAATGGATGAATGGCGCTTCCCTGCGTTTGGATGCAAAGAGCAAAGGGTGTTGCAGCGAAGAAATGCTGCCGCCCGTGCTTTTGGCAGAGGATGTGGCGCTCATTGTTCCCGTCGAACAGCCCGTGCCCGTAATGCCCGAATTGGTTCCGGCTCCCGTTGTAGAGAGTGTTGCCGAACAGTTGGCGCAGGAGAATACCTTCCTCGAAGAGTGGACGGGAAGCACCAGAAGCGATGAGGCTGCCGTTGCCGACGATACGGAAACAGCGATGGCCATTCATTTCCCGATAGGGAAGTGGGATGTCCTGCCCGATTACGAAGATAACCATATTGCTTTGGATCATCTCGTGTCCGTCCTCGACAAGATTGCCGGAGCAGAGGACTCACGCATTGCCAGAATTCTTGTGGTGGGAGCGGCTTCTCCCGACGGTTCTGCAAAGCTGAATGAATACCTTGCCGGTAAGCGTGCGCAGGCATTGACCGATTATATTACAAGCCACACTGCCCTTTCTCCCTCTCTGTTCGAGATAAGCAATATCGGCGTGGCATGGAATGCCCTGCGTGCTCTGGTTGCCGACAGCGATATGGCGGGCAAGCAGCAGGTGCTGAACATTATCGATACCGTTCCGGTATGGGATGCTACCAAAAATGTCGGCCGTTTGGGGCTTATCATGCAACTGAATCAAGGCAAGACCTATGAGTATATGAAACGGCACTTCTTTCCGAAGCTTCGTAATGCAGGATATATAAAGGTGTTTTATGAAGCGCAACTGTAGATTGAAAGCTTGAAACGACAGTAAACAAACCAATTTTATTAATATTTTTTTGAAACAACAATGAAGAAGATTAATTTATTAGCAGTGGCTCTTGCAGCCTTCACCATGTTTTCATGCTCCAACGAGGAGATTACCGATTTGGGCAGCAATGCTCCGGGCGAAAAGGCTACTCTCACCATCAGGGTGGAAGGAGCAGGTAATAACGTGGCGCAGTCGAGAGCGACAGGTAGTGCCGGTACTACAACCGATGTTGTAATTAACGACTACGTCGTATTCATTTTCCGTGACGGCGGTGCTTTGGACTGTCCGCCTCATTACAGTTCTTCCAACGCGGCGGCTACGATAGCCGACGGTACAACTGCTGCCAAGACGGCTTATGTAATAGCCAATACCGGTGTACTTGCCAATGGCCCTTTTGCTAATGTAACAAAGGAAGCTGACCTTAAGGCCGTTACCGCTGACTTGATGTCCAATAGCAACACGGCTACCCAAACGAAAGATAACCTTTGGATGTCGGGTGTGGAAGATATAACCTTCAACGGTACAAGCGGTTCGGTTATCGTACAATTAGGTTTCGTTGCAGCCGAGATTGAACTTATCGTTAAGGACAACCGTACCAATCTCACCGGTGGTAGTAATATTACGATTACAGACGAAAACGTTGTATTGCTATATGCGGGTAAAAGTGGAAAATTCTTTGGCACAGAAGCAGAAAAGACAACTCAATCCGAATTCTATTCGGGCGATGTTTCTTATATAACAAATGTTGGCTCAAATATTACAGAATCCGCAGCTTTGAAAGATGCGGTAAGCACAGCTTTTACTGCTAATGCAGGTGGTGATGTTTTCAACCACTTCTACACCTTCGGTAACGATGGTGCGACTCAACCGACAATTCTTGCCATTCAGTCTAAAAGAACGATAAACGGTAACGATGAAATCATTTATTACCCGATTCAGTTCACAGCAGATGATGCCGGACAAACTATCAAACCGGGTAATTATTACACCGTAACCCTTACCTTGAATGGTGACGTGGATGCCGGTGGTGGCGGTGGTGTTACCAATCCGGATCTGCCGCTCATCGATTCATCGGTAACGGTCACTATCACGGCAGCCTCATGGACTCCTGTAACTTTTAACAAAATTTTCCTATAGAATTTCATCTTATTCTTTAAAGCTGCACCGAAAGGCGGGTATCTCCCCCCATGCCCGCCTTTCTTTTCACTCATGCCATTGATAAAATTCAATAACTAAAAAACAATACTGACCATCAATTAAAAAAACAACTCATGCAGAATAACAAATTCCATTATAGCCTGCACATACTGCCTATCTTGTTCTTTATGGCATTTGTATCTGCAAGCTGCATCAAGGACGACCTCGGCGATTGTCCTGCTCCCCGCACTCCCGGCTTTTCCTTACAGTTAAAGGCTTTTGATGCCGATGGTGGAAGCCTCGACAGTGAAACGATAAAAGACATCACGCTTTATATATTCGATGCCGATAAAGCATTGCTCGACATCCGCAACGTTCTCCTTTCGGAAACCGTGACTCTGGATTATCCCGGACACGACAACCTGAAACTGGTGGCGTGGGGCAATGGCAAACAAGGCGCCCAGTCGATGCCCGCATTGAAAGAGGGCGACCACTTAGAGACGGCATTCGTGTCGCTCATCCAAACTCGGACAACCTTACCCGTGGCAGGCTCGCCCAACGACCTGTTCTACGGCACTATAGATATAACTCCCGCTGCCGACGCTTCTGCCAGGGAACTCCCCTTGCGTCGCAAAGTCTCAGGGGTAGCCATTACAGCGCGCCACCTCAGAGAGTATATAGGCAGCACCGAAGGCGAGTACCACTACATCGTGCGCAAAACCACCGACAAGCTCGACTTCTACGGCAGGTCCAACGGCACGGAAGTAAGCTACCGCCCTCAGGCGGCATTCAATGACAAAGGCGAATTCGTATCCCCTGCTTTCAATATATTCCCCACCGAAGCGGACATCAAGATAGACATCTACCACCGCGACGTGCTGAAAACCACCGTAATTACCGACAGCAACGGTAACCCCCTGCGTGTGTCGGAAGGCAGGCTGCTCAATGTGCTGGTAGACTTTCAGGGAGCTGTAAGCGTAGACGTCAGAGTCACCGACTGGGGCAAACAGGCGATATGGAAAGAATTTTAATGGCGATATAGCATAGAAAAAGAAACTGTTTATGATGAAAAAGATAGCAATCCTGTACTTTCTCGGTGCACTGCTCCTTTCGGGGTGTGTGCGCGATGAATTTGATACCACACGTGTGGAAGAAGGCTTGGCGGCACATGTCGGACTGAAAATGGTGATGCCCGATATGGGCGGTGAACACGGTGAGGGAAGCACACGCAGCACTGCCGATACCCGTGCCGTAGATGACGATGTGGAGAACAGGCTGGAAACCCTGCGCGTACTGATATTCGACAGCAATGGCGATATAGTGACCAATAACGTATATACGGAACAGTCGGCAGGTTCGCTTTCGTCGCTTCGGATAGAAACCCGGTCGGGTGGCAATAGTACATTCTGTTTCGTTGCCAACAGCAAGGACGATATGGACGAACGGCTGTCTGCCATCACTTCCTACGATGCTCTCCGTGAATTTGTGATGACAGCTTCCGGCTTGTCCTTCGGCCTGAACTCCACCGATCCTCTTATTATGACTGCAATTGTGGAGAACGTAAACGTGCAGCCGGGTAACAATGCCATTGATACCCCCGTACAGCTTCAATACCTGGCTGCAAAACTCACGCTGCGTGTCATTGACGAGACTCCTGTCGAACATACTGTATCCGTTATCGGCTGGGACGTACTGGATGCTCCGGCGCGCAGCTACCTCTTTGCGAATGACACAGATGTCAATCCCGACCCGGATACCTCTGCCGATAAAGACGAATATTGGATGACGACCTCGGTGGATTATCCTTTTGAAAAAGAGGATGACATTCAGCTTATAGAACCAGGATCAACTCGATTGGTTAAGAGATTTTCTCAAACACTCTATTTCTTCGAGAACCGTCGCGGCGAACGGGTTCCTAATACCTTACCCACCAATCCCGACGAACGATATCCCAATATGGCTATAGGCGATGGGGACCCCCGTGGTAAGGCATGGTTCAAACCCAAGCGCGCCACCGCTATTGTCATCACCGCCATGCATAAGACTGTAGACGCAGCGAAGGAGATAAAGGCGTATATCTATTTGGGCGGTAACAGTTATAAGGATTACAATATCCGCCGCGGATATCATTATACAATTGATGTAAAAGTGAGAGGAACCAATAATATCCAGATAGATACGAATTTAAAGGTTGCCGATGGTAATTTTGTGGTAGACTATGGCAAGAACCTTACGATGGATGCACATCCCGATTTCCGCCCCATGCGCATGCATGCCGCTAATGGCACGGGAACCATGGAGATACTCGACTCGCAAGGCAGGACTTACGATGAACCGGGTTTTGATGCTACTTGGCTCAAAATCTCTCCTTTGAACCTGATATACCATCAGGTGAAGCAGTCGCCGCCCAATGATGAGTGGCAGCAAGCTGCCGAACCTCAAAGTAAAATCGTGCGTCCTAAGTATATTCCGCACAAGAGCGTCCGGGAAAAATTGGCGAGTAAAGGCGGTTGGAACACTATTCCTGCCGGTAAGGAAGATGATGACAATATGACATTTGCCGATGCCACCTACCGCATGTGCTATAAGATAACGGACATACCGTTTGCCGATGTCACGGTTACTAATCAGACATTGCATGTTTATGCCGATGAATTTCTGGAGAGAGACGGTGACCGCACTGCAAAAGTACGTTTTACCTACCGCAATAATGCTACAGGAGTGGAGGAAGTCAAGACTATTACTGTCAGCCAGAAAGGATATTATTCTTTCTATCTGGATGATAACGACCCCGATGCCGGACTGTGTGTACTGAACGAAGACGGAACACCGAGTAATGTGCGCAAAAAAATGGTGGGGGAAAGATTTCCGGAGTATAAATTGGCCATGAATCCGGGAGTTTCTCCTGTTCTGCAGAATCTATTGTCTATGGAATGGGGATTTCCTAACTCTTATATCTATAGCGGTGATGATAAATACCGCAACGGTAAATACCTGACGGCAAATCTGGTTTATAAGGATGTTGTCAGAAAGGATAATGAGCCTGTCGAATTCGGACTTGGCAGTGACTCTTACAGGAATATGTTTAATGGTGGAGCACTGGGGGTGGACGGAAAGCCTCTTCAAGCCTATACCGGAACGAATACCGGAGCGCCATATTATTATCCGGATCCAGCCGGAGATATTTATCATCCCATATACAAAAGCTCTGCTGCCCGGTATTGTTTTGAGAAAAACCGTGACCTGAATGGCGACGGTATTATTGATGATTCTGAGACTTTTTGGTATTTGCCGGCGCTGAATGAAGTGTATCTCCTTGCGATAGCCACCAATGTAGAAGATTTTGCTTTTGGAGGAGCTGTTCATCAGAGTTCTACTGAAGGTGGAGCAACTGTTTCGAGAACCGTTAGAATGTACGGTGGTAAAGGTACGGGTTCCTATTTATATCCAAATTACTCTGAAGATAATAAGAATTATGGGGGTCAGCTTCATAAGATTACCCGTTGTTGGAGAGAGTTGAAATAAGGCAAGAATATGGTTTTATTAAAATTAAGTTACAATATAGAATGAAAAATAGCATGAAAATAATACTGACCTTGTTGGCTTGTTTGCTGGCAACAACAGCCGGCTATGCCCAAAGAGTATATGAGGAAGGTGGGAAAGTTATCATAGATGCCTCGGCAATACCGCATACGAAGGTTAAGAAAGCGAGGACTACCGATGCTACACTTGATGCCCCGGGAACAAATACCCTTGAGAATTTAAGTTCACATATAAATAATGATAAGGTATATTACAAATTTGAGGTTTCACCAGACTATACTTCTAACTATAAATATACATGGTTTGATGCATTAGAGGCATGTGCGAATTCGACAAAGGACGGTGGAGGTTGGCGTTTGCCGACACAGAGGGAGCTGCTATTGATATGGGTACTGACGCCTGAACTGGAACAGTTTGGCATCTCTCCTCCTGAGACTAGTACGGGGCAATACGCCGTTTCTTATATGCTGTCGGCTACTGAATATTCTGCTGGTACCGTAGGCATAGTTCAAAATACTTATAGAAATGGTGTGCTCACGATGCGTTGTCTAAGTGGTAATATATTTTCGTCGGTTGGTGTAACGGGGAAAGATACCCGCGAAAGATACCGTTTTTTTCGCTGTATCCGCGACCTTGATTAATCCCGTTTCATCCTTGCCTTCAGTCATTCTCCAATAACTGAAAACGATAAAAACAATCAAAATGAAAAAGATAACTGTCTTGTACCTACTGTGTATGCTGCTCCTTTCCGGTTGCACGCGCGATGAATTCAATACCGTCCGTGTGGAAGAAGGCATTGCTGCACGTGTCAGCCTGAGAATGCTGCCGCCCGATATGGGCGCTGCAAGCAGTACAGGCAGCGGTACCCGCACCGTTCCTTCCGATGTGGAGAACCGGCTGGACAACCTGCGTGTACTGATATTCAACGGTAGTGGCGAGCTGGTGACCAACCGCAAATACACGGCACAGCCCAATGGGTCATCGCTCTCGTCTCTCCAAATAGACACGTGGTCGGGTAGTAACCATACATTCTGCTTTGTGGCAAATACTAAGGACGATATGGACAGTCGGCTGGCTGCCGTTACCTCTTACGATGCCCTCCGTGAATTCATGGTAACGGCGTCCGGTTTGGACTTTGGTCTGAACTCTACCGAGCCTCTTGTGATGACCGCAATCCAGGAACATGTAGACGTGCAGCCGGGCACCCATACCAGCACAACCCCCATACAGCTTCAATACCTGGCGGCAAAGCTCACGCTCACCGTCACCGATGCAACTCCCGCGGGGCAGGAAGTAACCGTCATCGGCTGGGATGTGCAGGATGTTCCGGTGCGCAGCTACCTCTTTGAGGGCAATGCCGACATCAATCCCGATCCGGATACCACTGCCGACGACAAGGATGAATACTGGCTGACAAGCACCGTAGACTATCCCTTCGAAACGGAAGACAAACAGGCAAAGACCGTTTCCCAAACGCTCTATCTCTTTGAGAACCGTCGGGGCGGACGTATAGCCAGAGCATTGCCCGATGACCCCGGCAAGCAATATCCGGGCATGAAGCAAGACGATGCCGACTCCCGTGGCAAGGCATGGTTCAAACCCGGGCGCGCCACTGCCGTTGTCATTACTGCCATGCACACAACCGATGTCGAAGTGAAGCGGGTAAAGGCATATATCTACTTGGGCGAAGACAACCACAGCGATTACAACATTCGTCGCGGCCATCACTACACCTTTAACATTACAGTGCGTGGCGTTGACGACATCAAGGTAGATACGAATGTGGACTCTTCCGTAGGCGATTTCCTCATAGACTACGGCAGCAACCTGACAATGGACGCGCACCCCGATTTTCGTCCCATGCGCATGCACGCCGCAAACGGTACGGCCGTTGTGGAGATACTCGATTCGCAAGAACGGGCCTGCGATGAACCGGGTTTTGATGCCGACTGGCTGAAAATCTCTCCCTTGAATCTGATGTATCATCAGGTGAAGCAGTCATCGCCCGGCGATGCGTGGCAGCAGGCTGCCAACCCCGAAAGCAAGTTTGTGCGTCCCAAATATATTCCGCACAAAAGCATCCGGACAAAGCTGGAAGCTGAAGGCAAGAGCGGCTGGCCTGCCGTTCCCTCAAATCTGGACGATGACGATAGCCTGCCCTTTGCCGATGCCACCTACCGCATGTGCTACCGGATTACGGATATACCGTTTGCCGATGCGTCCGTAATTGACCGGACTTTCTACGTCTATGCCGACGAATTTTTGCAGAACGGCGGCAACCGTACCGCACGGGTGCGTTTCTCGTTCTATAAGAATGGGGGAGATCCGGATAAACCGGAAATACGGATTTTCATTATCAATCAGTCGGGGTATCTCTCTTTTTATACGGATGATAATCATAAGGGTGCAGGGCTGAATCTTTTGAATGAGGACGGAACGCCGGGCAGTGTGAAAAGGAAAATGGTCGTGGAAAGGTATCCGGAGTTCAGCATGGTGATGAATCCGGGCATCGACCCTTCGCTGCAGAACATAAGCACGATGCAATGGGGATTCTCCGACGGTTATGTTTACAACAGTCCGGACAAATTCCGCAATGGCAAGTTCCTGACGGCAAATATGGTGTACACCGATGTACGGCGTACAGATAACGAGGCAACCGGATTTGGAATGGCATCCGACTCTTACAAGGATATGTACGGAAGCGAGCTACGCAATGCTAAAATCGGCGCTTATACCGGTACTGTTACCGGAGCACCCTATTATTATCCGGATCCTGCCGCAGATATTTATCACCCGATATACAAGAGCTCCGCCGGACGGTATTGCCACGAGAAGAACCGCGACCTGAACGGTGACGGCATCATCGACGAATCCGAAACCAACTGGTATCTGCCTGCGCAGCAGGAGTTGCTCCTGATGCTTATTGCCCTGCCCCAGAACGAACGTAATTTTGCAGGCAGCAGTTTTATCTCTTCTACCGAAACAGGACCTCGTAACTATGGTTACGCAGCATTTGGCATAAGGCAGGGCTATCCCTTTATATTCAGCAATACGCAGGGTAAAATGGCGTCGGTGACTTATACCGTCCGTTGCGGCAGGGAACTGAGGTGATGTTGCATGTGAATGAATGTACGGTTATACGCAAATGAAACAGCAATGAGGATATGAGAAAAAGCATGAGAACATTATGGGTTATGTTGTGCTGCCTGACGGTAGCAGCAGGTTATGCCCAGGAAGTGGTGAAAGAGAACGGAAAAATCATTATAGACGCTTCTGCCATACGGCACACCAGGACTAAGAAAGCGCGTGCCACGGACGGCACAAATGCCAGGCTCGGTACGGATAATGGAACCAATATCGGTTCGGCAGCGAGCGACGAGCAAGTGTATTACAGGTTTGAACTGTCTGCAGCCAGATTTTCCGCTACCTGGATTAATGCTGTAAACAGATGCAAGAATCTTACCGATGATGGCGGCGGCTGGCGCTTGCCCACACTTAAGGAAGCGATACTGATTTACATCCTGTGGCCGGAGCTACAGAAAGCAGGGCTGACGGAAGTGGCAGGAGGAACGGCTACCGAAGCGGGTGGGGGCGGAAACACATACCCGTATGTACGTTATAATGATGCGGGAGCCATTGTTATGGACGCGAAGAATGTTAGTGAGGATAAATATTTTCGCTGCATCCGCGACCTTGATTGAAACTGCATGTTTTGCTTTGTTGTTCGTGGTGGTTGGAAAAAGTAAAAGTATCCGGCTGGTATTGATAATAAGGATTTTACTTGAATTTTAGAATTGGAATTAGAATGATAACGAAATTAATAGAACCCGAAAACAGTCCCTATGCTATGAATAAAAAAGGTTTGTCCCGACTTTGTTCGTGTTTTTGTTTGTTTGCACACAGAGGGATATGCTACGGAATCGCTTGCGGAGGCGTCCTGTTTTTAGCGATTTTCGTAGCCGTTTTCGGTTTTCCTGTATGGGTGTCTGAGCTCTTCGAGAAGCGGATGGAGGCACGTAGGAAAAATAGAGTAGTGAACGCCGGCAGATGAATGATAATCGGTAAATGAATGCTGAGTGAGAGCCGGTAGATAGATGAATGACAGATAACAGAAGTATTAATAGTTTTAATAATTGATAACCCGTAATGAAGAATCCTAAAAAAGAAACGCGTGATGTCATAGCCAAGCACGTCCGTTGGACCGAAGCATTGCGCGTAGTGCGTGCTTACCACCCCGAAGTGACCATTATCTTGCCCCAGGAGAAAACTCAGATTTATCCCGGCGACGATGTGCGGGGCATGATTGCCCCTGCCGTCGGCGTCATCCGCCATGCACTCGATGCAGGAGTGTGGCAGTGGCACGGATACACTGCCGAGTCGCGTGTGAAGCAGGTACGCACCCTGCTCAGCCATTACTTCCATTATCACGAGGATAGCATCCATCCGGCAGAACTCGACCTGATGATTGAAGATTTGTTGTTTGTGCATAAAGCCTGAGGAGAATTTCCTAAAGTGATAATCGAACCTATTTGTGGTAAAGGTCATTTTTAACTGAATTATTTATGCGTATCTCAAAAGTAATTTTTATTTGCTGTTTTCTTCTGCCGTTTTTGGGATCTTGCACCCAGGACGAAATAGAAGACAATAGTTATCCGTTATCAGAATATGACGGCACGGGTGTTTTGTTTCGTTTAAAGGCAGACTCTTTTGACGATACGAGTTCCGCTACCCGCACCGTGGATTTGACCACACCTTTCGATACCCTTTGTGTCTATATCCTCAAAGAGGGCCAAATTGACATCGACCGTGAAGTTAAATTCCCCGATCCTACAACAATTATGGTGGAAGGGCTCGAAACCGGCACCTACAACCTTCTTATATTAGCCATGAAAGGTAACTATAAAGAGGATGGAGCCCGGATACATAAAATAGAGAAAAGTTCCTCACCGTGGCTGTCTTTTCCTGAAAATACGCCGGCGAAGCCTCTGAAAGCCCAATATTATTATACGAATCACAAGTTCTCGGTAATAAACGGAAAAATCAAGATAGAGGAAATACGCATTCCCCAAGCTGTAGGGCTGGTCTCTTTTGATATACAATACAAAAGCGATTACGTGCGCAAATCGGTTCACGACTGTCATTTTATTCCTTCGGAAGACAGCAGGAGCTATTCTGCCCTGCATGCAGACGGCAGCCATTCGGGACAGCGAAGCATAGCATCCTTCTCGTTATCGGAACAAAAACAGTGCTTATTTTTCCCTACCGTAAAGGATGGTTTTTCCGGTCAAGTAGTAGTAAATACAATGAATCACCGAAAGGAAAGTTTTGACACGGAGTATGATGCAAAGGCAACCTTAGATGCCGCCAGGCATTCTACCATACATGTGCAGGCTGTACATCCGGAAGACAATATGGGTACTAACCTTGCCGATGAGCTCACTCCTCTAAATTATTATACAATTCTAAGTGATGAAGAACCTGCTTCAGTCTATACCAATGCAAATCTACGGTCATTTTATATAACCCAACCTTTGCAGATAAATATGGAGAACGATAGTTTGCACATGAGATTTTATTCTCCCGTAGGCATAAAAGAGGTTACAGTCATGGCAAAAAGTCCGACTATGGATGAATATGTGGAGTTCGTTTACATTGACGACATTCCGGCATTTGCCGATATTAAGACATCGATAAAGGTACTGGAGAAAGGATTATACCGCACTGAATCAGGGAAAGTTCTACAATTTTCAGCAGAAGAGATGAATCCGGCTTCCTTGAGTCTTAAGATAGCTTGCAACGACCCGTATTGGACTAAGATTTCCCAGATAAAAGCGAAATGGTACATCAAATTCGTACTTAATGGAGGAAATCCCGTAACAGGAACTCCCAACAAGAACTGGTGGGGAATACGCCCTGTACATTGCAGGGAAGCTGTTGCACTCTTTTTGAATATCGGATATATGTGTACGCTGGAAAAGTTCCAGCAGCGGGTTTCGACGTTCCAAGGAACCTTTCTTGACAATAACAGGTATCCAGTTGACACATCAACGCTTATATCCAGACTGGAAAACCTTTCCGGATTCGACATCGGACTTATATATAGTGGCAATGGTGTATCAGGATTAGGTGGGGGCAGAACATGGGGAGTCTATCAGAAATCTTTCCTTTATCATTACGAAAACAGCGGCGGATGTTGTTCCACTATTTTTCACGAATTAGGTCATTGTTTAGGCTACAACCATAATAGCACCATGACATACGGACAGTGGGCTTCGGGATGTGCCGATGTGTTCTACAAGAATAACATAAAAGATTTTCCTGTCAATTCCCACACAATATTAAAATCAAGAAGTAATCCCAATATCTACTAATAATTATGAAACATTTGTCTGTTATTATATCTGTATTATTTTCAATACTTTGCATCGGATGCTCTAAGGAGGATTTTAACGATGGAAAAACCAATGATGTTCAGAACAAGCATTCTCTCCGGCTTTTGGTCTATACACCGACTTCGGAAACTGTTCTTAGTACGGACCTGCCGAGAAACATAGAGGCTTATCTGTTCAAAGAGGGAGTTCTGTCCGACGTTTACAAAAATCTGACAGTGGATAAGAACGGATACACTACAATCAGCTCGTTAGCCGAAGGAGAGCAAATCTATTTCTTTGTAAACACCGGTAATCTGCTGGATGGGATTACACAGGAAATAGGCCGATTGAAAGAGAACGAACTGCTTGCCACTACAATACTCTCTGCCTCTCCTCAAGCAGATGGAGAGAAACCGGTGATGACCGGAAAGGCAGACTTAACCGGAAGCCAGGAGAGTACCACCCAAGTATTGCTTACACGGGCCATTGCCAGAGTAGACTTAAACATAGCTGACGATGCCGACATACAAATCAATAGGATAAGTATGGATAACATACATTGTGAAGCATTCCTGCTTCCGCAAAACCCGGTCAGTTCACCGTCCGGTGCAGCATTGGCAAAAATAGACACTACATTCAATACCCCGTTGAAGCCGGGTGAATATGCCGGATTAGTCCACCTGTATGAACAAGTGGGGGACGGTATTCCTGTGGAGCTGCATGGCACTCTTGAAGGCGATCCTGTCACACTTTCACTGGCACTGCCTAACACAATCCATAGAAACCACATTTATAAAATAAAGTTATTTAGCGGAGACAGTTCTAATTTGCAGGCAAGCATATCCGTGGAAAATGAAAGTTGGGAAGTCGAAGAAACTATCACGGCAAAACCTTCTACCCATATTTTGGTTAATAGTGAACTTTCTACTTTGGCTGAAGGGGCGTATGTAAGTGCAACAAAAGATACGGTTTACCTCCCGAGCAAAGAGTCAACGTCAATACTTGTACTGGATAAGGTGCCGGAAGATGCGGAATTCACAATTGATGGGACAACAGCCTCCATTACTCCGTATACGGAAACTCGTGCCGACCTTCAAGGGAAAAAGTTCTTGGTACGCAATTCTTGGAAAAAGCCGGGTACTAAGACGGAATATATGTACCTGAATATGCACAGCAAGAGGCACCCGGACTACTACAGTGGCCGGTTGGTAATTGTTCAGTCCAATGCCACGACCTTCAAGGGAGAATTGTATAATCATCTTACAAACACCCCACCCTATAACATTCATTTCAATAAATATGTCGACAGTGCTTTAGGTCGGATAGAGGTACCTAAGAACTATGAGGTTAGTGTCAGTGGTGGCAGTTGGCTAAGGGCGATACCCCAAGGAGACGGAGTTTATGAGATTCAGGCAGGCTACAAGCCTAACGATCCGGAAGCCAATGGCAGCACTCAGGAGGGTTTGCTCACCGTGAACGGCCCGAATGGCATACATGAAACATACACCGTTACCCGGTTGAATCACGGCTTGCCTGTTGTCCTTATGGGTGATACTTACTGGTGTCGTTTCAACTTACAAGGAAACTCAAAGAGTTTCGACGACCAGATAACCGTCAGTGAATCTGAAACAATAGGTGATCTGTCTGCCTATTTTGCCTCTTGTTCTGACGAGGATTTTGTACGTTTAACCGGCAGTCAGTACAAAGGGCGCTATACGCAGGGAATGAATTTAAAGTATGACGCATCCGTCCCGCGTTTCTATTTCGATTCGTATGAGTCGCTCCAGAATCCGGCAATCATAGGAAATGGATCGGTAAGCAGCCATTGTCCGGAAGGATACCAGCTTCCTACTTCGAGAGATTTTGAGCTTTTGTTAAAATCGGGGGCTATTAACTACACGCTTAATGGCACACCGGTAAATTACACAACGGGTAGTGGAAGACCGGCCGTTATTTCAGCCCATAGCCGAGAAAATATAGCGTGGGAAGGAGGTCTCCTTGCAACAGCCAATTACATCCAAATTGCTTTTGACGAAAACAATCTGGTCTTGGGAGGATTCGGTCACCAATTTGATTCTTCAAAATCAATTGCTGCAAAGGTATTGTGGGCAACCATAAGTGGAGGGCACCAAAGCTGGACTCATACAGGGACTACAGCCAAGGCGGAAGACCATAATGTAAACAAATCCCGTACGATTCGCTGCATTAAGACGTCACCGGCTTTTATAATAGAAGAATAATTCGGTGTTAGTTCTTGGTGGTTTTGCTTTAGTAGGGTACAACGGTTGAATGTGTGTCAAAACTAAAATCCGCTTACTATTTGTTTCTTTTTTAGGCACGGATTACGCGGAAAACACGGATTTTCTTTGTTCTTTTTCCGTGAAATCCGCGAAATCCGTGCCTAAAAAGAAATAGCCGCGCATATAGGAAAATATATCAGTAATGATTTATAATGGAATATATCAGTTATTGTTATTTCTGCAGCCTGTCAATCAATGCTGTTTTCACTACCTCGTATCCTTCTTGTGGGTTAAAATGCTCATCAGGACGGAGCAATTGTTTGGTATCTCCTAAAAATTCCTCATCTTGCATTTTTTCTTCCATATTAATGATAAACTCCTTGTATGTAGGAATGTGATCCACCACAAAATCCATATACAGATTATAACATTTTAGTACATTTACGATATTAAGCTCTTTTGTTGTCAGTGCTTTATACAAATCGTACAAATCTCTTCCTTTTCTTCTTTGATATAATGCTCTGAGTTTTGTGCCTACAAGCTCATCAAGTTGGTAAGTAAGAACATCGCATCCTCCTTTGTACCATTTATTTGAAACGGAAAATGGAATTTTCTGCATAGGTAGCACATTGAAATGTTCCTTACAGTTTATTTCTATCTTTAAATGAATAGGAACAACCGGAGGTATTTCGGACTCCATTCTGAATATTAAAGTATTATTGTTCCTCTTTTGCTTAATCTTTGGCTCTCCGAGAAATGATAAGGCTTCTCTAATATGATCGTAAGTTTCTTTTATTGGCTCTGCTGTAACCTGTACAAGGTCAATATCCTCACTATATCTGGGCTGAGGAGAAAGGTATAGTTTATGCAAGGCCGTGCCACCGCGAAAAGCAAGATGAGATGCCAGATATTCATCTTTATATATTTCTGTTAAGGCTCTACAAATAAGTAAGTCTTGCTCTACTTGTTCTGAGTCGGTCCATGGAACAGTTTCATTCCATTCTCTAATTGCAAATTCGGGTATCATTCGTCTACTTCTATTTCTTGGTTAATGATTACTTTCCATTTTTTTTCTATTTCACAGTCCAGTGTAGATTTACCTATCTTGAACGGTATTTTCCTCATCGGGAGGGAAGAGGTCTTAGCTTTAAGCTTATCTGCAAGTTCTTCTCTCTCCAAAACATATTCTAATATATATCCCAATCTTTGATATGTAGGAGTTGATGTAAGATTGAAGAAATCTTCATCTAATCTGTCGAAGTCAATGCTATCTACCAATTCATTTAGTACGGTACATACCCTATTTAATCCGCCTACATATTTTTCATTCTCAATTAAATCAATTGCAGTCAATTCTGGCGAGGACACATTTACATAGCCTGATTGAGCTTTATGTTTCCGTATGAATTTTTCCGGTATGTTTTTCTTTGAGAAGAAAAGAATAGAAGTTCCTGTTTTTGTGGTATTTCTCAATTTGGGAGCCTCTGTTGTCACGGAGAAAGTTTGAGCTCTTTGATGTGATGCTCCATAGAACGATGCTGCATTAAGTAAACTGATATAGTATTCTTTTCTTAAGAATACCATTAACGCGTCAATATAAAATACAGGCGGGATAATCGCTTTCAAAGCATATTCAATCGGCATGATAACATAAAACCCTTTCCAGGGAGAAATAATTTTTTTCTTTATAGTTAAGCGATATAACGAAGTACTGATATAGGCATTACCAAATTGAGGAAAATTCTTTTGAACTTCCTCAATAGTGAAAGTGTAATACCCTCTCATCTCTTTTTCTTCAATCCAGTCTGATAAGCTTTGTTCTTTCATGTGCTCTGCAATATAATTGCAAAGATAATCATTTTCTGATGATAAATGCAATTCTATTGCTTTAATTCCGTGTATTTTTCTCCCCACCGGAGTCTCTGTTTCACAACTATTAATTCAGTGAAATAAAATACGTACTTTCCTTTCTAATTGTTTGTAAAGTAAATATTTACATGATTTTACGTGTAAATATTTACTTTTCATGCCTCTTCGTTATTTGATATTTTTGTGTATTCATCGTGCATTGGGGCAGTGAAACGCTTCCGGGCGGTGTGGTATAAATTTTAAACAATTAGAAAGAATAATGAAATCAATGAAAACACATCGTCTGTCAGGGGCGGACACATCGTCTGTCAGGGGCGGACACATCGTCTGTCAGGGGCGGACACATCGTCTGTTACACTCGTATACATCATCCGTAGGGGTGGAACGCATCATCGGTTCTGCCGCTCTGCGTCGCCGTTCCGTACCGCTACGCCGTAGATATACGATAGTATATCTTATCTTCTATTGAATTATATTGTGTACGCTGCGTGGCCGGAAGCATGGCTGCCGCACGTGCATAACCGGTTGACGTAAAGGCATGTGCCGTGACCGCCGGAGCGGTCGTTTTCCGGTTTCGACATTTATCAATATTTATCTGTAACTTTAGTATGAAAAACAATTTGCTTAGAATGGGCTATGTCATGGTTTCGCGTGCATTGCTACAAGAGATTTGCGAGAAAAAAGGTGCGGCATGCTGCGAGGAAGAAGCCTTCCTGCGGGTGCTGACAAACGTCAACTTCAAGCCTGCCGTAGTATTCTGCAACGGAGCCGGGGTGCAGTGTGCCCGTGGAGAGTCCGTCATCACTTTTATGGGCTGGGCGGACATATTCGGCTGGACAAGGGCGCGTACCCGGCGCTTTTTCGACCGGTGCTTCGCTGCAGGGCTTATCGAGCGCGTGCCGGGCTGTTGCCCCAGCCACATCCATGTGCCCGGCTATGATGCCTGGACGGGACAGCCGGCATCCATTGGGAAGGTTATGAACGCTGCCGGCAGCTTTTCCGCCGCTGCCGTCCCCGTTGCCGCCAAGTCGAAATCTTCCGCCGCTTTCGAAGAGTCGCTGAAGGAGTTTCTTGCCTATTACGGCCGCACCACCCACCTGCCGGTGGAGAACGGCAGCTATGTCCGCGCCCTTTGGAAAAAACTCTCCACCCGCGAGCGCGAACTTGCCTACCGGAAAGTGGAAGATTATTATTTCAGCCTGAACAATACGCATTTCTGCTACCAGGCTGCCAAATATCTGGAATATAGAATCTTTGAAAACGAATTTGTCAATTAATCGCCCTTTTATCCTTATGGCAGAAATCCTCAATCCTCATGATGCCGACCTGGAGTCGGTAATCTTAGGCGCTTGTCTCGCCGAAAGTACCGCTATGGTGCTTGTAAGCGGGAAGCTGTGCCCCGAAATGTTTTACGAAGCGAAGTATGGCGAAATCTTTGCCGCCCTGCTTGCCATGCACCGCGCGGGCAAGGCGATAGACATCATTACGGTGCGTGCCGAGCTTGCCGCCCGTGGCAAACTGGAGTTCGTGGGCGGCGCCTTCGAGCTGGCGCGTCTGTTGGGCAGGGTGGCATCGTCCGCCCACCTGGAGTATCATGCGCTTATCTTGCGCGGCATGTATATCCGGCGCGAGATGATTAGCGGCCTGCATCGTCTGCTTGCCGTAGCCGCCGATGAGACGGTGGATTTGGGCGATGCCCTGGCCGGACTGCATCAGCTTATCGAACACCTGGAAGGTAAAACCGACTTTGCCGGCTGCCTGCGCGACATGGACCGCCTGATGCTGGATACCCTTAGGCAAATGGACGGCAGGGTGGCGAACAACCGCGACGGCATCACCGGCATCCCCACCGGCCTGCGCGACCTCGACAGGCTCACTGCCGGCTGGCAACGGGGCGATCTGCACATCATAGCCGCCCGTCCTTCGGTGGGCAAGACCGCCTTTGCCCTGCATCTGGCACTGGCGGCGGGACGTGCCGGGAAGCAGGTGTTGGTGAACAGCCTCGAAATGCAGGGCGAAAGGCTGGGCGACCGCTGGCTCTGCGCACAGGCTGCCTCGCTGGATGCCGGACACCTCAAAAGCGGGCAACTCAGCGCTGACGAGCAGCAACAGGCTCTGGAAGCCGCCCGGCAACTGTCGTGCCTGCCTGTGTATGTGGACGACAACCCGAAGGCGAGCATGGATCATATCCGCTCGTCGGCTCTGCTGCAAAAGAGCAAGGGGCATTGCGACCTGCTGATTATCGACTATCTGCAACTCTGCGATATGAAGTCGGAACAGAAGAACCGCAACCGTGAGCAGGAAGTGGCGGAAGCGAGCCGCAAGGCAAAGCTGATAGCCAAGGAGCTGGATATTCCCGTTATCCTGCTTTGCCAGTTGAACCGTGAGTGCGAGATGCGTGCCGACAAGCGGCCTGCACTGAGCGACCTCAGAGAGAGCGGCGCCATCGAGCAGGATGCCGATGTGGTGATGTTGCTCTATCGTCCCGCACTGTACGGACTGACGTCCGAGCGCAAGAGCAAATTCCCTTCCGAAGGGTTGGGCATGGTGATTCTTGCCAAGCACCGCAACGGCGAGACGGGAGATGTATATTTCGGGCATAACCCCACGCTGACGAAGATTGGCGAGTACGAACCCACACTGGAGTGGATGGCGAGAAACGCACGCTCTTCCTGTTAGAAAAAAACTTCGCTTTTATCGGAAAATAAATGGCAAAATACTTGACTTTGCCTCTCTGATTTCGTATCTTTGTGATGTGCTCGAGAGGGGAAGTAATTATTGGATAAGGCGCCTTAAATCTTTTGTTTGTTGTGTGTCCCGGGCTTTTTCTTTTAAGAATTTTATTTACTGTTTTTTTAATCTAAACCTAAACTTTATTTTTATGGATGTACTTGTAGAACGCTTTCAGCGTCGTAGAATCGTGAGCGATAAAAGCTCTCCCATGTTGTATTATCTCCGTCAGAAACCCAAAACGTGCGGAACGGTGGATATTGATGTCCTCGCCGCCAGTATTCAGAAGAACTGCGCCATGACAAAAGGCGATGTGAAGCACGTGATAGAGGCTCTTGTGGAAGAGATTCAGGCGAACCTTGCCAACGGCGACAAGGTGAAGCTGAACCAGCTCGGCACGCTTCACATGACGTTCCGCTGTCCGGGTGTGGAGAAGTCGGAAGACTGCACGGTGAGGAATATCTCCAAAGTGAATATCCGCTTTGTGCCCGACAAGGAGCTGAAGCTTGTGAACGGCAGTACGGCTGCCACCCGCAGCCCGGCAAATGTGGCTTTCTCGCTGGACAAGCCTGCGGATGGCAGTTCTTCCGGTGGTAGCGGCGGCAATAGCGGCGAAGAGGAGAATCCGCTCGGATAGTCGGTTTCCTGCTGATTTTCGGTATCAGTCTTAGGGCTTGTCTGAATATTGTTCTGAATATTGTTTGGAAAGCATGTTTCCTGCTTCTTCCGGATTTCCCGGATTTCTTTTCATCCCGTTTTCCCTTTTTATGTGGAACAGCATTCGGGCACGCCCTTATCATAGTTTTTAACCTAACCCTTAATTTAAATCTTATGGCAACAAAATCAAACTGGTGGGACAAGCTCCTTAAAATCGTAATCGCCGTAGCTTCGGCTGTTTTAGGCGCTTTGGGCATGAACGCAATGCCCGCCTGATTGTACTTCATACGTAAATTACGTACTTAATTCTTAAGTTACTTAACTTTATACTTAATAAAAGTGAGATTTATCAACCTCATCGTCATCCACTGTTCCGCTACCCGCTGTGACCGTAGCTACACCGAACATGACTTGACAACAGACCACCTGCGCCGGGGCTTCTCCGGCGCAGGTTATCACTATTACATCCGCAGGAACGGCGATATAAAGACGCTCCGTCCCATGACACAGCCCGGTGCGCATGTCCGCGGCTACAACGCCCACAGTTTGGGCATCTGCTACGAAGGCGGACTCGATGCGCACGGACATCCTGCCGATACCCGCACCGATTTTCAGAAACACTCCCTGCGGGTGCTCGTAATGCTGTTGCTGCGCGATTATCCCGGCAGCCGCCTCTGCGGTCACCGCGACCTCAGTCCCGACCTGAACGGCAACGGCGAGATAGAACCCGAAGAGTGGATAAAGGAGTGTCCCTGCTTCGATGCGGCTGCGATTGTGCGGGAAGCAGCGCCGCCTAATCCGGGGTGTGCGGGGTGAGGGGAGATGTTTTTTCAGTCTTTCCAGTTTCTTTCCAGATTTGCCCCATACTTTTGTGGCATGAGAAGAGGTTGTATCAATGAAGCCTCTTATGGTAAAGAGAAAAACAGTGTCTTGAATTTGTAAATGAAAAAAAGAATGATTATGAAAAAACATTTGTTTGCCATGGTTTGTATGGCTGTGAGTTTGTGGAGTTGCAGTAACGACGATGCACCTGTTGTCGGTGGTCCGGAAAACGGTAAGGTGAGTGCCGAGGCGCAGGCTGCTTTGTTTCAGCTCTATCCGAATGCTACCGATGTGAACTGGTCGGTGAAAGGAGAGTATGTGGTGGCGGATTTCAATATGGCGGCTACCCGTGCGGCAGCAGGCGAATATGCGGCCTGGTTCGACAATGCCGGCCGGTGGTACATGACGACGGACAGTGAAATCCTCTTCGACCAATTACCCGCAGAAGTGAAAACCGCTTTCGGCGAGAGCGAGTACTCCGCATGGACCGTCGACGAGGTGGAACGGATTCAGCGCAATGGCCTGGAAGATGTCTATGTGATTGAAGTGAAGAATACGGTAGACGGCGTGGCAACGGAAATCGACCTTTATTATTCGAAGGACGGCGTACTGGTGAAAAAACTGGTCGACATGGACGAAGATTATGATTACAGCGATTACATCCCCGTAGCTCCGGCCGCAGGTGTGGACGCGTTCCTGAAAGCGAATTTCCCCAATGCCCGCATTCTGGACATCGACCGTGAAGATAACATGACGGAAGTGGAAATCCTGGATGGAAAGGTAGTGCGCGAACTGCTGTTTGACGGGACGGGCAACTGGCTGTTTACCAAGACCGAAATGAGCTATGCCGCATTGCCCGCTGTGGTGAAACAGGCGTTGGACGCTTCTGAATATGCCGGTTACCGGGTGGACGATGTAGACCATTATGTAACTTCGGCAGAGGAATATTACCGCCTCGAACTGGAGTCTGTCATGGGTGACGTGAAAGTAAAGATTACCGCCACCGGCGAATTGTCGCCGATGGAGCAGAACCCTGCCGGACCCGGAAATAATGCCGGCGGCATACTGACCGACAAAATCAAGGAGTTCATCACTCAGAAATATGCGGGAGCGCGTATCATCGAATCCGATATGGAGAAAGGCATGACGGAAGTGGAAATTTTTCACGAAGGACGTGAGAAAGATGTGTACTTCAACGGTGCGCAGGATTGGGTGAGAACCGAATGGGGCGTGCGGGTGAATGAACTTCCCGCGGCAGTGCTCGATGTTATCAGAAAAACGTATGCGGATTATAGGATAGATGATGCGGATTATGTGGAAACACGTACCGAATCGTATTATCTGGTGGAACTGGAACGGGGAGAAAACGAAGTCGATCTGCGTATTCTTCCAAACGGAACGATTCTTTAACGGAGTGATTCTTTAAACGAAAATGGCTTTGACAGCCTCTGATATGTGCGCGCGTACGGGCGCGCATATATTATATTGTGTCCCTCTTTTCATCCCTTTCTTCTTTCTGCTGGCATTCAAAAAAAATATGTTCTTCAACATGTTTATCAATCAGCGTGTTACGAAAAAGTTTTCATCTTCCGTGTAAAAAATCCCCTGATATATTTGGTGTGTATGTTATAAAGTCCTACTTTTGCACCCGCTTTCGAGAACGGGAGCAGCGATG
>ERZ791854.426-NODE-426-length-32943-cov-3.16289_pt1 | contig 32943 bp, 37 predicted proteins | sample MGYA00510286_ERZ791854 | MGnify/ENA primary metagenome ERZ791854 (study PRJEB30046, sample SAMN00715267) | human gut metagenome | study: EMG produced TPA metagenomics assembly of the A metagenome-wide association study of gut microbiota in type 2...
CTTTCGCCTGTTGAAATTACATCATCAACAAGAAGAACTCTCTTGCCGTTGAGAAGATTTACATCATCTTCGCCGAGGTAGAGTTTCTGTTCGTTTTTTGTTGTGATTGAATTAACGGTCACTCCGATAGGATTGCCCATATAAACCTTAACGCTTTTTCTTGCGACAACATAGTTTCTGCAGCCCTGACGAGCCATTTCATCTCATCGGCGTAAAAGACAATGGGAAAATTGCAAAGCGGAATACCCTTTGCTTCGGCAGTCACAACAACATCGTGTTCGGGAACACGCTTGAGGAGTTCTCTTGCGGCAACCTCTGTCATCTCAATGTCACCAAACATAATAAATGCGGCAATATCAAGCTTATCGTTTACAGGGAATTTTCTGAGTTCTCTGTCAAGTCCTTCAATATTAATCTTATATGTATCCATTATTGCAGTCCCTTCTTATGCCATTGTGCCGTTGAGCTTTTTGCCGCCGAGGATGTGGAAATGCATATGCTTTACGCTCTGACAGCCGTCCTCACCGCAGTTATTTACAATACGGTAACCGTTTGTAAGTCCGAGTGATTTTGTAATTTCGGGAATTTTAGTGAAAATGTGAGCAATATTGCCGACATTTTCTTCATTAACTGCATCTGCACAGCAGATGTGTTCCTTTGGAATTACAAGCACATGAACGGGAGCCTGTGGTTCAAGATCATAGAAAGCGAGAATTTTTTCGTCTTCATAAACTTTTTTTGACGGAATTGAGCCGTCAACGATTTTGCAGAAAATACAATCTGACATTTTAATTCAACCTCTCAATATAATTTATTTTCCGTATCAGAAACATTTAAAATATAACAAATATCATACCAAAGTTATTGTACAACCAAATCACTTTTCGGTCAATACTGCCGTCATTTTTTGGCTGTAATTTTCTTTTCTTCACCTTTAAGAAGTCTTTTGATGTTTTCTTTGTGCTTTACAAGAACGAAAACGCCGATTAAAAGAGCCGCCGCAGTTGAGAAGATTACATATGTAAGAGAATAATCCTTGTAAATTATGAAGTCAAAGATAAATGTCATTGCAAAAGTGTAAGGCGCATAGAGAATCGCACAGAGAACACTTGCAAGTGATATAATTTTTGAGCAGAGGAAGATAATTAGAAAGGTTACAATAATTGCGATGAATACACGCCAATCCTCTGTCAGCATAAGAGCGGCGGCGGTTACAACACCCTTGCCGCCCTTAAAGTGAAAATACACGGGGTATGAATGTCCGAGAATACAGAAAATACCTGCAACATATTTTCCGCAGTTGATAAGCTCGTTTATAAAAATAGGGCTTTCACCCTGAAATGCAACCGATGCAAACGAGAAGATGAACCCTCCGATAAGCACGGCGATAATACACTTCAGTGCGTCACACACAATGGTAATGATTGCCGGAACTTTACCGACGCTGCGCAGTACATTTGTAAAGCCTGCATTGCCGCTGCCCATTTGACGGATATCCTTTTTGCCCTTTGTCACAATGCCTGTGACAAGGACAGCCGTGTTGATACTGCCGAGAAGATACGCAATCAATGCCGAAAGCAGAATCATCCACCAGCAGTTTGCTAAAATTGCCGAAATATGCTCCATTACTTTTCTCCTCTCTCTCTTACCACAATTTTGATCGGCGTACCCTCAAGAGCAAAAGCCTCACGGATTCTGTTTTCAAGATAACGCTGATATGAGAAGTGGAAAAGCTGTGCATTGTTGCAGAAGAAAACGAATGTCGGCGGTTTTACGGAAGCCTGAGTCATATAGAAAATTTTAAGTCGCTTACCCTTGTCCGACGGCGGTTGAACTCTTGTTGTAGCCTGTGCAAGAAGCTCGTTGAGCATACCTGTTCTGATTCTGCGGTTTGCACTGTCATTACAGCTTATGATATATTCAAACAGCCTGTCGATACGCATACCTGTTTTTGCGGAAATAAATACCTTTGGCGCATATGACATAAACGCAAAATCTGCGTCAAGCTTTTTGCGGAACTCCTGCATTGTCTTATCGTTTTTTTCGACAGCGTCCCACTTGTTTACGGCAATTATACACGCTCTGCCTGCCTCATGCGCGAGACCTGCAACCTTGGTATCCTGTTCCGTAACGCCCTCTGTCGCATCAATCATAATAACGCACACATCACTGCGTTCAATAGCCATTTTTGCACGGATAATACTGTATTTTTCGATATTATCATATATTTTGCTCTGACGGCGAAGTCCTGCGGTATCGGTAAAGTTGAACTTTCCGTACTTATTTTCAACAAGCGTGTCGATTGTGTCACGGGTTGTGCCTGCTATATCGGACACAATACAGCGTTCCTCGTTTGTGATTTTGTTTACAAGAGATGACTTGCCTGCGTTCGGCTTGCCGATTACCGCAACATTGATGATTGTGTCATCATCTTCCGCATTTTCATCATAATCAAAGCTTGAAAAAGCCTTGTCCAAAAGGTCGCCCGTACCGTAACCGTGAACGGCTGAAACCTCGATAGGATCGCCTAAACCGAGATTATAAAACTCATAGAATTCAGGTGACGGTTCGCCGAGTGTGTCACACTTGTTTACACAAAGCACAACAGGCTTGCCCGACTTCTGGAGCATCTGCGCAACATCCATATCCGTTGCCACCATGCCCGACTTACAGTCTGTTACAAGAATAATAACATTAGCCGTGTCGATTGCAAGCTGAGCCTGACGGCGCATCTGCACAAGAATAATATCATCTGATTTCGGTTCAATACCGCCTGTGTCAACAATAAAGGCAGTTTTTCCGCACCATTCCACCTCACCGTATATTCTGTCACGGGTAACACCGGGAGTATCGTCAACAATTGACAATCTCTGACCGATGAGTTTATTGAAAAGCGTTGACTTTCCCACATTTGGTCTGCCGACAACGGCAATTACGGGTTTGTTCATCTTATCAGTCCTTTCCTGCAATTACAGCCTCTACAAGGTCGTTTCCGTTGTTATTGACGGGAACAAGAGTTACACCGAGTTCCCGTTCAACATCATCTGTTGAAACATCATCAAGAAACAAATCGTTTTCAAAACGGAGCATTGATGACGTGATAATAAGCCTGTCGCCAAGGTCATCGTCACGGAGCTGATCAATAAGATCACCGCCCGTGACAAGTCCCGACACATTTACTCCGCCGCCAAAAAAGTTGTTCTTAATCGCCCTTGTATTTATAGTTATATTCGGGAATTTTTCGTTAATCATCGACATAATCCGCTTCATGTATGGAAACACTCCCTCGCCGCAGGCAATTGTTACCTTATGGCAAAGGCTTTCGTCTGCATCAAGCTCTTCAAGCTTCCAGCCGACATCATCGGTCAGATACGCAATCATACCGATTCCGTCCTCAAGAGCGGAAAAGTCCTCATAAAATTCAGGTGACGGGATTTCTCTTTCGGCAAGGAGGTAAAATTCATCACCCGGAAAGAAAATTCGTCTGCCGTGCTTTTTGACGCACTCATCACCCATTTTTTCAATTATATCAATTGTCTGCCCTGCCGTTTCCTTATTATAAGGAACAAGCGGATAAAGGTTTTCACGGTAGCGTGTAAGTCCGACAGGAACAATCGCAGTCATATTAACACCGAGATTTTCAAGATCGGTCAACGTTCTGACAAGCTCGTCACCGTCATTAATTCCGGGACAGGAAACAATCTGACAGTTAAGCGTTATTCCTGCGTCTGCAAAGCGTTTGAGATATTTCAATGTATCGCCTGCAAAGCGGTTATTCATCATCTTACAACGAAGCTCGGGGTTTGTTGTGTGAACCGACACATTAATCGGGCTTATGTGCATTTTTATAATTCGTTCAATTTCGTGCTCTGTAATATTTGTCAGCGTGATATAGTTGCCGAACAAAAACGAAAGTCGGCTGTCGTCATCCTTAAAATAGAGCGACTCACGCATACCCTTCGGAAGCTGGTCAATAAAGCAGAAAATGCACTTATTACGGCACGAATGCTGTTTGTCCATAAGATAGGTTTCAAACTCAAGACCGATTTCCTCATATTCTCCCTTGGTCATTTCTATGGTACGAACATTTTTGTCCTCATCCGCAACCTCAAGAGTAAGCTTGCGGTTTACCTGATAGAATCGGTAATCAAGAACATCGACAATCTCGTTTGAATTGATTGAAAGGAGGGTTTCCCCTTTTTTTATCCCTGCTTTGTCGGCATGACTGCCGGTTGTGACATCAAAAATTTTAACAGCCACACCTTCACCTCGCAAAATATTTTTACATACACTTTTATTCTACACAAAATACCGTTTTTAATCAACAGGTTTGCAAATTGTTTTTGGATATACGGTAAAATTTGCAAAACAAAAGGGCGAACAGATAACTGCCGCCCGTAATGTTTGTAATAAAAATTACTGTTCGTCTTTCTTTACAACAACCTGTCTGCCGTTGTACATACCACAGTTTGTGCAAGCCTTATGAGCTGCTGTTAATTCACCGCAGTTAGGACAAGCAGTAAGTTCAGGAGCATTAATCTTCCATACTGTTGAACGTCTTGAGCTCTTTCTTGCGTGTGATGTTTTGTTCTTGGGTACTGCCATTACAAAAACCTCCTTACAAAATTTATCTTAGTCAATCAACTGTTTAAGTATCTCAAGTCTTGGATCCGTTTGACGCTTATCACAGGAACATTCACCGTTGTTGAGGTTTTGTCCGCAAATCTGACACAGACCTTTGCAATCGTCCCTGCAAAGATTCTTTGACGGGAGCGAAAGAAAAATGTCAGAAATTACAACATCATCAAGCTCGAGTGTAAAATCAGGTGTTTCAATATAGTCATCATTTTCCTCATCGGCAAGAGTCTGAATAAGCCTGTGTTCAAAGCTCATATTCATCTCTCTTGTATAAGGCTCACCGCAACGGTCACAGTCACGGCTGTAATCAAAGTGTGCATTGATTACAAGAGTAATCAAACTTGCTCTGTTTGTTGCTTTGGCAGTCACGACAACGGGAGTTTTGAATGGATAAACTCCGTCAACATCAAGACCTGACAAGTCAAGGTTATATTCAACTTGTTTTTCTTCACCGTCATTCTGAAAGACGGATTTAAGCTCAAAAAGCATATCTGCACCTCTTGACAGCATAGACACATATTAAAACGCTGTTTATTATTATACAAAAGGTTTGTCCCTTTGTCAACTAAAAAATACAAGAAAATAGGCTGTTTTTTTCGGGAATTTATGACAATATTCGCTAATTTTCCCATATGGAATTTTGAGCCTGCAAAGTCACTCAAAAAGTTACTTTGCACTTGATTTTCGCTTTTCATTATACCTCTTAAACATATATAATGCAATAATAAATTGCAGTTGACATAAAACGGAATTTGTGATAGCATACTCTGTGGCAGTTCGTAACCATCCTGCCGGAAGGACGCCAATAGGCTGCTCCTTCTATCAAAACTAAGGAGAAAGGCACAGGGCTTTTTACGCCCTTTTTGCACCCTCTTTTGTGTGGGTGCTTTTTTTGTGCCGGAAAGAGAGTATGGAGAGATACAGTATTATTAATGAAAAGAACAATCGGGAGATTGTTCTTCTGCGTGGAAGCGGTTGCGTTTACAGAAAATGCATCTTCTGCGACTACTACACCGACAGGTGCAGTGACGAGGACGAAAACTTTCGTCTTAACAAAGCCGTGCTTGAAAAAGTTACGGGAATTTTCGGTGACCTTGAGGTCATTAACTCAGGCTCGGTTTTTGAGCTTGACAAAAAAACACTTGATTTTATCAAACAGGTGTGCAAAGAAAAAAAGATAAATACCATTCATTTTGAGGCACATTATCTTTATCGGAACAAAATCAGTCAGCTCAGAAAAGATTTTGCGGATTTTGATTTGAAAATGAAGCTCGGTCTTGAAACCTTTGACTGTGATTTCAGAGAAAATGTTCTGAAAAAAGGAATCAAAGAGAGCAGTCCCGCTGTTATTGCTGAGAATTTCGACGAAGCTAATTTCCTTTTCGGAATTAAAGGTCAGACAGCCGAAACCATGCAAAAGGATATTGAGTTGGGATTAAAATATTTTGAACGAATTTGCGTTAACATTATGTGTGACAACACAACGGAAGTTGAACCCGACAAAGCTGTCATAAAAGAGTTTATGCAGAAGATCTATCCTGTATATAAGGATAACCCAAGAACGGATATTTTAATTAACAACACGGATTTCGGAGTAGGTGACTGATATGATAAATGAACTTTTACTTATATTCTCGGTGGTATTCATATACGGTATGGCACTTTTGGGTTATGCGCTTTTCGGAAAAGCGGGACTTTACTGCGTTTCAGCCGTAGCAACAATTCTTGCGAACATTGAGGCTTTAATCCTTGTAAACGCTTTTTCAATGGAACAGACTCTCGGAAATGTGCTTTTTGCGGTAACATTTTTGATTACGGACATTCTCTCGGAATGTGAGGGCAAAAAAGCCGCCAACAAGGCGGTTCTTACGGGAATACTCTCATCGGTATTTTTTCTTGTGCTTTCACAAAGCTGGATGCTTTACAATCCGAGTCCGAACGACACGATTATGCCGTCAATCAAGGCGGTTTTCTCAAACACTCCCCGAATGATTTTTGCATCACTTATTGTATACGCAATAAGTCAGCTGTTCGATGTTTGGCTCTACCACAAGTGGTGGAAGTTTACTGAAAAGAAATTCGGTGACAAGAGAAGATTTTTGTGGCTGAGAAACAACGGTTCAACACTCATCAGTCAGATTCTGAACACAGCCCTCTTCACCGCTTTTGCGTTCTGGGGAACTTATGATTTCGGAACACTCGTTTCAATCTTCCTTTCAAGCTATGTAATCTACATTTTCACAAGTCTGCTCGACACCCCTGCGGTGTATCTTGCAAGATTTATCCACGATAAAAAGGAACAGAAAAAGATTTCGGAATAAAAACAGCTTAATTGAATATTTTCAATAAAAAGACAAGTCGTCGCAATATTTTTTGCGGTGACTTGTTGTGCTTTTTCAGGATTTTGTGAATAAACCATAATATTATGCTTTTTATAATATACAACATTCCGCATTTTTATAGTCATTTTTTAACAATATGTGCGAAATTGGCTGATTTTATCCTGAATCACATAATTTTTTAAGATTTTTATTGACTTTTTCTGTACCAAATAGTATAATGAAGTCAAGTTGAATGCTTAATATTATTTATAAACTTAATTTTGGAGGTAAATATCATGCTTACTAAAAGTGAAGAAGAAATTATGTACTTATTGTGGGACCTCGATGAGCCGCTCACAAGCTCAGAAATTGTTAAGAAGGCTGTAAACAAAACATGGAAAAAGAGTTACATTAACCTTCTTATCAATTCTCTTCTCAAGAAGGACATGATTAAAGTTGTCGGTGTTAAGCAGATGACTAAGAACTATGCCCGTACTTTTGTTCCTACAATGACAAAGGACGCTTATGCAATCAAGCAGATTTCGGACAGACCGAATTTTGCCGACAGTGATATTCCGACTCTCTTCTCCGAGCTTATTGAGAAAACCGAAAGTTCAGATGTTTTTGATGAACTCGAAGTTCTCCTTAAAAAGCGCCGTGAAGAACTCGGTAAATAATTTATGCAAATAAGTTTTTATTCATTCTTGTTTTCTATTGCAATAAGCAGCATTTTTATAGTGCTGCTTTACTTTTTCAGAAAAAAGATTGCTTTTTGTAATTACTGCGGTCTTTATACGATTTTGGGATTGTATGCTGTAACATTTGTAAGAATGGCATTTCCGTTTGAATTCAAATTTACATATACAGTTTCCGATAAAAATGTGTATGCCGCAATAATGGATGTTCTGACTCCCAACAAAGATGTGCTGTTTGTTCCGGAATTCACATGGCTCAACCTGCTTGTAGCAGTATGGATTGTCGGAAGTGTGATATACATTTTATGGGTGATGATTAAGTATTACAAAGCAGTCAAAGCTCTGAAAGCAAATGTTATTGACGGCACACCCGAAATGCAGGCAAAGCTTGACCTCATTTCGCAAAAGTGCGGAATCAGAAGAAAAGTTAAGCTAAAAATTACCGATTGCGTTATCTCCCCTGTTACATACGGATTTTTCAATCTTGTTATTCTTATTCCGAATCGTGAATTTGACGACAGGGATTTTGGATATATCGCAATACACGAATGCTGTCATATAAAGAACAAGGATATTTGGATTAAATTGCTGACGGAAATTTATTGCGGAATCTTTTGGTGGAATCCGTTTGCCCACCTTTTGAAAAAGGATTTAACCTACTGTCTTGAGCTCAGGTGTGACAAGCGTGTTACAAGCAAGCTTAGCGAGAACAGATGTACTGTTTATTACGAAGTTCTTGTAACGCAAATGAAAGCCTATAAAGAACAACAAGAAAGTGAAGAGAGCGACAGGGAAACTGCACTGAAAAGTGCGCTTGTCGGAATGAGTTTTGTAACCAACGAAAAGGGCAAAAAAATTGTAAGCAGAATGGAAATGATTCTGTACCCGAAGAAAAAGCAGACAATTATAAACAATATTGTTACAGCTTTTATGGCATTGCTTATTATCGGTATATTCTTTGCTTCATACTGCTTTTTGATTGTCCCCGGTTGGGACGCCACATACGAGGATTGTGTAGCCGATCTTGTATCATCGGGCGAATACAACGATAAAGTCGAAGTGTATGACGAAACAAATATGTATGTGTATGTTGAAAAAGACAAAACCACTCACCTTATTTTTGAGCCTTACGATGAAAAGAAAGGCATTGTCTATACAGACGACAATTCTATTATTATCCCCTATGAGCAAGTTGAGAACGGCGAATATAGTTACTGTTTTGTATTAAGGGAGAAATGACAGATGAAAAAGAAAGCCGCAAAAATTTTTACAGCATTTATTATGACAGCAATTATCGCACAAGGAACCGTTATGGTTGCAAGTGCAGCAGAAACAGATTCAACCCCCGACAGCGTTATAGTTATTGAAACCGCAACTCCTGACAGTTCATCTTTGGAAAGCGGTGCTGATACAACTGCTATTCAGCCAAGAGCTGATGTTATAGTAAGAAAATGGCGTCGTGGAAGTCGTGGACAGCTCCAGTACAGAAGATGGAACGATACAAAGCAAAAATGGGTTGACGACGAATGGATTGACTACAAAGGTTAATCTGCAATAACAACAAAGGCGAAACAGACACAAATCTGTTTCGCCTTAATTTTTTGCTTATTCAAAAAGATTCTGTTCCGACAAGTTGACGGATTCAACATCTTTAAGCTGGCGCTGAATTTGACGGGTACGAACTCCGACAAGCTTATCAAGCTCCTTGTTTGCCTGATCAAGTCTTTGCTGTGTCATTACAAGCACATCATTAAACTTGTCGAACTCGGTCTTTACACCGCCGAGTATTTTCCAAACCTCAGCACTTCTCTTTTGCACGGCAAGAGTTTTGAATCCCATTTGCAACGAATTGAGCAGAGCTGCCATTGTACTCGGGCCTGCAATATTCACCTTATACTCACGCTGAAGGACTTCAACAAGTCCCATATTGACAACCTCGCTGTAAAGCCCCTCAAACGGAAGAAACATAATCGCAAATTCCGTTGTGTTCGGCGGATCAATGTACTTATCGTGAATATCCTTTGCCTCGCCCTTTATACGCTGAACAAGTGCTTTTTGTGCCGATTCAATGCGTTGCTTGTCACAGCTTTCAACCGCATCACGGAGAGCAGAATATGTATCGCCCGGAAATTTGGAATCAACAGGCAAATATACTGTGCCGGCACCGTCAGAGGGCAGTTTGATTGCAAACTCAACAACATTTTTTGAGCCTTTTTTTGTTGCAATATTTTCCTCATACTGCTCCTTTGTAAGGATTTCGGAGAGAATTGCACCAAGCTGAATTTCGCCGAGTATGCCCCTTGTTTTGACATTTGAAAGAACCTTTTTCAAATCGCCCACGCCTACCGCAAGCGTTTGCATTTCGCCGAGCCCCTTATAAACCTGTTCAAGTCTTTCGTTGACAAGCGAAAAAGACTTATTCATTTTTTCTTCAAGTGTTTTTTGAAGCTTTTCATCAACTGTCTGTCGCATTTCATCAAGCTGACGGAGATTTTCCCGCCTTATACTTTCAAGCTTTTCATCAACCGAGCGTCTGATATTTTCAAGGCTCTGAACATTGTCAGCTGAAAAGCTGTGAAGTCTTTGTTCAAGCTGAATCGCCCTGTCATTATGCGACTGTGCAAAGCTTTGCTGATTGAGCAATATCCTTTGAAGTTCGTCCTCCGTTCTGTTGTTATTATTCTTTTTGAGAACTATTATTAATGTGACAACGCTGGCAATAAGCGTTATTGCACAAAATAAAAGCACAATAATCTCGGATGTCGTAAACTGCATATTAAACCTCCCGAACAATAATTCGATTTCACAATTAAATAATATCATTCGGGAGTTTTTCTGTCAACTCAGGTATCGAATATTGTTTCAACCCGTTTCCGACAATTTTCAGGTGAATATACAAAACGGTCGATACGGTCGCTGTCGCAATAGTATTCGGGGCATTTCGGATTATATTTGTAATCAAAGGTGTCAATAATTATCAGTTTGATTTTCATTTTTTCGGGAATGATACTTTTTATGTAAACGCTTGCCTGCTGACCTGCACGGACTCCCTCTCTTGTTTCTGCAAGTCCTGCAAGATTTGGTGTAAGCTCCACAAAAGCACCGTAGTTTTCCACGCTTCGGATAATTCCCGACACGGTTTCACCGGCACAAAACCTTTCGGCATTTTCTTCCCATGTGCCGAGAAGCTCCTTGTGACTGAGGCTTATACGACCGTTTTCAACAGATTTGATAACGGCTTTGATATCCATTCCTACAGTAAATCTCTCGGCAGGGTGTTCAATCCTCGAAACCGAAATTGTGTCAATGGGCATAAGTGCAACAATTCCGCAACCTATGTCTGCGAATGCACCAAAGTTTTCAAGATGAGTTATGCGGGCAGGCACAATATCTCCGCATCGTAACCTTGAAATGTATGCGTCAAGGCATTTGCGTTGTGCTTTTTCACGGGAGAGCATTACAATCGGTTTGCCGTTTTCGTCCTCGGTTATGTTGGTGACAACGAAACAGACAGGACGGTTCACCCTTGAAATCACGGCTATGTCACGAACCGAGCCGTCCTTAATTCCGATTGCACCCTCCTCCCTCGGAATTATGCCTTTTATGCCTGCAAGGTCAACAATAAGGTTGTGACTGCTGTCGCACACACAAGCCTTTGCCTCAAGAATCTTTTCGCTGTTTTTTGCATCCTCAAGCATCTTTAATGAGTGAAGTATATTTATGTTTTCCTGTTCGGATATAAGTTTTCCTTCGGGTAAATATTCTGACATTTTAAAGCCTCCGTCATATTTAGGTTTACAGAAAATCATATGAAATAGTTTTCTGTCTTATTACACGGACGCAATTTTTTGCAGAAAAATTTTATTGCATTTGCTACGCTTTCCTTCATAAAAAGCGGCAAACTTGCATTTTTATTTCATTTATGATATAATAGGCACGAAAAGTACGATGAAATCTGAGCTTTTGTTGAGTGCTTATTATACGAATTTATATCCCCCTCAAATTTTGCCATGCAAAATTTTCGATGGGTGATTGTACCATAAATGCACTTTGTGATTATGGTATAAAAAATGTGTGTGTTTTAGAATAAAATCCAGATTAGAAGAGCCGAGGTTGTTTTTTGGAAACATTACATAACAACGAGGCTTGACAGGAAGGAAACAAATCTATGAATACTTACAATCTTAAAAAAATGTGTGCCGTATCGGTTGCATCAATTATGTGTGTTTCTGCATTGGCATTTTCGGGTTGCGGTGATAAGAAGGCTGAAGTCTCGCAGACTCCCGACGAAACAACACCTGCAACTACTGCCGTAAGCACGGCTGATGAACCTACCGCACAAAACTATCTTGAAAGCATCGGCATTGATACCGCTACTCTCGGAATCAATCCGAACATTATTCACGATTCAAACCCTGTCGGTTTTCAGCTTGATATGCCGAAGAACGGCGATACAATCGCAGTTGTTCACACCTCATACGGTGACATAACAATGCGGCTTTTCCCCGAACAGGCACCAAAGGCCGTTACAAACTTTGTAAACCTTGCAAAAGCAGGAAAGTATAACAATTCACTTTTCAGCAAAGTAACAAAAGACTTTATGATCAACGGCGGTTACTGCGGTACAAGCTCTTACGGCGAGGCTTTTGAAGATGAATTTTGCGACAGGCTTTTCAATATCAGAGGCGCTGTTGCAATGTCAAACACAGGTGCGGACACAAACGAAAGTGCATTTTTTATCAATCAGAAAACTGCCGAAACATATAAGAATGAAGGCGGCTGGGAACATCTTGCAAGTCAATGGGATTCTATCAAAACCCAGCTTGCAAACTACAAGGATTCAAACCTTCTGACTGCATTCATTGAGAAAAACGGCACAAACTGTTACGATACCGACAGCGTTCCCGACAGCGTTAAAAAGCTGTATGAGGAAAACGGCGGAAACGCCTATCTTGACGGTGCATACAATGCGGTTGACAGAGGCTACACGGTATTTGCACAGGTAATTGACGGAATGGATGTTGTTGACAAAATCGCCTCGGCTAAGGTTGACAAGGATGACATTCCCGTTAAGAACATTGTTATCAAAAGCATTAAAATTACACAATATAAAGAGGAATCAACAACTCAGGCAGATTCGACATCTGCCAAAAGCGTCACACAGCCGACCACAGTCGGATAAGGAGCGGTTATGAACAGAATGCCCGTTGCAGCGATTATGTATGACTTTGACCGTACCCTATGTACGAAGGATATGCAGGATTACAGCTTTATCCCCCGTCTTAATATGACCGAAGACGAGTTCTGGAAATTTTCAAACGAACTCGGTCAAAGCGAACATATGGACTCAATTCTTGCGTATATGTACGCAATGGTAAAAATGTCCCGTGAAAGGAATATGCCTCTTTTGCGAAATGACCTTGTTGAAATGGGAAAAAATGTTGAGTTTTTTGACGGCGTAAAGGATTGGTTCAAAAGGATTTCCGACTTTGGCGAAAAGCTTGGAATGCAGGTTGAACATTATGTAATTTCTTCGGGTATGAAAGAAATTATTGAAGGTACGGAAATCAGCAAAAACTTCAAAAGCATTTTTGCATGTGAATTTCTTTACGATGAAAACGGCAATGCCGTATGGCCTAAAACCGATGTAAATTACACCAACAAAACGCAGTTTGTTTACAGAATCAACAAAGGTGTTCTTGATGTTGCAAATGATGTTGACCTCAACCGTTCAATGCCGGAGGACAGCAAACGGGTTCCGTTCTGCAATATGATTTACATAGGCGACGGTCTTTCAGATGTTCCGTGTATGAAAATGATGAAAGCCTACGGCGGGTATTCAATTGCAGTTTACCGAAAAAAGGACAGCAAGGTTGAGGACTTGCTGATGAAAGACAGAGTTGATTTTATCTATCCTGCCGACTATTCGGAAAACACAGGTCTTGACCTCACCGTTAAAAATATCATCAGAAAAATGGCTGTCTGCGGTCTTTTGTACGATGAAAACCATGAGCAGAAAAAAGAAATTCTCGGAAGATAATTTCGGTTGAATAAAAAATGTCAAGTATCAAAACGATGCTTGACATTTTTATTTATTTGGTATAATATAATTATAGAAAGAGATACCTGCGATAAGCGGATTCTCACTCTTTATGGTTAGAAAACAACCGCCGGAGCTTCGAAATTCGGGCGGTTATTTTCTTTTTTATTTATGTATGTAAATAAAAAAATTACTTTTTATTGCCAAAGACTTGGTAACAAAGAGCGATAACGCTGACGATTAAAGTGCCGAGTAAACATACATCGGAAATTGTCATGGTTACCACCTCCTCTTGTGAGGAGAAACCGCCTACCGTTTAATGCAGGTATCACGGTCTTATTCTAACAGTTTAATTCTTATTTGTCAATTTAATTTTCAGACGGCAGTTCTTTACGGACTGCCGTTTTTTTGCATATATTCTGCATAACCTAAAAACATATCTTCACATCTGTAGTTGGTCTGTATTTTACGAAAAAGACTTGCAATAAAAAAGCAAATCAAATATAATTTAAAGAGAGCGTTGCTCAGATTCAATTATTGTATAAAAAATATAACAACAAATTTAACACAAAGGGACAAATAATGAATAAATTTCAACTTATAACCAATGAGGTAAAAAAGGTAATAAACGGTAAAGACAGGGCGGTTGTCACCACTCTGCTTGCGTTGCTCACAGGAGGTAACATTCTTATTGAGGATATTCCGGGTGTGGGAAAAACAACAATGGCGGTTGCGTTTTCAAAGGCGCTCGGTCTTGAATACGGCAGAGTACAGTTCACTCCCGACACTTTGCCGTCAGATATCACGGGCTTTGCGGTCTATAACAAGGATACAGGAAAATTCACTTTCAACAAGGGCGCTGTATTCTGTAATCTTTTTCTTGCAGACGAGTTAAACAGAACTTCAAGCAGAACTCAGGCGGCTTTGCTTGAAGCAATGGAAGAACGGCAGGTCACTGTTGAAGGCAACACTTTCAAGCTTGAAAAGCCTTTTTCTGTTATTGCAACGCAAAACCCGACAGGAGCGTCGGGAACACAGCTTTTGCCTGATTCACAGATTGACCGATTCACGGTAAGGCTTTCAATGGGATATCCCGACAGCGATGCGGAATGTAAAATGCTGCTTAACAGAAGCGGTAAAAATCCCCTTAACTCAGTAAACTGCATTGTATCCAAAAATGAATTTCTTGAAATGCAGTCGGAGGTTCAGAATGTTTTTGTCAGCGATGATATGGCACGATATATTGTGTCACTCATTTCGGCAACAAGAAAGCATCCGTTGCTTTCAAGAGGTGCAAGCCCGAGAGCAACGCTTTCACTGACCGATATGGCAAAGGCTGTCGCATTTGCCGAGGGCAGAGATTACATTGTGCCGAGAGATGTGCAGAATATTTTTATCTGCACCGTAAACCACAGGATAATTCTCAACGCAAAAGCCTCTGCATCAAAAAAGAACAGCGAAGAAATTCTGCACGAAATTCTCAGAAAAACTCCAAAACCGAGGACTTGAAAAATGATAAGGAACATAATAATTTATCTTTGTCTGCTGACAGGAACATTTTTGTTCAGCATTTTTTATTACGCCTGGTTCTCATGGTTTTTGTTCCTGACGGTTGTTTCAATTCCGATAATCTCGCTTTTGCTGAGTCTGCCTTTTATGATTCGGAGTGTACGCTCCGATATTGAAATTTTTGCAAAAGAAAATGTTTTTATCAAGGATGAGTTTTACATTGCCATATCAGGCAAGAAGAAGAAACCGCTCTTCTGCCCTATGCTCACGCTGAATATAAAATCAACCAACCTTACAGCAAACCTTTGTGAAAACATAAAAATCAGATTTTCAGGTACATTTACAAAGCCGTTAATCAGACAATGCAACAGTCTTACACAGCATTGCGGACAGCTTGACATTGTATGCAAAAACGGTAAAATTTACGATATGCTCGGTATATTTTTCCTTCCGATCAGGATTAAAAAGCGTAGCTTTGTTCGTGTCCTTCCAAAACAACAAAAACCGAAAATTATCCCCGACAGCAGTAATTTCACGGTTACGGGATACAAGCCTAAGCCTGTCGGCAACAGCGAAATTTATGAGCTTCGTGAATACCGTCACGGTGACAGTCTGCGCAATGTTCATTGGAAGCTTTCGTCAAAAAGCGATGGGCTGATTGTAAAAGAACCGAATGTTCCGATAATCAAGAACTGTCTTATAATGCCTTTTTTCGGAGATAATGCAGACGAAAATGATGTTGTTTTTGCAAAGCTGATGTATGTCTGCCGATATATGATTAAGAGCATAGGCATTTGCTTTGCCTGTGACAGGAGCGGCAATCCTTTTGAGATAAGATGCGAAAACGATATATTAAACTATTTTTCCGCACTCTATCTAAACACGGAAAGCAGCTTTGTTGCCGACACAAATGATTTTCAGCATTACAATATTTTTGCCGATCGTGAGGAGGTTGACTTGTTGTGAAAACAAAACAAGCTTTACGATTGACATCCTTCTCTGCGTAACATTGATTTCAAGCCTGTTTTACTGTCTTGTCACCTCTTTTGATATAAAAACAGAATGGTACATCATAGTAGTTCCTACGGCAATTTTCTGCACAATTTACGGGTTGCTTGCCTCTCTTGTCAAAAAGTCGGGTGTGCTGTTTATCAGCGTAGCAATCACTATGATTGTTTTTGTATTTACTCTGCTGTTTTCACTTGAAAGCATACTTGAGCAATTGAGTTATGTTATTACTCAGGCTTTAAAACTGCTTTCGCAATATCTTCCCGTACAGAACAAAATTATTTTGGGAGATACCCTCGGCACAAACGCAACAGGACTTTTTGTGTTTATTTCGGCAATACTGAGTGCAGTTTTTACAATCAGTCTGATGCGATACAAGCGTATTTTGATTTCGTCATTGCTGTCAATGGTACTGCTTGTCCCCTGCTTCATTCTTGTAAACACTCTTCCGTCGCTCGTTTGTCTTTTCATTGCAATTGCAAGTCTTATTGCCTTGTACATTTCAAAGAACACACGCAAATTCAGACCGTCACAGGGCGGTGTGATTACGGCAATTTCATTCGGAACAATGCTTGTTGTGATGGCAATTTTGCTTGCGTTCAATCCGATTGAAAAATATGAGCGATTTGACTGGCAGGAAAACCTTTTGCAGAGCATTGAAAACAGCTTTAATATTGATGACGGACGAAAAACTTCCACAGAAAAAAACCTTAATGAAATCAAAGGTTCACTTGAAGAAAAAGAAAATCTCAACGATATTTCTCCGCTGACGCAGACGCATACACCTGTTATGACGGTCACTTCGGCAGTTGGCGGTAATATTTATCTCAAAGGCACAGCATATGCCGACTACAGGGACAATATATGGAGTATCATTTCCGACAATGATGCCGCAAGATATCCGCAGGATTTCGTACCGTTTACGGCAACAATCGGAAACAATGCTTTAACCGATACAAGAGTTCATATGCTGAATGAAAGTAAGATTGCCTATGTTCCCTACTTCTTGGAAAGTCTACCCGACAATCTCAATTCGGTTGCCGATGTGTGCGTAAAAAACGATACTGATAAAAACGAATTTAATTATTCGCACTATCCGTTTTATGCCGAAAACACATACAGATACAATAATTCAGCCGAAGCGCAAGATTACAAAGCATTTGTGTATGACACCTATCTTGAGATTCCGAGAAAAGCACAAATTGAATTGCGTAGAATTGCAGACCAAGAGGGCTTTTTTGACTCGGAGCTTACCGTTTCCGAAAAGATTGAAATGGTAAAGAACTATATTTCAAACAGTAAAACCTATTCGTTGAAAACTCCGAAAATGCCGTCGGGCAAAGATTTTGCAACTTGGTTTCTCAACGAGAGCGACACGGGATATTGTGTTCATTTTGCCACGGCAGGCACGCTTATGCTGAGGGCACTCGGGATTCCGGCACGATATGTTACAGGCTACTATGCAACCACATACGCAAATCAAACCGTTACCGTAACAACCGACAACGCTCACGCATGGGTTGAGTATTACAGCGATACGGCGGGTTGGATTCCGCTTGAATGTACACCGTCATCGTTTCAGCCGGCAAGGTATGTCGGCTCTCAAAGAGCAAGCGGCGGCAGCACAGACACAACTCAGCAAAAAACCGTTGAACCGACAACAGCACCGACTGCTCCGACAAACGGCACGGTTTCTCACAGCACAAAACCGAAAAATGACAGTAAATCTTCATTTGAATTTAACGGATTTACAATCGCTATGATGTCATTGGGAATTGTTGCCCTTGCTTTAATCGCAATTTTCTCAAGAAGAATTATCATTATCAAAAAGAGAAAACAAAGATTTGAAACAGGAAGAAACAATAAAAGGGCAATCTGCATTTATAAAGAACTTAAAAATCTAACGAAAATTTCGCATCTTCTGATTACAGATGAAGTGAAATCCGTGTATGAAAAGGCGAGATTCAGCAATCACACGATAAGCGATGATGAACTGAAGATTATTGAAAACGCTTACTATAATTCCATTGAAGAAATTTACAATAATCTCCCCCGCATCAAAAAGCCGTATTACAAGTTTATAAAAGCTATAAAATAAGAAATGCTCCCGTACAATGCGGGAGCGTTTTTACACAACAAAAGGCTCTTGAAAACAACTCAAGAGCCTTAGATTTTGCTTTATACTATTTAAAAAGATTCTTTTTGTCATAATAATCCTTATCGACAAACTCGTCCTTTTCGTCAAGATTGCTGTCACTGCTCTTGAAAAGTCCCGAGCCAAAACGATAATCGTGATTTGCCATTCTGCGAATTCCGTAAGCAAGAATTGCAACACACACCAAAAACCAGAAAACTAACCAAAACATAAACAACACCTCTCAAAAGCAATACAATGTTAGTATTTTTGTTTAGCTGATTATATCATTGCAATATTATATTGTCAATATATTTTTATTAATATTCATTAATAAATGTAAGAACTTTTCTTACTGTTTCAACACTCAATTTATCAGTGTTGCCGTATTTGAGAAAAGAATTGACATTACCTGCATTAAGGTTCAATTCCTTATAAATGCGGTAGTTTGTAATACACTTTTGCTGTTTAACTTCACAGATTTTTTTATACATCAAATTTTTAATTTTTGTTTCATTATTGTGTTTGTTTAATCTGTAAAGGTAGTTATCATAGATTGTTTTGTACTCGCTTAATTCTTTTTCGGAAACATATTTTTCAACATTATTGTCCGTAATTCCCGAAAGTTTTTCGCAACCGTCATTAAGATAGTCGTACTTTTTAAGAAGTTTATTCTTTAAATTTTTATCGGTAAACATCATAAGATAAAGACATAAAGCATCTTTAAGGCGAAAATTATTTTCGGCAAGTTTTGAAAACGAGTACAACGATGTTCCGCCCACTCCCGACAATTCCTGTAGTTGTGAAAGAAGATATCCTTTAAAGGTCAACGCTCTCATTTAAACCTCTCCTTGTAATCTTTATAATGTTCTAAAAGAATATTTTTATCAAAATCAGTCAACATTCCATAACAAACATCATCAACAAGTCTATCGAGCAAATCCCAATCTAAGGAATTGTAAACTAACTCATTTTCGATATCCTCTATATCTTTTCCTCGCATTGCACACAATTTTGACACTACCAAATCTTCAAGTGATAGAGTGTAAAAATTAACTTTCTTTGTTGGTATATTAACCTTTACAATTCGTTCAAGATAGTTTTCAGGAAAATTTATTCTATAAGCATTTACATTCATATTTATATTGTACAGTTCTAAAAGCTGTTTTATTTCATCACTTGCATCAATTGAATCAATATCGTGTGTTGATCTGTAAATTTTCTTCATTAATACAAGAGCACTTCCGCCTGCAATAACACAGGTGTAGACATCATCAGAGGTATCAATCAACGCCATATCTCTATCAACCTGTAAAAGTCTTTCAATAATTTCTTTTTCGTATAAATTCATTGCTACACCTCTTTATATATTTTGTTTTCAATAATAGTATTATTCAATTTCTATTATATTTAAAAAAAATTTTTTGTCAACAAAAAATTGTAATTTACCGACATAATTTTGTAAGTTAGGGTTCGGTACTGTTAATTTTCTTTTTGATATGGTAAAATGGTTGATGAACGGAGGGAATGCGATGTTTAATGTTACAATCCGTCAGGTTGGGATTGAGGAACGGGAAGAAATTATAATTTGCTGTCATGAAATCAGCGACGAGGTTATGTCGCTTGCAAACAGCATTAAGGGGCAGAAAAGTTTTCTTCTTGCATCAAAAGACGGCGAGATGTTCAAGCTTGACACAAAGGAAATTTTCTACATAGAATCGGTTGACAACAAAACCTTTATATACTGCAAAAACAATATTTATGAAACCAAACAAAAGCTGTACGAGCTTGAAGAAATTTTAAAAGGAACAAAATTTTTCAGATGTTCAAAGTCGATGATACTGAATATCGGTAAAATCCGTTCCGTGTCACCGTCTGTCAACAGCCGTTTTGAGGCAAAGCTTGTAAACGGTGAAACGGCAATTATTTCAAGGCAGTATGTGCCGACCTTGAAGAAAAAGCTTGGAATGTGAGGTATTGTTATGAATGATTCTTTAAAAGAAATTATAAAGGAAGTCATAAAGGACTTTTTCATAATCACGGTTGCAATGCTTTTTGTTGTAAGCCTTGCAAATTCAATTGCGTTAATCAAATACTATCCCCCCTATTTTCCGTGGGTTGTAATGGTAACAGGTGCGGTAACTTCAATTCCGACTCTGCTTTTTTACTTTAAAGAAGAACCCACCAAACTGCAGGCTCGCATACGAATTGTCATTCATTTCTGCCTTATTCAGGCAATTGTTATGACCGAGGGATTTTTGCTTGGTTGGTACAAGAATTTTCCTATGGCGCTTTTGGTTTTTGCAATGATTACCGCCGTGTATCTGCTGACATTTCTTTTCAGCTACATTACACGGACAAGCACGGCAAAATCAATTAATGAATCGCTCAAAAAATTTAACGCAGACGAGGATTATCAGGACGAATAACTGCATTTTGACATACAAAATCGCAACTTACTCCCCTCTTTTTGCAACACAGCTAAAATTGCTTTTCTTTTGAATTGCAAGGTGCTACTATGTTGACAGAAGGAGGGGGTTTTTAATGAGTAACATAATCGAAGTTAAGAATCTTGTAAAGAATTATAAAGATGTTCACGCAGTAAATGATATATCATTCACGGTTGAAGAAGGTTCGTTTTTCGCATTTCTCGGAATTAACGGTGCAGGCAAATCAACCACAATCAACATTCTTTGTACGGTGCTTGAAAAAACATCGGGCAATGTTAAAATCGGCGGATATGACCTTGACAAAGAAAAAAACAAAATCAAGGAGCTTATCGGAATTGTTTTTCAGGGTTCTGTACTTGACAAACAGCTTACCGTTAAAGAAAATCTTGAATCGAGAGCGTCATATTACGGACTCAACAAAAAAGAAATCGCCAAAAGAATTGAAAGCCTTACACAAACCTTTGACCTTTCGGAAATTCTCAAAAGAAAATACGGCACATTGAGCGGTGGTCAGCGCAGACGGGTTGACATTGCAAGGGCGCTTATTAACCGACCTAAGCTCCTGTTTCTTGACGAACCGACAACGGGACTTGACCCGAAAACAAGGCTGCAGGTGTGGGAAATCATCCACAATCTTCGCAAAGAAACAGGACTTACGGTATTCCTCACAACCCACTATATGGAAGAAACTGTTGACTGCGACAATGTGGTGATTATTGATTCGGGCAAAATTGTTGCCAACGATTCTCCGCATAATCTCAAAAAAGATTATTCGTCAAACAGCCTTGTTTGGTACACGGAAGAAAATTCTGAAAACGATAATCTTCTCAAGACCGATAATCTTGATTTTGAAAGGGTCGGAGATGCGTATAAAATCAAAATCAAAAACAGCAGACAGGCTCTTGAAATCACGAACAAACATACTGAAATTGTCGATTTTGAGATTATCAAAGGCAATATGGACGATGTGTTTCTGACCGTAACGGGTAAAAGGCTGGGTGACTGATATGAAATTTCAAAGAACACTTTGCTCATACAAGGGTATGACAAAACGAAATATAAAGGTATATTTAAAGGACAAAACCGCAATTATCTTCTCAATGATGACACAGATTATCATACTCGGATTATATCTTTTATTTCTCAAACAGAATTATGTCGATTCAATGACTTCAATGCTTGACGGCTTCAACATCAAAACAGAGGACAATTTGATTAACGCACTTGTAAATTCATGGCTTGTATCGGGCGTTATCGGAACATCTGTTGTTACGGTTGCAATGAACTCGCTTTCGGTAATGATTTCCGACAAGCAGAACAAGATTGACTACGACTACAACGCTTCTTCCGTAAAGGGCAGTACGGTTGTTCTCTCCTACTTTTCGGGTGCGGTTGTAAACACAATTGTAATCAGCGCAATTTTGCTGACGGCAGGCATCGCATTTTCGTGCATATCGGGTTCAAGCTTTCCCGAATTTAGAGAGCTTTTAAAATTATACGGACTTGTGATTTTAGGCTCTGTTTCGGCTGTACTTATTCTTATGTTTGTTGCGTCATTCTTCAAAAAGAATTCAACCTATGCCGCATTCAACACACTTATTTCGGTTGCAATCGGTTTTGTAATCGGCGCATACATTCCCGTCAGCCAGTTTTCGGACGGAGTCTTATCCCCGGCTCACACATTGCGGCTATGATAAGAAATGTGCTTGTCAGTCCGTGCATTAACGATATTTCGACCTCACTCGCAGGAGCAGACCACGGAATGTTTGCCACAGAGGCAGAAAAAGCGTTTGCAACCAACCTCAACCTTTTCGGAAACGAAGTGGATTTCACATTTATGATGATGTACTCAATCAGTGCAATCTTACTTTTCCTTGTCCTCAACCTTATATCATACAAATTCAGTTCAAAACGCAAGGACTGATTTATGGCAGATAAAAAGCCGACACTCCGAAAAGTGTCGGCTTTTTTATATATAGTTACTTCCAAACTTCTTCTGCAATTTCTTTTACAAGAGCAAGCTTTGCCCACTGCTCTTCCTCGGTAAGCTTATTACCGATTTCGCATGATGCAAAACCGCACTGCGGACTGAGATACAATCTGTCAAGCGGAATATACTTTGCCGCCTCATGAATACGATTGATTACAGTCTGCTTATCCTCAAGAACAGGTGACTTTGTTGTGATAAGACCGAGAACAACCTTTTTGTCACCGCTCACATATTTTAACGGTTCAAAACCGCCTGAACGCTCATCGTCAAACTCAAGATAATAAGCGTTGACATTTTCTTCACCGAAAAGTTTCTCTGCAACAGGATCATATGCACCGCTGCTGAAGTATGCAGAATGATAGTTACCTCTGCAAACATGAGTATTGATTACGAGGTCATCGGGCTTACCCTCAATTGCAAGGTTGTTTACCTTGAGAAGTTTCTCACTGATACTCTTAAAATCTGCATCCTCGCCATAGCGGTTTACGCTACCCTCCGCAACAAGAACGCCCCATGTGCAGTCGTCAAACTGGATATTTCTGCAACCTGCATCATAAAGATCTTTGATTACCTTTTTGTATCCGTTTGCAATATCGTTGATAAGTTCTTCATCTGTCGAATAGAACTTCCTTGTCGTTTCAATATTTGCAGGAATGATGAACTGCTGGAAAAACTGTGCGGGAGCAGGAATTGTCTGCTTTGCTACTGTGTTTTCATCCTCAAGAGCCTTTACAAATTTGTAATGTTCAACAAACGGATGACTGTCAACCGAGATTTCGCCGGAAAGCCATGTATCGTCAATCAAAGCCTGTTCGCCGTGGAATGTAACACCGTTTTCGGTTTTTTTGTGTTCAACTCCGTTAAATCCCCACATGAAGTCAAGATGCCATGTTGCTCTGCGGAATTCACCGTCGGTAATCGCTTTTATACCGGCTTTTTTCTGTTTTGCAACAAGGTCAAGAATAGCCTTGTCCTCAACTGCGGTAAGCTCTTCTTTTGTGATTTTACCGTTTTCAAAATCAAGTCTTGCTTTTTTAAGATAATCGGGTCTTAAAAAGCTGCCTACTGTTTCAAATCTAAATGGTGTGTGCTGTTTACTCATCTTAAATACCTCCGTGGAAATTTGATGAGTTAATTATATTATGAATTCACAGACTTGTAAAATACTTGTTATCAGCCGTTTGCTATTAGTTTTTCTTATATCAAATATGTTTCTTTAAAGCCTCAATATATGCCTCGGCAAGGTTACTGTGCAGAATCTTTTTATTTTCGATATAACCGATTTTCATATTGCCCTCTTCATCAAGGGGGATTGCGGTTATATTATCACCGTTAAGCTCATTGTCGATTACACCGCTGCAAACTGTGTAGCCGTTGAGTCCGATTAAAAGGTTGAACAGGGTTGCTCTGTCGGTCACTCTGATATTTTTTGTACGCCCGACCGTGCTGAAAATTTCTTCCGAATAATAGAAAGAATTATGCTCCCCCTGTTCAAACGAGAGATACGGATAATCGGCAAGCTCCTCCATAGTAACGGATTTTTTGTCTGCAAGCGGATGGTCGGTTGATACAAACACATGAGGCTTTGCCGTAAAAAGCTCGGTAAATGTCAGCGACTTTGATTTTATAATTTTCATCAGCGCATCTTTGTTAAAGCTGTTGAGATAAAGAATTCCGATTTCGCTTTTCATCTTTGCAACATCGTCAATAATTTCGTAGGTTTCGGTTTCACGAAGTGAAAAATCGTACTCCTCGCCTGCAAACCGTCGGATAAGATCAACAAATGCATTGACTGCAAACGAGTAGTGCTGGGTTGAAACGCAGAACTGTTGCTTTATCTTTGTTCCCGACTTATACACTCCCTCAAGCAGGCTTGCCTGTTCAAGAACCTGTCGTGCATAGCCGAGAAATCTTTCACCCTCGTTTGAAGTTACAACGCCCTTGTTTGTGCGTGTAAAAATCTTTATGCCCATTTCCGTTTCCAACTCACGAATTGATGTTGTAAGTCCCGGCTGAGAAATAAAAAGTTCTTTTGACGCTTCACTCATTGAGCCTGTGCGGGCAACGGTGACAACATATTTTAACTGTTGCAAAGTCAACCTTGTTCAATCCTTTCAAAAACAAATTCCCTCATTCAACATAAAAAACACGGTTTTCTCTTCTCGGTGAAGTTTTGGGATATTCACCGTTCACATAACCGATAACGCAGTGACCGATACCCTCATAGTCACCCTCAATACCGAGTGATTCGAGAATTTCTTTGCCCTCTTTGCTTTCAAATTCTTCCTTTGCACGGTGAATCCAACAGCTTCCGAGTCCCTCATCATGGGCGGCAAGCATAAGATTTTCCATTACAAGAGTACCGTCGTATAGATATGTAGGCGCAGCTTTATCGGCAAGCACAATCAGAACAACGGGAGCGTTATAGAACGGATCAACATCTTTTCCCATAATTTCGGCATTCATTCTTGAAAGCCTGTCACGCATTTCTTTGTTTGTAACGGCAACGATAATAACCGGCTGTCTGTTCATTCCCGACGGTGCATACAGACCTGCGGAAATAATTTCGTCAATAACTTCCTTTGGCGGCATTTCAGACTTAAAGCTGCGAACGCTTCTTCTTGATTTCAGTTTTTCGATAAATTCACTCATTATGTAAGCCTCTCAGTCCTCATAAAATTTTGCAAAATCCTCAACAGATTTTCTCTTCGGTCTTACGATTTCGGAATCAGTGTAACCAACTGCGATAACGCTGACAACAGCCTCTGTTTCGGGAATATCAAATTCTTTTCTGAGCTTTTCACCGTCACGGATACCCATAACAAGGGTTGAAATGCCGAGTTCGGTTGCCTTTAGCAAAAGTGCCATATTGTTAAGGCCGAGATCGTAATATCCCCAGCCGTTGCCGATTTCAGTCACGGCAGTACCGTCTTTGTCAAAACCCGAACGGTTGAGAACAACTGTTGTCACGATATATGCGGACGCATTTTCTGAATTTTTTCTGTTAAATTCAGGGAGTGCCTCTCTTACGGCATTCTTACTTTTATCGCCTGTTGCAACATAAAAGCGCGGCGTCTGCGAGTTCTTCCACGAAGGAGCAAGATTTGCCGCCGAAAGCATTTCATCAAGCAGGCTTTTGTCAACTTTTTTATCTATATAATGTCTTGTGCTTTTTCTGTTATTTAAAGCCTCAGATAATTCCATAATCAAACCTCCAAAGTTTTTATACCTATATTGTACCAATGGAGTGGGAATTAATCAAGGGTTAAAGCAGAATATAGAACAAAATCGGTATCGTAAAAACTGCCGTAAGCTGTGACACAAGCGCCATACTTGCACCGTCATCGGGACTTTTTCCGTAGGCTGACGGAATGATTACCGTGTTAAGTCCAAGCGGCATTGCATTTGCGCAAAGTGTTGCAACAACTGCCTCCTGAGGTGCGTTAAAAAGCTTTAACACAAGCACCGAAACCGTTGGCAGAAACACAAGGCGGATTCCTGCAACAACATAGGTCTGCCATTTGCCGAAAAGATTTGCAAAGCTGTAGCCGCCTATTACAAAGCCTGTCAGAATCATTGCAATCGGAGACATACAGGCGGCGGTTGAATTGATTATTGTTGTGACAAGTCTGAATTTCGGGATCGGCAATAAACCGAGAATTGCTCCGATAAAAATTGAAACGAAAATCGGATTAACAAAATTTTTCATTGAAAATTTGCCGTGTCCGTTCGGCACAAGCCACGCAATTCCTATTGAATAAGTAAACAGATTAAGCGGTAAAGTGAACATAAGATAGTCGAAAAGCTCCATGCTTTCTGCGCCGTATATTCCCGACACCATTGCAGTTCCGACAAATCCGAAATTTGAAACGGAAATTGAATAGCGGTACACCTTTTTCAGATATTCCGTCTTACCAAGAAACCTTGACGCAACTAATCCCGTTGCAATGCAAAACAGCAGAACCCCCGTGCTGTATGCAATGAACACCCATTTTTCGCTTATGTTTTTTACTGTACAATTGGTGCGGAATGTGTTAATTACAACGGCGGGCATAAGAATTCTGTTCTCAAGCTTTGAAAAAATTTCAGCTGAATTTTCCGGCAAAAATCCGCCCTGTCGGATTGTAAAACCGATAAATATAAATGAAAACAAAACCGCAATCTGAAAAATCACCGATGAAAAAATCTCCACAAATTCATCCCCTTTTAAAGCCAAAACACCCCCAGTCCGAGGGGCTGAGGGTGTAAGCTTCAAATCAAATTACTTGCAGCTGCACTTTGCTTCAAAGCTCTGGCAGTCCGTACACTGACAAACAGTCGGATTTGCCTCGTGAGTTCCGACCTTGATTGCTTCAAGCGAACAGTAGTCCTTTGTGCTGTTGTGATGCTTACAGTTTGTTACCGAGCACATAATGCTTTGGTTACAATATGCATTGTTTTCCATAGTATTCATTCTCCTCATTCGTTTTTGCGGATTAGCCGCTTTTTATATTGTTTCTGCATTTTGCGGATTTATACCGCACACTTTGAAACATCTGCAATAAAATGTATTGAGGTGAATTACATGAATGTTGTATCGGCTGTTTTTCTTGTTGTTTTTGCCGTAATCGGAATTTGTGCATTTGTCCGTGAATTAACATTTTTTCTCTTTCGTAACAGAAAAAATAATACCGTTATGTTTGTTGCTCCCGTCAGCGGAAAATGTGAAAATGCCGAATATATTTTGCGAAGTGCTGCCGCAAAGGTAAAATGGATAAGCAGAGGAAGAAATGACTGTGTAATTTGCCTTGACTGCGGTATGGACGATGAAACAAAAAGGATTTGCCAAAAAATATGTCGTGACTACGGCTTTGCAAAGCTTTTGACAAAACAGGAATTTTTAAAAATGATAAAGTAAAAATCCAAACGAAATTTAAACAAAAATACTGCCACGGAATATGCCGAGGTTTTATAAAGCAGTATGATAAAACTTAATAAACCCAAGACATTGCCATGGCAGTATGAGGCTTTGACTGTAAAAGGTCAAAGCCTTTTTCTTATCAAAAGTCTGTGAGTGCATTTTTGCATAAATCAAAAAAGAGTGTAAGAATAGGCATTATAAAAAACACTATTATTATTTGTTTATAATTACATATATATCTGTTATATTATACAAAGAAATGCGAATAAATTCGTAGACAATTATAATTGTATTTTATTGTTTAAATGTGGTAAAATTCAATTAACAAAACAAATGCCCTTACAATAAACTAATATAAAAATTAATGTTGTGAGTGATGTGAGTTTTGTAATTTCTACTTTGGTAGATTATTAGTTTTATTGTAGACAACAAAAAATAACTTTAAACACGAAAGGAGAGCTAATAGTTTATGCAAGAGCGTAAAAAAATATCGCATCTTACACACAGAAATTCAGTTCAAAAAACAATTAAGATGCAACTGAATCCTGTAGGTAAAACAATGGATTATTTTCAAGCAAAGCAAATTCTTGAGAATGATGAAAAGCTTAAAGAGGACTATCAGAAAATCAAGGAAATAGCAGACAGGTTTTACAGAAATTTAAATATTGTAAGAAACATAATTACTTACATTATTCCGTTCGCGTTTACGGCTTTTTATCCTGCGTATTATATCCTTTCGGGCGAAAACCCACTATTTAACATTGGTATGACGGTGTTAATCGCAATTGTGATGATGGTTGTTGGAGTGATTGTGTGGAACAGAGGCATTAGGTCTTATGAAAGTGCTGGTTCATAAATTTTATGTTGACTAAATAATTGACATATGATATATTGGTAAATAAATAAATAAAAGGAGTGACTAAAGTGGAAATACAGAATTTATTTGCTCAAAGAATTGGTGGAAAAGAATTTGGAATAAATAATGAAGTTTATAAATTCGCTTTAATAAAGAAATGGAAGCAAGAAGCTGAGAAAAAGCATTCAAATAATTTTAAATTAATTGATATGGGAGTGGGTGAACCTGATTGGGCCGCTGATGATAAAGTTGTTGATATGTTATCTATTGAAGCAGGCAAACCCGAAAATAGATTCTATTCTGATAATGGAATTCCTGAATTTCAAAATGCAGCAATAAAATATATGGAGGAAGTTTTTGGTATATCAAACTTGACAATTAATAATGTAATTCACGGTATTGGTAGTAAACCAATTCTTGCAATGCTTCCTTCTTGTTTTATTAATCCTGGAGATTATGTGCTAAATACTATTCCTGGATACCCCGTCCTGGCAACTCATGCAAAATATTTGGGTGGGAAGATTTATGATTTGCCTCTTAAGGAGGAAAATAATTTTTATCCGGATTTTTCGGAAATCCCGAGGGAAGTTTTAGAAAAAACGAAATTATTATATATTAATTATCCTAATAATCCAACAGGACAAGTGGCAACAAAAGAATTCTTTGAAAATGTCGTAAAATTTGCCCAAAAGAATAACATTATTGTAATTCATGATGCGGCATATGCAGCGCTTACATATAATGATGTTAAACCTCTAAGTTTCTTATCGGTTGATGGAGCTATAGATGTAGGTGTAGAGATTCATTCTTTATCAAAAGCTTTTAATATGACTGGATGGAGATTAGGTTTTTTAGTCGGAAATGAAAAAATTGTTTCTGCATATGGTGTAGTCAAAGATAATACAGATTCGGGTCAATTTCGCGCGATACAGAAAGCAGGTGCTTTTGCTCTTAATAATAGATGGATTACAGAAAATACAGTTAATAAATATTCAAGAAGATTTAAAATGCTAATTGAAGCACTCAATGAAGTTGGATTTAATTGTGTAGAGCCAAAAGGTACTTTCTATTCTTATGTGAAAATTCCAACTGGAACAGAAGAAGGAGTTAAATTCAATACTGCATTAGAGGTTGCAAGATATATTTTATTAAATGCAAACATTTCAGTTGTTCCTTGGGATGATTGTGGACATTATTTAAGATTCTCTGTTACATTTTCAGCTACTCATTACGAGGAAAAAATAATAATTGATGAAATGAAAAATAGATTGAAAAGTTTAAAATTTGTATTTTGAGAATATATAATGTAAATTTGATTATAATTGTAGTAAAATTCAAGATCTATCATATGTAAGATCAATTTATTACAATATTAATAATTGTAATAAATATAAAATTAAAATTATGACAAACTAGGGTAATGCCATTATAGCAGAGATTATATATATTGTTCCTTTTAGGATAGTAAGAATGAAGATTCCCCTTTGCTGATAGTCGGCTAACTTCTGCAAACCCAAGTCTTAATATTTATTTTTGTCCATATGGGGTTATTGAACAATGAAAAAGTTATTACAATCTCACATATGTTATTTAAGTTATTTTGAAATTTATGTAACATCATACAATGCAAGGGTTTAATAACCCTATATAATTTCTACTTTTTTGATTAGATAAAAAGGTTACTTACACCGATTAACAACAAATTCATTTTGCTACAAAAATACAAGCCACATACAAACAAAAGCAGAGAGTCCGAAAGCTCTCTGCTTTTTATCGTTTTTTAACATTGTACCGAACCGTAACAACAAAGTTACCTACATAGCTATGAGAATTATCATAAACAGAAAAAGTCACGACTGCATATGCAATCGTGACCGAGTTGGTGGAGATGAGGGGAATCGAACCCCTGTCCGAAAAAATCTTGCCAAGGGTTTCTCCGAGCGCAGTTGGTGTTTTAAATCTCCCTCGGTGCATCGCCCATCAACAGGCTATGCACTTTGGCAGCTCCTAAGCTGTGACAGGGTTCGGAGCGCTCCCATGTTCACATTTACCTCTAATTGACGCCCCTTACACAGCCGAGGTACTCTGTGCAGGAACGAGCAGCACTCAGGCTGCTAAAGCAACTGTTTTGTTGTCAGTTAATTTTAAAGTTGCGGATTTTATGGCGGTTCCGCACCGCCGCTCGCTTACCAAGGTTTGAAATCCCCGTCGAAACCTTTACATCCCCATATTCAATTTAAAAATTTTATATTGAAAACCTGTATTCGGTAACAGGCTTATCAAGTATTTTTTCACAACAGACAAGACAACATTCAATATGCTTTGTGTTCTGCTTAATCGGTGAATATATCACAGCCGTTTTCAAATCGCTTTTGTTCGAATCATCCATTGCAAAAGCAACAACGCCGTCATCGGTTGCCAATCCGCCCATACCTTTGAAAGGTTTGTCAAGCTCATCAGAAAGGCAGAATATCACTGAGATTTCATCGTCACACGAATACTCAACATACGGAAACACAATATCATTTTTGAAAAATTCCTTCATTTCGGAATCTTCGGCTGAATTCAAAAGTTTAAGATTTTTAATCACAATCTGATTTTCGCCGTCAAAAATTTCAATCGGAATATTTACTTCCTTGCCAACTTCAAGACTGAGTTTTGCTAACGGATAATCTGTCTTTTGATATTTTGAAAATATTATTTCAACATTCTTTGTCAAATCAAGCAAAGACAAATCATCAATCTTATTCTCAAGTTCAATAAAGTTTATGAACAGAGAATCAAGAGGAGCGTCGAAAAGCCTGTCGCTCTTCCAACCGAGTTTCATAAACTCTGAGATGATATATGACCTTGTTAATTCGCAACATTCAAGCGTTTCACCGCATACTGAGTCAAAGTCAAAACGCTGTCCGTCAATTACAATTGCGGAAAAATCATCGGACAAATCAGAATTATTTTTCTTTTCGAGAATGATATTTTCTCTCAAAGTCAAATCTTCACAGCAAATATCATCTTTGGAACAATTGAAATTCAACAGAACAAGCTCGGTTTTATCGGACGAATTTGCAAAGCCGAGCACGGAATAATCGGTATCAAAGGCAGAAAAGTCCCGTCCGATTAAAGCAAAATCGCTGTATTCCGAAATATTTTCGTACAAGCTACGCAAACTCATAATAACACCAAATTATCTTCTCTGTTCTTTAATGGCACGCTCCATATCACGCTTTGCGGAGCGTTCTGCCATATCGGCACGCTTATCGTATAGCTTTTTACCTTTGCATAGTCCAACCTGAAGTTTTACCTTGCTGTCCTTGAAATACAGACTAATCGGGATAAGTGAATATCCCGTCTGCTTAACCGTGCCGTAGAGCTTTAAAATCTCTTTTTTGTGCATAAGAAGCTTTCTCACACGCATCGGATCACGGTTAAAGATGTTTCCCTGTTCGTAAGGAGAAATGTGCATTCCGTTGACAAAAATTTCGCCGTCAACAATTGAACACCAGCTGTCCTTGAGATTTACTCTGCCGGCACGCAAGGATTTTACTTCCGTACCGCAAAGCTCAATTCCGGCTTCATAGGTTTCCTCGACAAAATAATCGTGTCTTGCCTTTTTGTTCTGAGCAATCGTTTTCATATTTGCCACTGCACATCCTCCTTTCTACTGTGGAATACAAGATTATACTACTGTTTTGACAATTTGTCAATAGTTTAAATCAAGAAATTAAATTTCATTTCTGCCCTCAAGAGCCTTTGCATGTATTTGGTCATCAGCATATTCAAGGTCACCGCCAACGGGGATACCGTAGGCAAGTCTTGTCACCTTTACACCAAGCGGTTTTAAGAGCTTTGAAATATACAGAGCCGTTGCATCGCCCTCAACGGTCGGGTTGGTTGCCATAATGACCTCCTCAACCGATTCCTCGTTAAGCCTTGCAAGCAGTTCTTTTATTGTAAGGTTGTCGGGACCGATATCGTTAAGCGGTGAGATTGAACCGTGGAGAACATGATAAACACCCTTAAATTCGTGGGTATTTTCAATAGCCGTAGCATCTCTCGGAGTTTCAACAACGCAGATAACGGAATGATCCCTTGCGGGATTTGCACACACGGGACAAAGGTCTTTGTCTGTAAGATTACAGCATTTGCTGCAATAGTGAATCTTTGTGTGGGCATCCATCACCGCACCCGCAAGCTGTTCCGCTTCTGTTTTTGACAGATTGAGAACATAATATGCAAGTCTTTGAGCGGTTTTGTTACCGATTCCCGGCATTCTTTCAAACTGCTCCACCAAATTTTCAAGCGGAGCAACATTATATCCCGACATAATCAGAACATTCCCGGAATGTTAAGTCCGCCTGAGATTGTTTCCATTTTGTCCTCTTTTTCCTTAGCGGCTGCTCTG
>ERZ791854.446-NODE-446-length-31842-cov-4.15793_pt1 | contig 31842 bp, 26 predicted proteins | sample MGYA00510286_ERZ791854 | MGnify/ENA primary metagenome ERZ791854 (study PRJEB30046, sample SAMN00715267) | human gut metagenome | study: EMG produced TPA metagenomics assembly of the A metagenome-wide association study of gut microbiota in type 2...
ATTCCCGTCACGGCCTGGCGGCTGTCTCCCTTCGTTTTTTCTGTAAATGTGAAATGCAAAAACGGCCGCCGGAAGGCAGCCGTTTTCCTATTTCACAACTATTTTGTTGCTTTATTTTTTCCTAAATGTACTTTCATGACATACCATAACTCTGTTGCGATGCAGATAGAAGAATAAGCACCACATACAAGACCTGCCATAAGTGGAAGTGAGAAATCACGGATACTTGCCACACCTAAAATGTAGAGCATCACAACCATGATAAAGGTTGTGATAGAAGTATTAATACTTCTGGACAATGTCTGTGTCAGACTCTTATTTGCAACTTCACGCAATTCCTCCGCAGTCTGTTTTCCGGTCTTTAATGCAAGATTCTCACGGATACGGTCAAAAATAACGATCGTATCATTGATAGAGTAACCTACGATGGTAAGAACACATGCAATAAAGGTACTTCCTACAGAAATACGCACAAGTGCATATACTGTGATCACAACAAGAACGTCATGAACCAATGCAAGGATCGCACTTGCTGCAAATCTGATATCCTTAAAACGGAACCAGATGTAAAGTAACATAAAGATACAGGACACGATAACCGCTTTCAATGCATCGGAACGCATCTCACCACTGATGGTAGAACTGATACTCTGGGAAGTGATGGTGGATGCATCCACATCACAATTTTCTGCCAGTGTATCTTCCAATTCCTGACGCTCATCAAGACTTAAGGTACGTGTCTTAATTGTAACCTGTGTTGTTCCCTCTACTTTTGTTGCCTGCACATCGGAATCCCCGGTTACTTTTTCCACATAAGGAACAATGTCATTCTCGATATCTTCGATGGTCATATCTTTGCCAAAATCAGCCGTTGTGGAAGTTCCACCCATAAAGTCAAGACCATAGTTCAATGCCTTGCCCTCTGTTGCGGAATGTACTCCCATACTGATCAGTCCGGCAGCGATAATGATACCGGAAATTGTAAAGAATACTGCTTTTTTTCCAATAAAATCAATGCTCTTTCTCTCTTTTGCACGACCGTAAAGTTTTTCACTCTTCAGTCCCAATGCATACAGAGAATACAGAATGTATCTGGTCACAACCATCGCTGTAAAAAGGGAAAGGATGATACCGATCATTAATGTATAGGCAAAGCCTTTTACGGTACCGGAACCTAACGCCATAAGCACAACAGATGCGATCAGGGTTGTAATGTTACCATCTAAGATAGCTGACATCGCTTTCTGGAAACCAATCTTCATAGATGTCTGGACCGATTTTCCGGTTGCGATCTCCTCACGGATACGTGCAAATACGATAACGTTCGCATCCACCGCCATACCGATGCCAAGGATAATACCTGCGATACCCGGAAGCGTCAGTGTAATATCGAATAAATATAAGGTTGCGATCACTAAAGTTGTATAAATTGCAAGTGCTAAGGATGCTGCAATACCCGGTACTGCGTACATCACAATCATAAATACCATGACGATTGCAAGACCGATCGCACCTGCTTTTAAACTGGAGGCGATCGCCTGGCTTCCCAACTGTGCTCCTACGACAGAAGACTCTAACTCGGAAAGCTGTAAAGAAAGAGAACCGATACGGATCTGCGTTGCAAGTGTCTCAGCCTCTTCGAAGTCTGCCATACCTGTGATCTGTGCCTCACCGCCTGTGATAGCTGTCTGTACACGTGGATAACTGATGGTCTCTCCATCGTATACGATAGGAAGGTTTTTACCAATGTTTTCAGAAGTTACTTCTCCGAAAATCTTTGCACCCTCATCGGTCAGTTTTAAGGCAACCACATACTCTTTGTTGCCATACGTGTCTGTCTGGGTTGCAGCCTGTGCGTCTGCGACCATATCACCGGTCATAAATACCGTTCCATCCGGCATCTGGAACTCCAGGGAACCCGGATTACCAAGATCCTCTAAAATCTGGTTTGCATCCTGCACACCAGGGATCTCAACCGTAATTCTGTCGTCTCCAACCTGATATACGGAAGCTTCTGTACTGTAACTGTCTACACGTTTCTGAAGTTTATAAATGGTATCACTCATATCTTCAGCACTTGGATTCTCGTCCACTACCTGATAAGTAATGGAAACACCACCGGAGAGATCCAGTCCCAGAGGAATTGACATATCTTCGCCGATTCCGGTGGATGAAAGAATAATTGATGCATAATAAGCAAGTCCCACAAACGCTGCAAGGATCACTGCCAATATGACTGCTGCTTTACTCTTTTTCATTGTTTTACCCTTCCTTTATTCTTCGTCTGCCTCAGCAGCCTTAATCATGATTGCGCATTCGATACGCTTTTTCTGAAGTGCACATCCGATGTCGTATGCATTATGGATGTCTCCATGGAAATTATAGGAGTTTGCTGCACATCCGCCACTGCAATAAAATTTTGCAAAACAATTACGGCATTTTTCTTTCGCATAAACATTGCAGCACTTAAATTCATCACAGATATCCTGACGTTTGATACCCTCGTCCACATTTCCAAGCAGGAAATCCTCATTTCCAACAAACTGATGACAAGGATAAAGGTCACCCCAAGGTGTCACTGCCAGATACTCTGTTCCTGAACCACAGCCGGAAAGACGTTTTGCCACGCACGGTCCACCCTCCAGATCTATCATAAAATGGAAGAAATTGAAATCATTTCCATTTTTATGTCTCTTTACCATCTCAGCAGCCAGCTTGTCATATTCCTCATAAAGCTGTGGAAGGTCTTCCTCACGGATCGCATAATCCTCGGTCGGCTGTGCCACTACAGGTTCTACTGAGATCTGTTTGAATCCAAGATCTGCCAGATGCAGCACATCATTGGAGAAATCAAGGTTATTGTGTGTGAAAGTACCTCTCACATAATACTTGTCCTGATTGCGGCTCTCTGCAAATTTCTGGAACTTCGGCACGATCAGGTCATAGCTTCCCGCTCCCTTGCGGAATGGTCTCATATGATCATGGACTTCTTTTCTTCCGTCAATGCTTAAAACCACATTGCCCATTTCTTTGTTGGCAAATTCCATGATCTCATCGTTTAATAAAACGCCGTTTGTAGTAAGTGTAAAACGGAAGTTCTTGTTATGGATCTTCTCCTGCTCTCTTCCGTAGGCTACGAGGTCTTTTACAACCTGCCAGTTCATAAGAGGTTCTCCACCAAAGAAATCCACCTCTAAGTTTCTTCTGTTACCGGAATTTGCGATCAGGAAATCCAATGCTTTTTTACCGGTCTCAAAGGACATCAATGCCCTTCTTCCATGATACTCGCCCTCTTCTGCAAAGCAGTAACGACAGGCAAGATTGCAGTCATGTGCGATATGTAAACAAAGGGCTTTTACAACGGTCGGGCGCTTTTTGAAATCCATCATATAGTTTTCATAGGTGTCCTTTGTGAAAAGTTCCTCATTTTTGATCAATGTCTGAACTTCGTCAATCGCTTCTTCTACTTCTTCTTTTCCATATTTGCCGGATAATGCAGTTACAATCTCTTCCGCAGAGGTATCTGCTACGTTCTCACGTGCAGCATACATCTCAATGACATCATATGTCACATCGTCAACTACGTGGATTGCACCGCTGTTTACATCCAGAACAATATCATAGCCGTTGTTCTTATACTGATGAACCACTATAATATTTCCTCACTTTCTATCATCTTTTCCTCATAATATGTGCAATCATTACACATATCTATAACGTACAAATGACCGCACGCTGCGCGAACGGTCGTTTGTGAGTGTCATTATTCACTTTTGAGTTAAAACTTATTTGTTCTCGCAAGTCTGGTTTCCTACTGTGCAGGATGTCTTACAAGCAGACTGGCAGGATGTCTGACATTCGCCGCATCCACCTTTTTTTACTGTGTTCTGTAATTTTCTAGTATTTAATGTTTTAACGTGTTTCATGATTATTTCTCCTTTAACATCTTTTTTGCTGTTCTATAGTATAACACATAGTTTTTCATAAGAAAAGCATTTTTTTAACTGATCATGCCGCCTGCTGTTCCCGCACACGCACAGAGCACCCAGGTTGTGATCATTTTCACCGGTTCAATGCCTGCTCCCCCCTTTATGATCAGTGAGACGGCAAACAAAATTCCAAAATAAACCGTTCCTGCCACAAATCCCCAGAGGAACTTTTTATCCCTGATCTTTTTTCCCATCAGAATGCCTCCAGTCAGCCCCGTTATGATATAAATAACGATCACTGCCACTTTGACAACTGCCTCCGAGAGCTCCAGCCGGTATAAAAGCAATGCCAGAAGCAATAACAATAACGCACTTATGATAAACATGATAAAAAGAACCATTGCCAGCACTTTTACCGGGTTTTCCTTTGCATCTCTCGCCCTTAATTTCAATCCTGTTCCCAATCCGCCACCGCCAGACTTTCACTTCTGTCTATATATATGAAGCAATCCGGCTGCTTATGCGGATTTTTTAAAATGAGCGCTTATGTCCTGCCGTGGCAGATGAAAGTTTTCTTCTTTTTTACAGGTAACGGATGCTGTAAGAAGCCTCAAATGTCTGCTCCGGCTCCACTGCATTCTCGTATGCCCGTTCCTCTAATGTGCCCTCAAAATCATCTGCATCACATCTTCCATACCATGGTTCAATGCAGACAAACGGTGCATCTTTTCCTTCCGGTGACCAGATTGCAAATAAAGGTGCGTCAAAATCCATGGTCACATAAGGCTTTCCATCCGGTGTGACCAGTGAAACTTCCCCGGTCTGTTTTCCTTCCACCATATAAGTGCAGCGGTCAAAAAATCCCGGTGTAAAGTATACTTTCTCATCCTCCAATGGGATCACAATATCTTCACTCATTACTGCCAGTCCGGTATCCGGTGTATTTCCATGATGATGCAGTTCTTTTAATCCTGCAAATTGCAGACCATATCCAAGCTTGCTTTCTTCGTCATGAAACGGACATAAGAAAGCCGGATGTGCGCCAATGGAAAAATATAAGGTCTTTGTATCCGGGTTTTCCACTTTCCACATGACTTTTAATTCATTGCCTGTCAAATTGTATCCAATTTTCAAAACAAACGCGAATGGATACTTTTCCATCGTTTCCTCATTGGAATGTAAGGAAAACCAGATGGTGTCCGCTGTCTGGGATTCCATGGTATGTTCCATATCCCTTGCAAAGCCGTGCTGCCCTATTGCATACGTTTTTCCGCCATAGCGGTATTCTTTATTTCTGCAGTTCCCCACAAACGGAAACAACACAGGGGAGGTTCTTCCCCAATATTTTTTGTCCGCATACCACATGTACTCTTTGCCGTCGGATTTTCTCTTTACGGATTTTAGTTCTGCCCCAAAAGAATCGATCTCCACACGCAATGTGTCATTTTCCAAAACATATCTCATACAATCCTTCTCCTTGTCATCTAAATATCGTAGCAGGCAATTGCGAAACTCATCCTACTCTTCTTTCAATTGTTCAAAATCAACAAAATTTTCGAAAACACGCTCCCGCTACGTGTCGCTGGTAACGGTACTAAGAAGCCAGTCACGATTGACATCGTACCTGCCTTCTAAGTACCAATCGAACTTGTTCGATTTTGGCTCACCCAGTGTTTTCTCAAGCTTTTGTTAATTTTTCACAATTCAATTTAGATTTTCATGAGTTTCGCAATTGTCTAAAAACATCGTAGATGACAAAAAACACAATTGTTTTCGCAATCACCTACGATATGAAATACAATTTTATAATTCGCAGTTATTTACCGTTCTTGGGAATGGGATAACGTCACGGATATTGGACATACCTGTTAAGTACATGACGCAGCGCTCAAATCCAAGTCCGAATCCTGCATGTCTTGCAGAACCGTATTTGCGGAGGTCAAGATAGAAACCATAATCTTCCTCTTTCAGTCCAAGTTCATTGATCCTTGCAAGTAATTTTTCGTAATCATCCTCTCTCTGGCTTCCTCCGATGATCTCACCGATGCCAGGAACCAGACAGTCTACTGCCGCAACTGTTTTTCCGTCCGGATTCAGCTTCATGTAGAAAGCCTTGATTTCCTTTGGATAATCAGTTACAAATACCGGGCGTTTGAATACCTGCTCGGTCAGATAACGCTCATGCTCGGTCTGAAGGTCACAGCCCCAGGATACTTTGTAATCAAATTTGTCGTTGTTCTTCTCTAAGATTTCAACCGCTTCTGTGTAAGTTACACGCGCGAAATCAGAGTTTGCAACATGCTGTAATCTCTCTAACAGTCCTTTATCGATAAAGTTATTGAAGAATGCCATCTCTTCCGGCGCATTCTCTAACACATAGTTGATGACATATTTTAACATGCTCTCAGCTAAGATCATGTCATCCTCTAAATCTGCAAATGCAATCTCCGGCTCGATCATCCAGAACTCTGCTGCGTGTCTTGTCGTGTTGGAGTTTTCTGCACGGAAAGTAGGTCCAAAGGTATAGATGTTCTTAAATGCCATCGCATAAGTCTCACCGTTCAGCTGTCCGCTTACAGTAAGATTAGTCGGTTTATTAAAGAAGTCTTTGCTGTAATCTACTTTTCCATCCTCTGTCATTGGAAGATTGTTCATGTCAAGTGTGGTTACCTGGAACATCTCGCCGGCGCCCTCACAATCACTTCCGGTGATCAGTGGTGTATGCACGTACACGAAATCCCTCTCCTGGAAAAATTTATGGATTGCATAAGCGCAGAGGGAACGCACGCGGAATACAGCCTCAAAAGTATTAGTTCTCGGTCTTAAATGAGAGATGGTTCTCAGGTACTCAAAGCTGTGTTTTTTCTTCTGCAATGGATAATCCGGTGTAGAAGGACCTTCTACTTCCACTTTTTCAGCCTGAATCTCAAATGGCTGTTTTGTGCCCGGAGTTGCAACTAATTTACCGGTAACGATAATCGCTGCTCCGACATTTAATTTTTCTACCTCTTCAAAATTTTCCAGAACATCGGAATAAACAACCTGGACCGGCTCAAAAAAAGTTCCGTCGTTTACCACGATAAATCCAAAGTTTTTGGAGTTACGGATGTTTCTCACCCAGCCACCGATCGCGATGGTCTGATCCACATACTCATCCTGTCTGCGGAATAAATCTCTTACATTTACTAATTCCATTTTTCTACTCTCCCTTTCTCTCATCAACGTCTGTCGACTCTTTTATGATCTCATACCTCTGTTTCGGTATCGTTTTCTTATTCTTCTGTGCTGTCTGCGGATTCTGTACTTTCCACAGACTCTGTCGTTTCTTCTACTGCGTTCTCCGTAACCTCTGCTGTCTCTGCCAATTTATCTAAAACTAATCCTGCAAGATAAATCACACGTATCTGATTCTTTCCGTAAACATAATCGCCATAACCATAGTTACTATATAACGTATCAGCATCACCGAAACCGCCGCTGCTTACGATCGTGCTTACATAATCTTCAAACTCCGTATCGTCAATCTGGATATCTTCTTTTTCTGCAATGGCTTTTACGATCAGTTCTAACTTGATACTGCTCTCCACACTGTCAGACCATTCCTGCTCGATGCTCTCTTCTGTATAGCCGTAAGAGCTGAGTACCGTTTCCATCTGGCTCTCATCCCCGGAGCAATAACGGTCAATGAAATTGGCACGGATCGCTTCGATCACATCAGATCTGTAATCTGCCGGCATATCAACGGTACAATTTTCTAACAGATAATCCTCCAATGCGGAATAAATATCATTTTTATGAGTGCTCTCTGCGCTGGACTCCAGATACTGGCGTACCTGCTTGTACACTCCATCCACGGAATCCGCACCAAACTGTTTCGATGCAAATTCATCATCCATCGTATCCATGGTCACTTCCTTCTGGATAGAATTAACCGTAAACGTAAATACAACTTCTTTTCCGGCAAGATCCGGGTTATTCGGGTATTCATCCGGGAACGTCACATTAGAATCGATCACATCGCCTACTGATGCACCGATCAGTCCGTCTGTAAATCCATCAATGTAAGCGGAACCGCTTGTGGAAGAATTGTTGGACACATCAATATTCTGATCCTCTGCTGTTCCACCGCTGAACGCCTCACCGTCTAATTTTCCGACATAGTCTACGTTTACAATGTCGCCCTCTTCCACTGTTGTCTTGTCCGGATCAGCCGTATAAAAAGGTCCGCCCTGTGTAAAAATCTTTTCCACATAATCAAGCACATCCTGATCTGTGACATCATAATCTCCTGAAATCGTAACCGGAATTGCACTGTAGTCACACAATGTCACATAATCCGATCCCTTCAGATCATATTGTGCAAGCGGAACTGCCGGCACCTCTTCTGTGCTTTCGGTGTTCTCTACTGCTTCCGTTGCCTCAACTGATTCACCTTTGCTGCCGCATCCTGTCATGCTGATCGCTGTGGATACACACAATAAAAGTGCTAACACTCTCTTTTTCATTTAATCTTACCTTTCTTTTCCTCATTTCCTTTTCCGGCTTTTCTGCCGGAAATCCAAAAGACGGAGTCTGCCGTCTAACTTTTATAACATATCACAATTTTCCCTAAAATAAAAGGTATTTCCCCAAAATCACATTGCTTTTTCCAAAAATCAATGCTACAATAAAACACGAATTTGAAATTAGGGAGGATTTTCGTTGTGAGTCCAGTAACAATTGTATTATTAGTTATTTTAGCAGTGCTTATTGCTGCAACAATTGCTTTATATTTTCTCGGAAAGAAAGCTCAGAAGAGAAAAGACGAGCAGGATGCACAGCTTGCTGCAACTGCACAGACTGTTACCATGTTGATTATTGATAAGAAGAGAATGCGTCTGAACCAGTCCGGTCTGCCACAGGCAGTCATTGACCAGACACCAAAGCTTATGCGCCGTTCCAAGCTTCCGATCGTAAAGGCTAAGGTCGGACCAAAGGTTATGACTCTGATCGCTGATGATGCATGTTTTGATATGATCCCTGTGAAAAAAGAAGTCAAAGCTACAGTAAGTGGTATTTATATCACGAAAGTTACCGGTGTCCGCGGTCCATTAGAGAAACCGGAAGGCAAAGTAAGCTGGAGAACCAAGTTAAAGAGAAAAGCTGAGAGCGCCAACAAAGAACTTCAGAAAGAGAAAAAATCCATGAATGAAGAAAAGGCCGCTAAGAAATCTAAGACAAAATAAGAATGAATGGGAAAGGCTTCCAGCCCGGATGGGTTGGAAGCCTTTTTTCACTTCTTCCTTATTTCTTCAATACAAAGGAAGCTTTATTATCTGTCGAACTATCTTTTCCGATAAATATTTCAAATTCTCCTGCTTCGCTCTCATAGATTCCATTCTCCGTCAAGAAAAGAAGCTGCTGTTCTGTTATGGTAAAAACTACCTTCTTTTCCTCTCCCGGACGAAGCGTAACCTTCTTAAAATCTTTCAATTCTCTGACCGGACGCACTACAGAAGCCGCAATATCATGGATATAAAGCTGCAGGGTTTCTGTTCCCGTGCAGTTTCCTGTATTTTTTACAGTTACCTCCGCTTCGATCTGTCCCGATGTATCCATCCATGTCCGATCCAAATGAATATCTGATACCTCAAATGTTGTGTAACTCAGACCGTATCCAAATGGATACAATGGCTCATTTGGAATATCCAGATATTTCGAGCGGAATCTGTCTTTATCTTTGCCTTCTACATGTGGGCGTCCTGTTGAATATTCATTATAATGTACCGGTACCTGTCCTACACAGTATGGAAAACTCATCGGCAGTTTTCCGCTTGGATTATATTTTCCAAATAAAGTGTCCGCAATTGCCCTCGCTCCTTCTGTTCCAGGCAGCCACACCTGAAGGATGGCTTTTGCCTTTTTGTTTATTTCACGTATGTCTAACGGGCGTCCTGAAAATAAAACCACTACAATATTTTGATTGACTTCCGCAATTCTATCAAGCAATGCTTCCTGTACCTCAGGGATTCTGATATTTGCGTTACTGGTTGCTTCACCCGACTGTAAACGGTCTTCTCCTATTGCAAGTACAACAATATCTGCCTCTTTTGCTGCCTGTACTGCCTCACGCAGCATATGATCCTCCTGCTCCTGCGTATAAGATTGCTGCTGCTGTTCTCCAAATCCTTCCAGACATACATCCGCCCCTAACATTGGTGATCCCTGGCAAAATGTACTGTTTTCTGAAACGTACTGTTCCTGTACTGCCTCATGCAGCGTCATAACATCTTTTGCATCTGCGATAAATGACCAGGCACCAAACAGGTTTCTGTTATCTACATACGGACCAATAAAGGCGATCTTTTTCTGTTGATCTAAAGGCAGGATATGTTCCTCATTTTTCAACAAAACAAAAGATTTCTTTGCAGCTTCCCTAGCCAGTTTCCGGTGCTCCTCACATAAAATATATTCCTGTTCTTTTTTCTGATCTGCATCTTTATATGGATTCTCAAAGAGTCCCAGATTATTTTTAAGCCGCAGAATACGAAGACATGCCTCATCTATAAGCTCTTCTCTTATTTTTCCATCCCTGACCATCTGACACAGATTTTCACTGTAAATTCCTGTCATCATGTCAATATCTACGCCTGCTTCCACTGCACGCACTGCTGCTTCTTCTCTGTCTGCACAATATCCGTGATAAATGGTCTCCTCGATGGCTGCCCAGTCTGATATAAGTACACCATCGAACTTCATCTGCTCTCTTAAAATGTCCCGCATCAACTTTTTATTTCCGGTTGCCGGGATTCCGTTAACTGTATTAAAAGATGTCATAACAAGAGCTGCACCTGCATCTATTCCCGCCTGATACGATGGCAGATAGAACTCTCTGAATGTATGTTCTGAAAGTTCTACCGTATTATAATCTCTCCCTGCTGTCGGTGCACCATATCCTGCAAAATGTTTGACACATGCTGCAATTGCATAGTTATCTTTCAAGCTGTTTCCCTGAAATCCACGCACCATTGCTGCACAGAATAGACTGTTCAGGTAAGGATCTTCTCCCGTTGATTCCATGACACGTCCCCACCTTGCATCTCTTACCAGATCTGTCATAGGTGCAAATGTCACATGAAGACCGCTGACCGAAGCCTCCTTTGCTGCCACAGATGCACACTGTTCTGACAATTCCGGTTCAAAGGAAGCTCCCTGCGCAAGCGGAATTGGAAACACCGTCTTATAACCATTTATGACATCTAGCATAAACAGCAATGGAATATGGTGCGGATGCTTTTCCATATAGTTTTTTTGTATACTTTTCAGGGTTTCAGCGCCCATGGATCCGATGACTGATCCTGCAAGATTTACATTGTCTTCTGTAAATCCCTTATCTGCCATAGGACCTGTGACAACGATTTCACCATTAAAAAATCCTCCTGTCACCTGACTCATCTGATTTACTTTTTCTTCCAGAGACATGTCTCTCAAAAGTTCTGTTAATTTCTGTTCTGTCATACGTGTGTTTCCTCTCCAAATTTCCTTCTATATTCCAGTGGTGTCAATCCTGTATTCTCCTTAAACATTTTTGTAAAATAGGAAAAATTACTATATCCAATATGTAATGAAACCGTATTGATTGGAATACTGCTGCCACACAAAAGTTTTTTTGCTTCGTCTACCCTTTTCTGCAATATATAATTGCTTATAGATACTCCCTTTTCTTTTTTGAACATCCGAGACATATAGTCTGTATTCAAATAGACTAATTCTGCCAGTTCATCTCTGTGTATCTCTTCCCTGAAATGACTGTCAATATATGTACATATCTGATCTGCGACAGAGTCTTCTTTTGTGATATATAATTTATATCCAACCGCTTTCCGCATCAAATTTTCTACATACTCCATCATTTCGTTAAATCCATTTACAGCGCCAAGCATGTAATTCTCACTCTCTTTATCTGAAAAAAGTGCATTGGCATAAATCCCCATCTCTGACAGCCATACATACACCATCTGTGTAACATCCGTCCTTAATGACAGCAAAAACTGCCGTGTGATCATCTCATTCTTCCTGACTGTCTCCAGATAACTGCATATGCTTGCTATGACTGCTTCCACTTCCTCCCCTGCCAAAAGGGTTTTCCATGTATCCAGCTCCGGATTTTTATAGACTGTTCCACTTGGCTGGAACTCATACAGATATATAACCTCATTCCATACCGACAGACTGCTTTCACGCATCTTCTGCAAATCGTCAGCCTGTGCGGTCACTTCAGAAAATCCACTCCAAGTTCCCGCTCCACACCAAAAATAGGAATGTACATGATCTGTCATCCATTGCACAAAATGATTGAGCAGATCTTTTTCCCTTATTTTTTCTCCTTCCTCCGGCATTTTATCCGTTGACAGAACCACCCAGTATCGACATTCGTTTTCACAAAATACGGTGTCCACTCTGGCATAAAAGGAATTAAATAACTCCGTCAACACATTTTGCATGACAAATTCGATGGTGGAAGGTTCCCACTTTTGTGTCTCTTCCGCTTTATGATCCATATAAAAGCAGATCAGTTTAAAATATATCAATCCATCCTGATACAGATCCATCCTTTTTGCGGATTCGCAGAACTGGTTTTGTGTCATGTTACCGCTCAATAAATTTCTCCAGATATCCTTTTGCAGGATTGTTCGGTCTTTTTCCCACTGCTCACTCGCTTCTGTAAGTTTTTCGATATGTTTTTCCTGAAGCACTGCCTGTTCTGCTTTTTTTAATGCTTCTTCCAGTTTTTCAAAATCAATTGGTTTTAGCAGATATTCAACGCTTTCCAGCTGTATCGCACGTCTTGCATAGTCAAATTCCGCATAACTGGTCAAAAAAATAACCTGTATCCTGAAATTCTGCTCCCTCACCCATTGCACCAGATCAAATCCTGTTGCAGCAGGCATCACAATATCACTGATAATAATGTCCATTTTAACAGCTGTTATAATTTCCTGCGCCTGTTTCATTGTAAATGCTGTATAAATCTCAGTAATATCTGTCCGCTCCCAGCAGATATTTTTCTTTATACTTTCAATCACATAACGTTCATCATCCACCAGCAATAATTTCATTCCTGTGTATCGCTCCTTCCGATTTTATATGGAACATGAATATCCACAACGGCACCACCTAATGGACTATTGCTGAAATGGATCTCTCCCTGATCCCCATAATAATACTGAAACCGCCTCATACAGTTCCAAATACCGATATGTTTTCCATTGTCAGAAATGTTTTGTCCATTTTGTAGTTTACATAATATTTCGTCCGGAAATCCCTTTCCCGTATCCGAGATAAAAATATTAACGTATTTTTCATCGTCCCTGTCCTCAGGATATACCGTAACTGAGATCAGCATTTTTTCATCTGCCATCAATGCCTGTTTTGCAGCATTTTCAACATAAACCTGTATTAAGAATGGAAATATCTCCGCATCTGCCACTTCATCATGAACTTCAATATAATAGGTAAACTTATCCGGATACCTCAGCAGCAGGATTTTTAAATAATCTTCACAATGCTTTGATTCCGCTAAAACCGGAACTCTGTCCGTTGTATTCCGAAAAATATATGAAAGATAATCCGAAGTGATTTTTGTCATTGCCCTTGCGTGTTCATAATCGCCAAAGTCGATCATACTGTAAATAAAGTTCAGGCAATTCAAATAAAAATGCGGCCGGATCTGCATTTTCAGATAATCCATCTCAATTTTCTGTTTCTCTAATTCCCGTTCATATAGCGTGATCTTCAATTTGCGGATCTGATGGATCATTGTACGGAATTTTCCATCAATCTGCTCTAATTCAAGCAGATTTCCTTCCGTCATGTTCAGCATATATCCACCCTCATCATATTGCTGAAGGTTTTGTGTGAACACTTTAAGCGGTTTCATAATATTGGAATACACATGAAATAGCGATATCCCACTCATAATAAGAATCATAAAAATCAATACTGTCATTCCGAGCAGACTTCCCGCCATCAGGCTTAAGACACCGCCTAAAGAAATCCCGATCCTGATCTCAAAGGGTGCTCTGGATAATCCCTGACGGATCGTATAAGTATTTTGGGTATTCATACTTTGCGGCTCTGATATGATTCCACTCTGGTCTAACATACCTATACAGACCTCATCCTGATCGACAAGGCTTACATATCCATGCTTTCCCAACGAAAGCTTTGAGAATGGTTCTAAGATACTTTTTACATTTACAATGCATCCTAAGGCAATTCCATTTTTTTGTGCAATTTTACAGATATATACCTCATTATCACACTCCAAAACATCCCACTTCCGCTTCACTGCATATGTCTTTTCATCTAATTTGTCTATCTGTTCACGGATAGATGCTGCAATATCAGGTGACATTGTGTAATTTCCGTCCGAAGACATTGAAAGCTGATATAATTTATCCGTATCATGTGTGTATAAAAAAATCCTGTATTCCGTTCCATATTCCCATGCCGAAGAAAAATATTCTTCTCTGAGTTTTCCGATTGCGTACTCCGTATAATCCCCATTTTTCATCAGATTTACATTTCCCCAGAACGTGGAATTTGTCTCATTGGTAGATTCCGGCTGATCCTCAAAAAACGATTGTCGAGCTCCTGTGCATACAACTGTGCCATCTGGCTCATCTGTTCGTAAATCTGCCCACTTGTTTTGTTTAAAACATAAGTGCATCCTCCCAGAATAATTACCAGAATGACTGTCATTAAAATTAATATTTGCTTACTCTGTTGTGCTAAAGATTTCTTTTTTCGTCTTTTTAAATTCATCTTTTTTCCAAACGCCATGATATTCCTTTAACCTTTTACTGCCCCTAGCGTAATACCCTCTGCAAAATATTTCTGTAAAAACGGATAAATGATAAATAATGGAAGCATTGCTATAAAAGCAATTGCCATCCTTATGGACGTTGTCGGAAGTTTTGCAACTTCTGCCCCTATATTTCCGGCAACCTTACCGCTTGCAAGATACTGGATATCAGTGATCATCTGATTCAAAAGATTCTGGATACTATATAATTTCTGTCCCTGATTTCCTGATAAATAGTATAAACCATTTGTCCAGTCATTCCAATATGCCAGTGCCGAAAATAATCCCATGGTTACAAGGATAGGTTTACCAAGTGGAAACGTAATCTGAAAAAAGATTTTTGTATGTCCTGCGCCATCAATTTTTGCCGCTTCATACAATGCTTCCGGAATACTTGTCATAAAATAGCTCCGTATCATCAGCACATTGTTCGCACTCAGCAACAAATTAGGAATTATCAGTGCCCATATTGTATTTTTTATATGAAAATAATTTATCAGATATGTAGGTACTAAACCGCCATTAAATAACATTGTAAAAAATACAAAAAAAGTAATCTGCCTTCTATAAGGCAATGTCTTCACAGACAGCGGATATGCCAGTAATGCTGAAAACATCAGATTAAAAAAGGTACCTACTACTGTAATAAGAATTGTAACGCCATACGCACGGAGTATTTTCTCTCCCTGTCTGATAATATACTGATATGCATAAAAGCTTATTTTTTCCGGGAAAAAGGAATATCCATTCCGGATCAACACTGTTTCATCCGTGATGGATGAAATAAATACCAGCAGAAATGGTAAAATAATGGTCAATGTCATCACTATCAGTATCAGATTGATCCAAAACTGGTATCTCTTTGTTTTTTTTGAATTTGTCATAATGGACTCTCCTCCTAAAACAATGCTCTGTCTTTATCTACACGTCTAACGATCCAGTTACTTAACATGACAATGACAAAACCTACTAATGACTGGTATACACCCGCTGCGGATGACATACTGATATTTCCCTGTTCGATCAATGCACGATATACATACGTATCAATTACGTTTGTTGTTGGGAACAACACACCGGAGTTCATCGGAACCTGATAAAATAATCCAAAATCAGAATAGAAGATTCTTCCAATGCTCAATAATAACAGCGTAATGATTGTCGGTACCAGGCATGGCAATGTGATTTTTGTGATTTCCTGCCACTTTGTGGCTCCATCCAGTCTTGCTGCCTCATAATAAGTCGGATCAATACCGATCAGCGATGCAATATAAATCAGACATCCGTATCCCACTCCTTTCCAGCAGTTTGCAATGATAAGAATCGCCGGCCAGTATTTTGGTTTCTGATACCACTGGATCGGATCTATATGCAGTAATGGCAGGATCGTATTGTTTACAAGACCATTTTCGGCACTTAAAAGTGCATACACAATATAGCTTAAAATGACCATCGACATCAAAAATGGCAATAATATAGCACTCTGGTATATTTTTTTCATTTTTGTGTTCTTAACTTCACAGATTAAAATTGCGATTGCAATTCCAACGACCATATTGACAAGAATAAACGCTATATTATATAGCAATGTATTTCTTGTAATAATCCAGGCATCTTTTGACGAGAACAAAAATTTAAAATTATCCAGTCCTGCCCACGGGCTTGCCAAAATTCCTTTTGAAAAATTCAACTTTTTGAAAGCAAGTATAATACCTGTCATCGGAAGATAATTATTGATCAGCAGATATAATAATCCCGGAAGCATCATCAGATAGAGCGGCAGATATTCCTTAACTTTGTTCTTTTTCTTCTTCATAAGTTTCTCCTTTTATAAAAAAGTCCCACGTTGTATCTGTGGGACTTTCCTTCTGAACCTAATTATTTTGCTGCAAGAAAAGCATCTAACTGTTCCTGTTTTGCCTGGATCACTTCATTGATTCCCGCATCATCTAATGCTTCTAACAATTCCGGAATAAGTTCATCTGGATCTCCGGAACCGCTGTAAAGTGCTCCGCTGTATTGTTTTACAATATTGGAAAGAGCTGCGATCTCACTTGAATAATTACTGCTGTCAAATAAAAATCCTACTGCTTTGGAGCTCTTTGCAGAACCGTTAAATTCTTCCATTTTTTCCCATAATTGTGGATCTGAGCCAGTCCATTTATAAGCAATAAACTGATTTGGCAATTCCCATCCAAGATTTAAGTTATAGCCTGCATTATCAGAAGTGATTCCTTCCGGGAAATTGATAATGCCATTATCAGCATCTTCTATCACATAGTCTTTATCCTGTTCACCCCAGTTTAAAAGATTCATGATCTCTGAACTTCCGTAGATATAATCCAGTACTTCCATTGTTTTCTCCGGATTTTCTGAATTCTGGGCAATTGAGAATGTAACACCATTATAGGATGAGCTATTTATGATCGGTTCATTATAAAATGGCACGATCTCAAAATCATAGCCGGTGGAGCTTTCAAATTCTACCGGTGTTCCAGGATGATAAGAAAAAAACAGTGAAAATAAATTTCCAGCCTTGCATACTGTTCTCCAGTTCTCTGTGTTAGTTCCTGCATCCTGGCTGATATATCCCTTCTGATACCAGTTATGCAGCATGGTAGTTGTATCTTTAAACCAGTCTGTCGCAAAGAAGTTTTCTACTTTTGTGCTGTTCGTCTGATCCATGAGTACACCAAGATAATTGTTATCTGACAGAGTATCTCCACGGAATAATCTTGTAGCCGGTGCATCATTCTCACTGCTCGAATATAACATTGTCATATCCGGCTCTCCCGCTTTTACTGTCTCAAAAACACTTTCCAGATCTTTTGGTTCTTTAATCTGTGTTGTATCAATATTGTACTTTTCCACCAGATCTTTTCTCATAAATATGGCAGGAATACTTCCTCGTTCAATCTGATTTGGCACGCCATATACAAAGCCTTCGACCTGATTGATCTTAGCTATATCCTCTCCATAAATCTGTTTGATATTTGTTCCATATTTATCAATCAGTTCAGACATGTCTACAATCTGTCCTGCATTCATATACTGCACTGCATTGGTTGCCTGGGTATAAAAGACATCAATTTTTTCATCCCCTGATAACATAAGCTGTAACTGCTGGCTTGCACTTGCCCACGGCAGCACAACAATATCAAGATTCGCATTAAGTTCCGGTTCAAGAATCTCATTGATTTTTTGTTCGATTCTTTCTTCATCCGGCTGTGTGCTTCCATTCAGAACCATGGTAACTGTATATGGTTCATCCCCATTACCGTTATTTTTAGCTGAATCCTTTGATCCTCCTGCATCTGAATTTCCGCATGCTGTCATGGACACAACCATAGACAAAGTAAGCATAGCTGCTAGAATTCTTTTTTTCATACATTTTCTCCTCTCTGTGACAGTGTGATTTATGTCCACCTCTCTTCTGGTGTATCTTTATATTAATCATTTTCTTTCATCATCTCTATAACTGAACTGACTCGTCAATATCACTCTTTTGACTCTTTTAAATTACTGCCGGTGCGGAATAATACTCTTCTCCTGTGTCCAGACATATGGCGGCGAGTCTTCCACCCGGATAAAATGCCCCGCAAACGATATATACCCATCTACACCATCCTTGTAAAACTCATTTATTCAAATTGATTTTGTTAAAATTGATTTGAATAAAAAATATGCACTGCGAACATTCTATTTTTATGAATAAGAGCCATCCGCTGTGGATGGCTCTTATAAACTCAAATTCTAAAATTCTTCGTATCCTTCGACATGATATTCATGGAAATGCTGCACTCTGCCAGATGTTCATAATTGACTTCCAGCTTATAATCGACCTTGATGTCAATGTTGTCTTCTGTCTCATTCATAAAGTGAATCCAATGTAAGCAGCAAAACATCCTCATCCGCCAATTCTGTCTTTTTCATAGAATTCTTTTAAGGATGCTAACTCTCTTTCTCTGCCAATAAACATAGAAATCACCTTTCTGCAAATTTAGTTTATTTTTATTCAAATTGATTTTGTTAAAATTGATTTGAATAGAATATAACCTATCATATGATATCTCGCAATCCTCTTTTAGTTTTCCCTGACAGCATGGTACAATAATTCAGCTTCGTCAAAAGAAGATGGACTATAATACACATCAATTCCATCACTAGCTTTTTCTAAAATGTAATACTCAAAAATAACCGTATCATCTTCATACACCTGTGCCGGGTATTCCAGATATACTTTGTTTTCCTCTTCATTTTTTACATTTGTTTCATTTGCCAGAAATCTATAGATATCCTCCGATTCATAATCAGAAAGATCAATGCCATTCTCTGTCGCTTCAATCATTAATCGACCTGTTCCATAATCGGAAGTATAATGATACGTTCCGATCATTTCTGATAATTTTTCAAAATCCTGTATGTGTTTCTCTGTATTATCTGTCGTTTCTGTATGAACTACAATTTCTGTTGGTGTGACTCTTTCTATAACATCATCCTGCGTATCATTCAAGATATAGGTTACCTTGAAGTCGCTTCCTGAATTATTTCTGATGTACTCTGCCAGTTTCTTATTTTCACTCAAATCAACATAAACAAAATGTCCATATTGTAAATTGTCCTCTGCATACAAAAATTCAAGAGCAAACACATTATCCTCTTCAACTCCTGCATCCGCTGCATAAAAAACATGCTCTTTTCCATCCGCCTTTATATTTTCTGTCACATCCTCAGAAATAAGTTTTCTTATGCTATATCCATCGAAACAGCTATACGGATTTTTTATCAGATAAACCGTTAGTTTTTCTTTTTTTTTGTTATTTGTGCCATCACTCTGTAATTGCATATCTGCACTCAATACAATTTCACCATTATGAATTTCATACTCATAGTCTGTGATATTCCCAAAATTCATGCCACTTGTTGTATCTTGTACATCAATTTTTTCGTCCATATAATCTGAAAAATCCAGTTTCTTACCCGTGAGCGAATATTGAATATATTCCACCTGTTCCTGTGAGATAAAACCATTGTTTTTTGTTTCCTGTTCATCCATATATTGGAAAGAATATCTGGAATTTTGTATAAATCTAGCCAGAAATATATTTTTCCAATCTTCTCCATCTATAACAGTTTCATCAAAATCATGATAGCAGCATGCCAATTCTGTAATTGCGCCCCTCAAATCATCTCCAAGTTCAAAATCAGAAGGATACACATATTCATCAACATCCAACTTTTCATAGTCAAATATACTATCGTCTGATTTGTTGCTGTCTGTGCAGGCTGCTGTTAACATCATTACTGCAAACACCAAACCGATTGTGAATACCATTTTACAATTTTTCATAATATATTACCTCAACTTCACGATTATCATATCATGTGCAAAAACGGCACATGATTGACATTCATCGTTCGCCGAATGCATAAATGCATTCTTCTCGCTTGCACTCCTTATATCCTAAAATCCTTCGTATCCTTCGACATGATATTCATGGAAATGCTGCACTCTGCCAGATGTTCATAATTGACTTCCAGCTTATAATCGACCTTGATGTCAATGTTGTCTTCTGTCTCATTCACTTTCACGTCTGTGGCGTTGATTCCGACCAGCAGATTTCCAAACGGCGTGTTGTAGTAAGACATATTTTTCTTGTTTTTCTCAAACATCATATGCACATTGGTCACACCCTTTTTGGTGACATCCAGAAAATCATCATTTACTTTGATAACGCTTTTCGTCACGCCGTCAAATCCTTCCTGCACTTCATCATACAGAATATAGTGCTTTCCATTTTTCTTATAGTAGTTTCCGGTTGTGATAATCTCCACCGGACCGTTATCCTGATCTTCTGCAAACTGTAAACCACTGATTTTCACAAGTACATCTTTTGTCATTTATGTAAACCTCTTTTCTGTTTCGCGTCATTGTCTTTTCAAGCCATATATTAGCGTGTTTCTTATAATTTAGCAAGCGTAAGCTTTTTGAAACATTGTTTTCTTATAAGTATGCTGCTTTATTTTAGTTTTCAGCCAGCTTCTCCAGATACGGATTCAGCCACGAAAAATATTTCATTCTGACCTGATAGTCTCCTTCTGCCAGCACCTTCTCATACTCTTCTGTGGTCAGTACTTTGCGCAGCTTTTCTCCTGCTTCCTCATCGATCACCTCATACATGCTGTCTGAAAAACACATGTTAGGATACATCACACACCACCAGTTATGTCCGCTTCCTTCTCCGATCACAATACGGAGTGCCTCGTAATCTCCCGCCGGAAATGTGTAGCTTCCATAGTTTTTTACCGGAAACGAAGTGTGTTCCAGCTCCGCTGTCACATCATAGTCATAACCGTTTTCTGCGATTGTCTCTGCTGCGGCTTCCTCAATTTCACCGAGGCTCTGGCGCACAACCAGCTCACATTCTTCCAGATTTTCCACAGCTGTCAGTTTTTCCTGCATAAAACTTCCCACCGCATCACGCACTGCTAGTTTTAGGTTCTGGTCTGCCTCGCTGTCGCTGTTCGCCAGCACATGAAACCGCAGCACTTTGTCCGAAATCGCCTGCTGCAGTCTGGCCTGTCTTGTATACAAAATACCGCATCCCAATGCAGCGCACATCAGACTTCCAACTCCTATGTATCCGATCCACTTTTTTGCCATAATTCAAATCTCCTTTTCACTTGCCAAAATATTAGGCGTTTGCGAAACTCATCCTACTCTTCTTTCAATTGTTCAATTTAGATTTTCATGAGTTTCGCAATTGTCTATGCTAAAATAGATAAGTGCGAAACTCGCTCATAGAATATGTTATATTGCGAAAAATAAACAGAAATATCGTACCGCTGCGAGTGACACATAGCGGGAGCGTGTCTTGAATATTTTTGTTCATTTTTCGCAATCTTCATAACCTAAATTCGAGTTTCGCTCATCGACCTTCTATCCCTACATTGAATAATTCCCGAAAACTTTGCATTTATTCCGATTTCCAGTTTATTTTTACCAGATATTGGATTTTGATGTCTTTCTCATAAGCGACAGGAGTGTTTTGATACTTAAAATACCATGTGCGGTTATCGGCACCGAGATTCCGGTAACTGTTTGTGATGTCGATTTCTTTCTCAAGTGCATGTGAGGCGATCGCATTCAGATAGTCCTCCATCCGGGTGTTTATGATCTGCTCTTTTTCCCTTGTCATTTTTTCATAAGAAGTGTTAGTTATGTTTGTTTCTGTATTCCCTGCTTCTGCGTTTGCCGGATTTTCCCTTGCAGAAACTGTGCCGCTTAAGATTTCGCCTTCTCCGGTCACGGTCACTGTGACAATCTGCTCTGTCAGACCTCCGACACCGATTTTTTTCGTTTCTTTGACTCGACAGGAAGCTGCATCCACCTTCACATAAAGTTCCGGTGCAAGTTGTAAGGTGTAATCATCCGCAAAGTTCTGTGTGAAGAATGCTGCACGTGCGGTATCCGTATCGACAAGCCCCGCCGCCCTTCCACGTTTCCAGACTTCGTAGGCTGTAATCTGCGGTTTTCCGGTCATGACCGGCTGCTGTTCTTCCTCCTCTTTTTCCGTATCATCCCACACTGTCGCAGACTGCTCCTCCTTCTCGGTATCATCCTGCACTGCCCCGGACTGCTCCCCCTCTATATCCACAAAAGGAATATAAAGTGTCTCTAAGTGATTAGCGCGCTCCTCATAGAGCATGCCAAGCGTCGGGTAAGCTTTCTGGTCAATGCCCGATGTGTTTTCCAGCAGTTCTTCCAGATAATTTCCAAGCAGCACATCAAGTTCTCCCTCTGTCTGCGCCAGACGGTCACAGCTTTCCGTCGTCATCACATAAGCGTTCCACGGAACCTCTTTTTCCTGCTCCAGCATGGATAGCATATCTTCCACTTCCGCCTCTTTTTTCAGAAAAGACCGCTCGATGAGCACCACTTTCAAATGGTTGTAATCCACCTCTTTGTTTCCTGCATACTCATGATTCAGCCACACATTTTGGAAATCGTCCTGATCTCTGATATTCAAAAGAACCGGGAATGCCTTATCCTCAAGTTCTGCGACATTACACCCCTGCAAAAAAAGACACCCAAATAAGAAGCATACCAACACCACCACACGCACTTTTTTCTTATGATTTTTTCTCTCATCCTTATTTTCTTTGCTGCTACGCTCCTCCATTCCTCGGTTCGGCTTTCTTCCGGTCAGACACAACAGTACCGGCACGCCAACGACAAAAGGTGTTCCAATCTTCCACAGCAGGAATGTCACGCAGTCCAAAAACTGCTGATTTCTGTAAAACAGCACTGTCACGCCATACACCAGAAGAAGCAGAATGAGATACGGTAGCATTCTTTTTTTCCCTTCCAGATAACCGCCGCAGTCACGGATCACTTTTTCAGCCAGATTTCCACTGTAAAAAACCATGCTGTTTAGCATCGCATACAGCGTAAAAAACCAGATGCTGAACATAAAAGCATCCGTCCTCTTCAAAAATCCGCCCGTCACCTGCACGCGGCTCATCATCGTGACCGCCGGAAATTTCATCTGAGCCAGTGCCCCGACGCCAAACAGCCCTATCAGGATCAGGTACAGTGCTGCAAATACGCCGCCGGAAAACCAGACCGCTTTTTCTGCTGCGCCAACGCATTTCTTACGATCCGCAACATATTCTTTCAGGAACAGTACGATTGACACCATGGAATAACAGAAAAGCACATAATAGCTGCCGCTTAACACTTCTTTTCCATCCGCCACAAAAACCGGGCTCCAGTAGGCAGGCTTTACCTCCCTGCATGCCGCAAACAACATCAGAAACAGCGGTATCATCAGAAACCAGAACAGTATCTCGTACACTCTTGCCCTGCCCTCGATTCCACCTGCCATTCCATAAAATGCGAGCAGTAATATCAACAACAGCACCAGATAAAAGCTGACGTTTTCCACAAGACCATTTAACATCAGCGTGGAAAACAGATACGCCGTGTACGAAGCCATGAGGATAAAGTACAGAAAATATCCACCCCAGAGTACATAACCGCATATTTTTCCACAGTTCTGCTTCAAAAAATCAGGATAACTTGTTTTCATGCCTTTCAACAGATATCTCAATAATTTCAAGTACAAAAACGTGGACAAAATCCCCGCCAGGATGCAAAAAATCCCGTCGCGCCCTGCCGTATCTGCAAGCATTGTCGGCAGCAGCAGCGTTCCCATTCCAAGAAAGTCATACGTCAGAAGGCGGAACACCTGTCTGCCTGAAATTTGATTGTTTTCTGAGAACATACTTCCCCCTATCTCTTCTAACATCTGCGCATTTTTTCATCAGATTTCCATTTATCTTAAGATAAAAACTTTTCTCAACCTATCTCTTCTTTGAAAACGTCAGCTTTGTCCGCTCTTTCGGATTTGCATAAATCGGACGTTTGCGCAGTTTCCGGAAAGGCTGCCGCCAGATAAAATCCCGCTCATCCTCATAATTGTTCAAATCTGCTCCCACAAACGGCATGAGATACGGGATGCCAAAGCTTGTCAGATGCGACAGATGGGTGAGCACCGCAAGCAGCCCAAGCAGCATGCCAAAGTAGCCAAGCCACGCACAGACCGCAATAAAAAAGAATTTCAGGATACGGAAGGCTGTGGCAAATTCTTCGTTCGGTATTGCAAAGGAACAGAGTGCTGTAAAGGAGATCACAATCACCACGATCGGACTGACCAGATTCGCCTCTACCGCTGCCTGTCCAATGATCAGTCCTCCCACGATTCCGATGGTATTTCCCATTGCACCGGGAAGCCGCACGCCCGCCTCCCGCAAAAGTTCAAACGACAATTCCATGATAAGCACTTCCACGACTGCCGGAAAGGGGACACCCTGCCTCGCCTCAGCAAACGACAAAAGTAGTGTGGTTGGAAGTATCTGTGTATGAAAATTAGTCACTGCAAGATAAAATCCCGGTAGCGTCATTGCAAAAAAGGATGCGAGATACCGCAGGATCCGCCCGAACGTCGCAATCTCAAAACGGCTGTAATAATCGTCACTGGTACGGATAAATGAATTGTAGTCCGTCGGCAGTATCAGTCCGATCGGAGAATTATCGCACATCACGATCACTCTGCCCTCTAATACCGCCATGGCCGCCCGGTCAGGACGCTGTGTTGTCTGAAACTGTGGAAATGGCGAATACCATTTTTTCTCTGCCAGCTGTTCTAACATTCCGCTGTCTAATATCCCATCAATCGTGAAATCCTGCAGCCTCTTTTCAATTTCTTTTACAAGTCCCGGATTCGCAAGATCCTCCACATACACAAGATAGACGTTCGTGTTCGATCTAATCCCGGCTTTCAGTCCTCTCACTTTCACACGGGGCGAACGGATCCTTTTCCGGATCAGCGCCGCATTCTGCTTCACAGAATCGCAAAAACCTTCGTTGGAACCGCGGATTACTTTTTCCGAATCAACCTCTGTGATCCCCATATTCGGATAACCGTCATCCGGTATTTTTACTGCCCGGTCAAAACCATCCACAAAAAGGATTGCCTCTCCGGTGAGCAGACCGCTCACAGCCTCCTCAATAGTCGGAAAATATGTTGCATCCGAAATTCCAAGCGCATTTTCCTGCAGTGTACAAAGGATCTCATCCCTTGTCAGTCCATTTAAGTATTTTAAAGTCTCTCCGAGTGCGGACGTTCCCATGTCCACGGACACTTCAATAAAGGTCAGATAACAGGCGGTATCCTGATTCCTGCCAAGCTTCATCTGCTTCTTTTTAATATCCGCACAGTCATGAAAATAAAATTCCATTTTCTCTATATTTTGCGTTAAATCCGTCGACACCGGACGCTTACTATTCTCCGACATTTGCAGTTTGTTTCCTTTCTATTTGTTTCTTCTATTAAAAAAACTGCCAGCAAAACTCCTAAGTACAGTAAATAATCATGAAAATTTTGTTCATTTTTCATAATATTCACAGTGAAGATTGGAGTTTTGCCGCTTAATTGTTTAAAAAAATACGAAAGAGGATAAGCAAAATGCTTATCCTCTTTCTAGTCTGTACGGTTTTCCATTTTTTATGCAGTTTTCCTGTCCTTTGGGCGGTCACTTCTTATTCCTGCTCCTGGATCATAGCCTTAACTGCGACTGCCTGATTCTTCACATGCTGGTGCATCGTCTCTGTCACCTGCGTTTTGTTCTTACGGACTAACCCTTCCACAATATCTTTATGTTCTTTCATCAATGTCGGATAGTTATTCTCATCTTTCAGATATTCCACACGATAGCGGTACATCTGCTCCCGGAGGTTATTTAACATATTCACAAGCTTCGGGTTACCGGTTGACTGGTAAATAATATCGTGAAACTTTACATCCGCCTCTGCGATTTTTTTCACATTATCTGTCTTGGTGGATTCCTCAAACTCATGCATGGTCGCAACCAGCTCTTCTAACTGTTCCTCAGAAATCTGCTCACATGCAATTTTTGCCGCAAGCTCATCTAACGCTTCGCGGATCTGAAGGACATCCTCCATATCTTTCTCCGTCATTTTGGCAACTTCCGCGCCTTTTCTTGGAATCGTAACGGCAAGTCCCTCCTGCTCAAGCATACGGATCGCCTCACGGATCGGTGTACGGCTGACACCAAGTTTTGCCGCAAGCTGCAGCTCCATCAGCCGCTCGCCCGGTTTTAATTCCCCTTTTAAAATAGCCTCTCTTAACGTGTTAAACACAACATCTCTCAGCGGAAGATACGCATCCATATTCAATGTTAAATCTTCTGTCATCTTTGATACCATGCCTTTCTACTTACGCGCGTTATTATAAATACTCGTTAAATATACCTGTTTTGCAAGACCGGAGGCTTTCATCGCCTCGTATGCCTCTACTGCCGTCGCTTCCTTGTCAAAAAGACCGAAAACCGTCGGACCACTGCCACTCATCATAGCATTCACAGCGCCATGCTCCATCATGTGATCTTTGATGTCTGCGATCACAGGATAAGCCGGGATTGTCACTGTCTCTAAGACATTTCCCATATCTGCTGCAATTTTATATAAATCTTTCTCTCTGATATCTGCCACAAGCCGGTCAATATCCGGGTGTACCATATCAGAGCCTAACTTCAGATTGTCATAGACGAACTTAGTAGAAACACTGATCTGCGGTTTTGCGATCAAAACAGGACATTTCACCATCGGCGGAAGCTTCGAAAGCTTCTCTCCTATGCCCTCTGCCAAAGCCGTTCCACGCATAATGCAGTACGGAACGTCTGCACCAATCTTCACACCGCGCTCCATCAGTTCTTCCCTTGTCAGTCCCAGATCAAAAATCTGGTTCATACCATATAACACTGCCGCTGCGTCCGTGCTTCCCCCTGCCATCCCGGCAGCTACCGGAATGTACTTGTGCAGCCATACATGCACGCCATCTTTTATCGCAAACTCATCCTGCAAAAGCTTTGCCGCTTTATAGACAAGATTGTTCTCATTCGTCGGCAAAAAAGAAAGATTCGTTTCCATCGTGATCTCACCGGAAGTATTCTTCGAGATCTCCAGCCTGTCAAACAAATGAATGGTCTGCATCACCATGCGGACCTCATGATAACCATCCTCTCTTTTTCGTACCACATCCAGCCCAAGATTGATCTTAGCCAGCGCCTTTACTGAAATATCCTTCATCGGTTAGTTTCTCCTTACCAAAATCGTCGCTAACACGCATTGATTGTACCTAAAATAAAACTTGTTTTTTTTGTGTTTTTTGTATACAATTAGTATCTTATCATTTTATGTCCAAAAGGTCAATCGGCACTAAACTTTTTTCTTTGCCAGTCCGATATAATTAACAGAACCATGGAAGGTTAATAACTATTCATTCAGGTGGCTGAACATTTTGTTTTCTGTAAAAACAAATGCATCCAGCTTCGCCAGACAAGGAGGATCATATGGCAATCAATTCCATTAACACTGTGACTGCTGCCGCAGCAGCATCTACACAGACAACAACAAAAACAGCAGAAAAGACATCCGAGACAACGAAAAAGGCAGATTCTTCCAAGACAGCTTCCGGTGTCATTTATGAGAAGAGTTCTGACTCCAGGACAGACAAGGCTTCCAATAAAACAACAAACAAGACCGACAACGCAGCGATCGTTGCAAAGTTAAAAGCTGACGCAGAGCAGCGCACTGCACAGCTCCGCAGCATCGTTGAGCAGATGATGACCAAGCAGGGTGTTGCGATCGGCACCGCAGATGATATGTGGAAATTCCTTGCAAAAGGTGATTTTACCGTATCAGCCGATGTGAAAGCACAGGCACAGGCAGATATCGCAGACGACGGTTACTGGGGTGTAGAGCAGACTTCCGACCGTATTCTTGATTTTGCAAAAGCTTTATCCGGTGATGATCCTGACAAGGCAGACGCTATGTTAGAAGCTTTCAAGAAAGGTTTCGAACAGGCAACCAAAGCATGGGGAGATAAACTTCCGGATATTTCCCAGAGAACCTACGACGCAGTTGTCGAGAAATTCAACAAATGGAAAAACGGAACAGAGGATGCTTCCACTGAGGCATAATTCATAAAAAAGACCTGCGTGTACCTATGTCATGCGAACATCATGACATTGTACACACAGGTCTTTTTCTTTTGCTTTTCAGCGGTTAAAAACTTACTATTATTCTCCTAAAAGCTTCTCAATGCTTGCGAGCTTGACACAGACAACAAAGATGTCGATCGCAGTCGTAAGATCTTCCAGGCTTGGATAGGATGGTGAGATACGGATGACAGAATCATGCGGATCTTTTCCATATGGGAAAGGCGCACCCGCCGGAGTCATCACAACCCCTGCTTTTTTTGCTTTTGCCACAACATTTTTTGCACATCCATCCAGTGTCTCATATGTGATGAAGTATCCACCCTTCGGGCTGTACCAGTTTCCGGCTCCGAGTCCTTTTAACTCTCTTTCAAATGTATCCAGGATCATTTCAAATTTTGGACGGAGAGAATCTGCGTGTTTGCGCATATGCTCTGTGATTCCGTGGATATCTTTGAAGAAACGGACATGGCGCAGCTGGTTTACCTTATCATGGCCGATGGTCTGGATCTTCAACTGTTTCTTGATATCCTCTAAGTTGTTGGCAGAAGTTGCGATTGCTGCCACACCGGAACCTGGGAATGTGATCTTGCTTGTAGAACAGAATTTGTAAACCATATCCGGGTTTCCTGCTCTCTTGCATTCTTTTAAGATCTCGATCAGATGATCCTGGTTAATATCATATAAATGATGCACGCAGTATGCGTTATCCCAGTAAATACGGAAATCTTTAGCTGCCGGTTTTAATCTTGCAAAACGGCGGACCGTCTCATCCGAATAAGTGATTCCCTGTGGATTGGAATATTTTGGCACACACCAGATACCTTTGATCGCCTCATCTTTGCTCACAAGGTCTTCCACCATATCCATATCCGGTCCGGTCGGAAGCATCGGTACGTTGATCATCTCAATGCCGAAATATTCTGTGATCGCAAAATGTCTGTCATATCCCGGTACCGGGCACAAAAATTTTACTTTATCTAATTTACACCATGGAGTATTTCCCATTACACCGTGCGTCATGGAACGGGAGATGGTGTCATACATAATGTTAAGGCTTGAGTTACCATAAATGATGATATTGTCCGGATTACACTCGATCATATCACCGATAAGCTGTTTTGCTTCACTGATACCGTCCAGCACACCATAGTTTCTGCAGTCTGTACCATCATCACAGGTCAGATCAACACCGGAAGTCAGTACATCCATCATTCCCATCGAAAGGTCTAACTGTTCCTGGGATGGCTTACCTCTGGACATATCAAGTTTTAAGCCTCTCTGCTGGAATTTTTTGTATTCCGCTTCCAATCCTTCCTTCTCTTTCAATAACTCTTCTTTTGTCATTTCCTCGTAGGACTTCATCTCTAATTCCTCCTGCTTTTTTATGTATTTGAAGCGTTTACGCTTTCTAACAAAATCAGTTACGGCTGTTCTTCCCCGTAAGTTTCACCCTTGATCTTTTTGAAATATTCGCGGATATTCTTCTCGTAGCCATTCTCACTCGGAACGTAAAACTTCCGGTCTGTCAGTCCATCCGGCAAATATTGCTGCTCCACATAATGATCCGGATAATCATGTGCATATTTATATCCAACACCATGCCCCAGTTTTCCGGATGACTTATAGTGTGCATCCTGTAAATGAACCGGGATCGGCGCTGTTTTCGTATTCTTTACTGCTTCCATCGCATCGAAGATCGCATTGACTGCCGAGTTGCTCTTTGGCGCGCTTGCCACATACGTGACCGCCTGCGACAAAATAATCTGTGCCTCCGGCATACCGATACGCTCAACTGCCTGTGCTGCCGATGTTGCGACAACGAGTGCCATCGGATCGGCATTGCTCACATCCTCCGCTGCGCAGATCATAATCCTTCTTGCGATGAACTTAATATCCTCCCCCGCATAAAGCATTCTGGCAAGATAATAAACTGCTGCATCCGGGTCAGAGCCGCGCATGCTTTTGATAAACGCAGAGACTGTATCGTAATGGTTATCTCCTGTTTTATCATAGCGCACCACACGTTTCTGGATACATTCACTGGCGACCTCAAGTGTGATATGGATTTTTCCATCATCACTCCGCTCCGTTGTCAGAATGCCAAGTTCAATTGCTGTGAGCGCTGCTCTTGCGTCTCCGTTTGCCACGTCAGCAAGAAAATCCAGTGCCTCCTCGTCAATGACTGCATCGTAAGCGCCCATTCCTTTTTCCTTATCATTCACCGCCCTGAGGATCAGCGTCTTAATATCTTCCGTGGACAGATTCTTCAGCTCAAAAATGATGGAACGGGACAAAAGCGCTCCATTCACCTCAAAATATGGATTCTCGGTTGTTGCACCAATTAAGATCACGGTTCCGTCTTCCACAAACGGAAGGAGATAGTCCTGCTGTCCCTTGTTGAACCGGTGGATCTCATCGATAAACAGGATCGTCTTTTTTCCGTACATGCCCTGATTGTTCTTCGCCTGCGCAATGACATCCTCCATGTCTTTTTTCCCGGCGGAAGTTGCATTGATCTGAAGGAACTCAGCACTTGTGGTATTGGCAATGACCTTTGCCAAAGTCGTTTTCCCGGTTCCCGGCGGTCCATATAAAATAATGGAACTTAACTTGTCAGCCTTGATTGCGCGGTAAAGCAGCTTATCTTTTCCGATAATATGCTGCTGCCCCACCATCTCATCCAACGTGGTTGGACGAAGTCTGGAAGCTAATGGCGACTCCTTTTCTCTGTTCTGTTCTCTCATATAATCAAATAAATCCATACGAAAAGCCTTTCTTTTTGTCCGTGTACTGCGTACACTTGACCATTTTGAATATTCTGATTTCAAAACTTGCAATATTTGAGATCATAAATTCAATTTTTAGTATTTCATTTCAAAAATATGACGGATTTTATTCGTGAAAATTCATCGCAATTACTACATTACATGAATTTGCCCTGTTTGACAAGTGGATATTTCATTTTATCTTATTTTCCACAATTTAATTATGTTTTCTATAAGTTTTGCAATTACCTATATTGTCATTTTGACCTGTGTCATGTTTCTGAACTTAATGATATCATTATCTGTCCTTTGGATAGATAATGATATTATTGCATACATAGCCCTGCAAAAGCAACCTGTTTTATGTGGGGATCCCCAACGAGCAGGAGGCGGTGTCTACCGCCATCCTCTCAAAATATTTTCTCTGAACTCTTTGTGCCTATCGTTGAAATAAACTCTCCTTATGGGTATAATATAAAGAAACTACCAATACCTCAAAGGAGGGATTTTATGATAGAACAGCTAATTGCCGAAGCAACCGAATGTGATTTCAAAGTTGCACTTGAAATAAAGAAACCCAAAAGCTGGTTAAAAAGTGTCAGTTCCTTTTCTAATGGAATCGGCGGAACTCTGTTTTTCGGAATCTCTGATGACCGGAAACCTATCGGCTTGTCCGATGTTCAAAAGGATGCTGAGGCGATCAGCCGCTTAATCA
>ERZ791854.484-NODE-484-length-29580-cov-3.80379_pt1 | contig 29580 bp, 33 predicted proteins | sample MGYA00510286_ERZ791854 | MGnify/ENA primary metagenome ERZ791854 (study PRJEB30046, sample SAMN00715267) | human gut metagenome | study: EMG produced TPA metagenomics assembly of the A metagenome-wide association study of gut microbiota in type 2...
AGGTTTTGCAAGGTATCATATAAACCTAATACTATCTATAGCTTATCCAATATCTCCTTAAGCTTCAATGTTTTTCCAGAAGCATTTTCACCAACAATAAAGTTAATCATATCTAAGCTCCTAGTTCATTTAATTTATTAGTGTAGTACTCTTTAATCAACTCGTTAGATACCACAGCAATAATGTAATCATTATTCTTAAATAATCTTAAAAATTTTTCTATGCTCTTCTTAGTCAAGAAGTTAAACACGTCTGCAATTGCTATATATCTCTTATTTTTATAAGCCAATAAACCTAACAAATAAGCAAACTCACCATGAGATAAGCTATTTACACCCAAAACCACCTCTTCCTCATTCACCATAACTGTATAGCACAGTCGGCTCCCGTAAAAGTTCTTAATGCCTTGGTTATTTATAGAGTTAATTAGTCTTACAGCTTCAGCACAATCATCCTCAGTCAAGTTCATAACCATTTTTTTAAGTGCATATGAATCAAAGTTTAAGTCTTTAACAACCATTATATCAGATTCAAAGTCAGAATTTAACTTTTCTTTAAGTTCATCTAGAGTCAATATAAGCATATAAACCTCCTACCTGTATCCCTTTGGGAAATGCTCAAACTTGCTTCTAATTCTAAATAATGAAGTATGTGAATCAATAGGTACTCCAGCAAGGTTGAATTGTACAACGTTCTTCTTTCTATTTGCAAAGCCATTATACTCCCTTGCTATTATATTTATGAACTCCTGCTCGCTAACGCCATTACTTTTACGAAGCATGAAGTTTATGAGTATCATATTTCTTGTATCACCAGTAGCTAGAGCATTTTTAAATACTTTTCTTATAATACCTGTATTACAGTAATCTCTTACGCATTTAGCTTGCTTTAGTTTGTTACACTCTATTAGAATTGCTATCATCAGCAAGTGAAAATTCCAAGTATTTATTGGATGAACTATATCTTCAATCACAAAATGCTCACCGATTCCTTTCCTAAAGAACTGGTACATCATTAAAGTCTCAGAAGCAAATACAGTAGGCACATAATGTATTCTTATATTGCTATTTATTTTATTAACGCTATCTCTAAATCGTCTACAGTTATCTACTGCATGCTTAGGCATTAAAGTTGTTGTACCATCATTATTTGAAGCATCCAAGTCAACTACCACTATAATATCTGTAATGTTCTTAGTGCTCAATAAAAGAGCAGTCTCAGCTAGAACTTTAAAGCAATTTGTATTAGATAAAGAGCTTTCTATATATAAATTTTTATGCTCATTATAAATTGTTTTATCAGTTCTAACTTTGCTGTTACTCATGTCTATACCGTTAAGCATACAGAATAAATCATACATTCCATATTTATCTTCAAATCTTACTAAGTAACTCACTTGCATCATCTCCGCTTATCTCTTTTAACTGTTTATTTTTGTCTACTACATAGAACTTAGCATCATGCATTAGGTCAGCACCCTCAAAATGAGTTGTAATCCAAACTTCCTCAAATGAGTTAGTTACCATACTTATTGCCTCAAACAGCCAACCCCTATACCCGTTAGGTAATCCAAGCTCAGGCTCATCCCAAACTAAGTACTTCTTATTGCTACATAACGCATCAAATATTGCATACATTTCTTTGCATCTGTCGTAATCGAAGTCATCATCAGGATCAAATGCAGATAATCTAATTGTAGTGCCTTGCCTCTCAATGTCAAATGGCATTTTGATGTTTATTTTGTCAATCTTTTCATCTACAACGTCAACATCGTATGCAGATGTATCTGCAATATTTGTAGCTACATCTCTAAGGCTGTACTGCTCCAATACTTCATTTAATGCTACTGTTTTTCCAGAAGCATTTTCCCCAACTATAATGTTTAACATATGAACCCTCCTGTTCTTATTTTAGTTTAAAAGCCATCTATTTTATTACGGATTAAACGTTCATCAGGCTTGCCAGTTAATCTAACACTTAAGATATAAGCATCTGTTATGTCATTAGTACAAATTGTAATGTACTCACTATCTTTGAAGTAGTCATATAAACTCCTTAATTAGCTATTTGTCAATGTATTCAAATTATTCTGAATGACTAATGGAGTTTTTGATGCTTCAGCTAAGAAACACTGTAAGAATAGCTTTTCTGCATCAGACAAACCTCTCAAAGGGCAACTTACAAAATTAAAACTGCCAGTTAATACTTGATACCCCAGTGAATGAGTTAACAAATTGATTATGCTACAATGAGTTATGACTTTAAACATTCTTAAAGCCTCCGCAACTTGCTCCACACTCAAGCTACGATATGCGTTAATAAACCTAAAGTCATTTACATCCACTTCATGTACAAACCATTCATCTTTTGTATGCTTAAATTCATCTAAATACGTAATGTTAAAGTTACCAGATGCTCCTACTTCATAAGTTGGTTCTATGTCATGCAAACTATCATTCATATCTATAGCTTCATCAAAAGTTAGCTGCTTTAACTCACCATTCTCTACTGTATATAAGTTTGCATCTGGTATTGCTAAGAAGCCAGATTCATAAGTAGAGATCCAACACTCTTTGAATGTCCAAGCTAATCTCGCCACTGTATCTACACAAGCATTTAAAAGCCTTCCAGATAGACCAAACTCAGGTTCATCATAGATGAAGTAATCTTTACTAGCACATATATGCCCAACTAGTTTTCTGAATACAGGCTGATTGTAGTATAAGCTTTCTTTTTCATATCCTGTAACTCCTATATTAACTGCTCCATTTACAATGTCAACGTCATAAGGAGCTTTCATGTTGAGTCTCTCTACTTTGTTGAGGTCTATATCTAAATCAGTATTGATATCATCAACCAAATTTGTAGATACATTAACTACCCCAAGCTCTTTTAATCTCTCTTTAAGTACAACTGTTTTTCCAATGCTATTCTCACCAATGATTATGTTTAACATATAAACCTCCACCAAGTTCATCCCCATCCAACTCTCAAGTCCATCTCCACTCAACTTTAATGCCAACCTCTATCTAGCCTTTATGCTAGCTTATTTTTCAAAGTTTCTGTGCTTTTGATGTTAAGCCAAACTCTTTACTTCTTTTGCTCGGTATTTTATCAATCACTCGAATCTTAGTTTTGAAGCCTCTCATTTTTCTGACATGCTCGTTTTAAGCTCTTCCTTAAAATCTGACATGCTCTCTATCTTTCACAACTTTCTAATTTCCTACCCTTATTATATCAGATTTTTAGCAATTTGTCAATATCTACTTTCTATTCCCATACTTATCCAACATTTTCCACCAAACGGACCCTTACACGCATACCTGTTTTTCTATGCCAATGTCAAGTTGTTATGATGTCCAGTATCTCTTTTATCACTACAACTTTTTCTTATGTGAGCCAAACTCACTTTTGAAGACTTTCATTTTTCTTACATGCTCATTTTAAGATCTCCATCAAAATTTCATATGCTTAATAACTTTCCAAACCACACATTCATTTTACCTCTTGACTCCACCTAACAAGGCTATATAAGCCTTATTACACTACAGGGTGAAACTCTTACACTTCACCCTGCTTAAACCTTAATCTATTCTTGCTCATTAGCATCTACACGCTTACCATCAGAAGTTACTTCATCACAATACATGCTACCATATGGTCTCTTGTTAGTCTTGCAAACTGTATCTATTTTAGATAAAGCCATATTTCTTTCCTCCTTCAGGCTAAAACATAAAAAAGGGCATGCTATTACACACGCCCTTTCCAATCTTACCAGTAAACTCGCTCTGTCTAAGTCAACCCTCAGAGCCAACCCTCGGTAGCCAACTTGCTCTCTACCAAGCCATCATCTGCTCGTTTACCTTAGTTGTTTGTCTGCTCAATGCTAAAACCATCTGTAACTGTACCAGTCACGATCCACTTGATGTCGTCATCCTTATACTCTCCAGCCTTCATTACTTTACCAGCTTTGTTTACTAAGTACTCTTTTCCATCCACTGTCTCAACAGAATACTTTTCATCCTCAGCCTGTAATAAGATACCATTGTCGTACAAGTAGCTATCACTCACACCATGTAAAGCGGCTCCTTTACTGTTAAACTTGAATGTGAACTTGTCATCATCAAGCTCAATGGTTTTCTTGCTCTTAGCCATAGCACCATTGTCATCGAAGAACATCAATGTACCCTTATTTCTAGCAGCTTTAACCTCACTAGATGATGGGAAACCATCCTCTTCTGTTCCAAGAACCTCTACAAGATGATTATTACTATCTACAACCACTAAACCTGTCTGCATGATGCCATTTTCATCAAATAAGTACCTCTTACCATTGATTGTCTTTAACTGGTTCTTAACAGTTGATCCGTTACTATTTGCATAGAACCATCTCTCTGTTCCATCTGCATTATCATCTGCGTTCTGGTCCTCAGAAGGTACAGCCTTGAACCACTTGCCCTTCATTAGACGCCCATCGTCCTCATAATACTTGTACTCAGCATCTGAAGGAGTAGCACTACCATACCACTCAGCTACCATAGCACCCTGCTCGTCAAAAGCATATTTAACGTTATTGATAGTTTTGCTTGAGCTTGTTACTTTCTTTCCATTGTTGCCGAACCAAATCCATAAAAGATCTCTGTCCTCATACTCGCTGTCATCGAAGTCGTGAATGTCTAACCACTTATTCTCATATCTCCAACCAGTAGTATTGTCGCCAGCAAAGTAAACTGCATCCTCCCAGATTGTCTCGTCATCTGCATCAAGCATCTGACCCTCTTCATCTAAGAAGCCATAGTCCATCTTGCCATCTGTGAAATGATATGTTCTGTCGTTGATTTTCTTCCAACCGCTCTTATAAGCCTTTCCATCATTTCCAAAGTAGTACCATCTGTCCTCTCCGTCATCCTCAGATTAAACTAGACGCCACATATTTCTACTCTGAACGCCATCACCATTTACATAGTAATAGTCATCACCGTACTCGATTAACTGACTTGTCAGCATCTTTCCACTGTCGTCCAAGTAGAACTTGTAAGTTCTTGCATCATTATCTCTCCATGCATCAGTTACATAATCACCGTGACTGTCAAGATAATACCAGTCGTTCCCTTTCATAGTCCAGCCCTTTTCAGGAGCTGCAAGAGCACTAAAAGGCACCTGCATTGCCATCATAGAAGCTAAAGTCAACATAGCTACAGCTTTTCTGCTCATTCTCATAGTTATCTATCCTTTCAATATGTTGTTACTTTTCCCACACCTACCACCCATATTCTAATTCTTATTTTATTATAACAACTTTCTTAATTTTTTCAAGGACTTTTCTCTTACGATTTCTTACGAGAATTTGTAAGAAGGCTCTTAAACTCTAATATGCTTTTTTCACATATTTTGAATGCTCTCTTACGGCTACGAGAATTTGTAAGAAGGCTCTTAAACTAACTACTATGCTAACTTATCTTACTTATGCCTCTCTGTTATGCCACACCTCTTAACCCATAAACTCAGTGCTAACTTTTATATGTCCACTCCTTTCCTCTCTATGTTAGGCAAATTTTACAAGGATTCCCCGTTCTCCAATGCCATACTCAGAGATTAAATAGTTAATAATTCTAACAAATGTATCTCCAGTCATTGTACTATCGAAATACAGGTTAAGCTCATTTATGTACTTAGCTGTTCTCATTCCATCCGGAGAGTCATGGAAGCCATATTTACGATGACCTAACGTGGAATCTTTTAAATTCTCTCTGGTAAGCTTACCAACATCTTTTAAGTTTAATAATATATTGATAATGATCTGACCATATGTGTTACAGTCCTGAAGGTCATATACATGACCTAAAATAACCATTTTCATAATTGGACATTTCTTAATGCCAACAACAATTTTATCACTTGCGGAGTTCCAAGTATCAAAGTCAGTTGCTCTCGAAGCCTTCTCCATATTGATAACTGTATCGGATCCACCCTCTAAGCTAGTACGCTTGTTATCTTTAGCTCTCTTATGGCATAATGCATTATCAGCATCTGCAAGGAATGCCATAGTTCCTAACTGCTCTTTTGAATACTGTAAAAGCTTCTCAGCCTCTGAAAAGCTAATTTTATCTAAAGCAAACTTGAAATACACATATGCATCCATGCTAATAAATATGTAATCTAGTTCGTTAGTAATTATCACAGCCTTGATACCATCCACACCAATGTCAATCAACCTCTCTAACTGAGGTTTAGATAACTTATTAGCTGACAATGGAAACGGAGTTTTAATAATAGCTATTACAGGCTTTCCATCCAAGTTCAATAAGTAGTCAAATTTATGATGTTCATCCCCATATGTCACATCATTTGACATATAAATCTCATAGCCTAGTTTATCAATAAGGCTTCTCGTTAAGTCTCCAAGTACTTCTTTACATGAGTTGTGTTTTCTGCGATCTTTAGCCTCTTCACTTACCATCATTAAGTCATTCATTCTTCCCATTGCTATTTTCTTCTCCTTACTAATGTGTAAATTTCTCTTTTAACTGCTCTATAAATACTTCTTTGGCTAATTCAATGTAATAATCAGTATTAGGACACTCTGCACTCTTTAATATAACCTCATAAACTTTATTCTCAGCATCACCAGTCAGCAATGACTCAATTACGTTGTTACAACTCTCCTTAATTAAGCCCTTTCTAATTGTCTTAATGCCAATATTATACTCAATGTTTGGCTCAGTACAAAAGTTACAAACCTCTAAATCATATGGCTGTAAATCAATTAAACTGAATGTATGCTCATATATGTATTCATCAGAATCCTCAAATGCATTAACTAAACGTACATTGTATGTAATTCCATCAGTTAAGATACCAGCAAAGCAACCTTTTTTCTTTAAATAATTTACAATGTCCATCTCAATTTTTGAGTAGTCACTGCTAAAGTCAACCACCTTTACAACTAAGTATTCCCCATTATCTTTTGATCCAATCACCTTGTTTGAATCTATAGCTCTAGTCCCATGCTCATACCCTAGTGCATCAAGGAATGGAAGAACGCTTTTAAATACTATATCACGCTTTCCAATCGGTTTATAGTCATCACTGCTAACAAACTTGCTTAGTTTATTAAGCTTTTCCTCACTTACTGCCCATTTCATAGTTTTCTTGAAGCCTCCTACTTATCTTAATTTATACACCTTATTATCAGAATGTCAATAAATATGCTCCTATCTTTTTATGCTATTTAGTTATTTATAAAGGTCTCTTCGTAGATTTCAATTAAGCTTTCTTCTACATCTAAACTCTATCTTTAACGTTCTTTGATTAAACCCTCTATGATATTGATTTCTTGAGATGTTAGGCTATATTTCTCATATAGTTCTTTATCTGTAAAGATGTGGTCAAATAACTCAGGAGTTGGTACATATCTCCACCATGTGTCTCCTGCACTTACTCCAGATAAACCTCCTATACTACATGATACTAAATACCTAACGAATTTGCTATCTAAATAGCTTTTGAAGCTCTGTGCTTCTAATAAGTTGCTACTCGCAAATACTAAGGAGCTATCATCTGGTTTTTCTATGCTTTTGCTTAATTTATCTATGATACGAACTAAACTTAAACAGTAGAACTTACCATCTTTAGCGTATAAACTATATTCCCAGTTGCTCCCAACTGCAATCTTATTGTTTAACCACACCTCATAACGCCCATACTTATCTTGCTGAGTTATCATTAACTGCCTAAAGTCCCCTCTGCATGTTATCTTTCGACTTATTTCATGTCCAAGATTATTTAAACAGTTATCTATTTCTCTTACTGATATGTTGTTCATTATAGGAGCTAACTCTGCTCTATTTTCTATGATTGCTTTCCCATTGAAATGCTTGTCATATTTGTAATAACAGATCCCGCCTGGATCTCGTATCTCAAATACATCCCCACAGCTCGGATAATATACTAAATGCGAGATATGTGGCTGAATATGCAGCCTCATAAACTCACTGTTTGCTTTTACTTGCCATTTAGCTGGTATAACATAACTATGCACACCAGCTAAACCCTCTGCAAGTCTAACAAATTCCAAGTATATATCGCCATTGTAAGGAGGATTACCTATCACAACATTGAAGTTCATGCTAATACCTCATAACAGACAGTCATATTATCTAACTAAGATATCCATCAATTTTACTGTAATTGCCACTTGCCTAACTCTCCTTTTCAGTCTGATTCTACTCTATATACAGTTTGTATGCACACCTCACAACTAATACTATGCATACAAATAATAGTATGTAAATCCAACTCTGAAGTATGCACAGTGCAAATGTAAAAATATCGTTACCTCTAAATAAGACTATTGCACCTAAGCCTATTTCAATCGGAATAACTACTCCAACACAACCAGCTATTACCCTCTGCCATCTCTCACTGTCAAAGAGATATGTTGCTAATAATGTTGCTATTCCGCACTGCAGTGTGCCTATTGACATCAGCATCCAAGTCATTACGGGCTTAAACCCGAACATATATGCAGCCAAGCCAGCTCCACCAAGCAGTAAAATCATAAGTACTAAAGTGATTTTTATGATGCTACGATTTTTCAAGCTCTACACCTCCGCCATTGTTCTCTCTATCAATGCTTTACTTTGAGTTAGCCCAAGCCACTTACGAACCTCTTTGTCATTAAATGTATGATCAATATTATCTGGCATAGGTATATGCCTCCAGTTCCTCTTGTCTGTAACATTATCTGACACAGCTGAAATAGCTAATATATACTGTACAGTAGTTGTATTGATGTAACTTGATAAACTCTTTGCTTCATCATAAGAATGACAGATGTGTACAGTTTTGTAATGCAAAGGACATTCATCTCCAGGCTTTAATACTAAGGAATTTCCTACTCTATGAAGTCTACCATCTTTATCATATAAAGCCACATCACCGAACCTATCCTTGACTGCCACTCTGCTGAAATGCACATCATCTAATTCAGGTATGTCTACAAGTTTCATCTGCTGCTTTTCAATACGGTTTGCTAACTTATTAAGAATAGTATTCAAATCTTTTACGCTGTTTAAACCGCTGTACTTGATATAATCATGTCTTAAATGCTCATGGTTATAACTGTAAGACCTCACCCAAACTTCTCCAGACTTGTAAGGGTACTTGTTAGACTTACCAAAACCACCAACGTCATTTAAAAATATCATGCTAAGTCCACCATAAACATCTGTACCTGCAATATCTCTTGAATCCGGAAAATATACAACCTCCCTTATATGCTTAACAACTTCATTCCTGTATGATTTACTGTACCTATCAGATCTACCATTCATCTAAGTAGTTGGCACTATTAAACTTGCTCTACCTACACATAGCATGTAGCTATGGTACATATAGTTAATATACCTGTCATTTTCAGGTAAGAAACCAACTATAATGTCAAATCCCATCCCTAATGTATTAGGATTTAAAGTATCCTGTATAAATACATTCTCTTTGATGTTATCAGCCCTATAAGAAGTTCTCTTCCAATCTCTCAGGTACTCACTCATGTAGCTTAAGTTATGCAGTACATTACTCTGACAAGCATAAGTAGGATATTCCAAGATGTGATCTTCCGGAATCATATTGTTAAAATACTTGTTAATGTTATCAACGCACTCCACATAAGGACAAATAGCGAATAACTGATTCTCTCTGATATGCTTCCTAACTAAGAAGTCGTGTTCCTCTTCTGTATCAGCATCAAACTCGCTATCGTTCTGTATAAACTTGTATATTTTCTGCTCAATTAGTTTTAAGTATGTTTCATCTCTTGCATATATGTCATGAACTTTCGTATCCTTTGTAAATTTAAACTCCATTGTATCAATCTGATCTGAAGCAGCCTCAGGATTTACCAAAGCTAAGTTCTTGTACCTACCACTTCCAGATGACTTATGAAAAACTCTTAATGTCCTAATCATTTGCTATACCCTTTCTTTATTTAAGACTATTCTACATGCCCCCACAGACCTAAACTCTTAAGTCTGTATCTTTCTGAAGCACACTGATAAACCTATCACCAGTATCTGATACTCACGTTTATGCCTCCTTAACATTTTCTTTTATTATATCATATTATTTTCTTTTATTATAGCATATTATTTTCTTTTTGTCAAGAAGTTTTTTACTCTTTTTAATATACAAGATAAACAATCAGATGCTGTATCCATTACAAGTATGAAAGGTACTGCTCCAGCCAGAAGTATAATAGGAGTCAAAACACATATCAAAGCTGCCCCAACTGATCTTCCAGCTATCAGCACGTCTAAACCTAATACTATACAAGTAAATGCTATCAATAATATGACTAATGTGTAGCATTTACTATGATCATCTCCGCCCATATATAGCACCTCCTAAATTAATCCTAATATTTCAGTAACGCCTAAGCACAAATACAAAATACTGTAAAGAGCTACTGTTACCATGATTTCTACATTTCCAGCACTGTCTATATACCATTCAGGACGTGTATCTACATCACGACCTAATGTACTTAAACCACCTGTATTGCTCAGTAAACTTTCTCTCAATGTCTTTAACTTATTTAATGCAACTGCATTATCTACATAAGCTATATCCTTATAAACACAATAATCCGAAAGTTCCACACCATCTATACCTGCTAACACAGCATCTCTTATAAGTCCTAACTTTTTGCGAAGCTCGTTATCAGCTTGTTTTATCTGCTTCTCACTACATCTACCAGTATAGTTTAAATCTTTTATGCTTCTTATTTTATCTAAGATGTTCATATGAACTCACTTACGCTCCTTAATCACTGACTCAATGATTTTGATATCATCATCTGTTAACTTGTATCTTGCATATAATGAGCAGTAACGTTTTCCAGCAAGCTCATAATAGCCTTTTGCATCTGGTACTACATTGGGATGAGGAGCATCCACATATGTACAGGTCCAATCATTAGGGTCAGGAACAAAACGGAAGAACTCTTTAGTCAAGGTGGAACCACAAGCACCAAACAGGAATAAGAAAGCCACACATCTTGTACTGTAGTAACTCCTAAAGCTAGTACACTCCTCTAAATTATCAAAGTACTTCAAAACAGGAAAGCTACCTTTAGGAACCTGATAAGGTTTTAATATGTTGCATGGAACAATAGCTAATGTCTTTCCGCTTGCATCAAGCTCAATGTTTCCAGCCATAACGCTAGTTGTTATTTTATACTTGTCAAGCCTTAGATTGGTAAATAAGTCATCTATTTTCTTATAGCCTATTACTTTTTCTCCCTGCATGACCTCAACCATACCTGCCTGTTTCAGTTTTTCACCCCAGTCTTTGTAGTTAGTATATGTATTCAGAGTAAACCCAACTGACCAGATAGGCTACTCTCCCCATTATCGGTGTTCTTCACATATAATGACTGCTTGAATCCCTCCCCCAACTGACCAAATTTGCCAATCACGTTCAGTATACGTCTATTACACAAAGTTACACTCTTTTCGTCATGCTCTTCAAAGTCAGATTCTATGCACTTATTTCTACTGCATTTCACTTTAATAAGCTTATTGTCTTGCTTATGTTTACCAAGAATAAAATGACTAATGCCGCTGACTTCTCGTATGTCAAATAAGTCTCCTGTAATGCTGTTAAATACTATCTTCTCCATATAAGGAACTATGTCTCGTCTGAATGCCTCATTTCTATCTTCTGTCTTACTCTTTGCAGGCTTGCCATCTGTCTTTGCTTGCCACTTAGCAGGAGTAATCATGCAGGTATACTTACTCGCTAATGCATGACTCTTTGTTACAAAGTCTAAATACATATCATTGTTGTAAGGCGGATTGCCAACGACTACATCAAATTTCATTTTGTTCTCCCTCATATTTACTGTATCAATCGTAAACTCATATAGCTCTTTCTCTGTAAAATACTCGTATGTATCACCGTTAATGTAGCTTCTTAACGCATCTAAAGCCTCTAATGGGTTTCTATGCTCAGAACCATAAGCCTTTAAAATATGCTTGTCTGGTATATAAGCATGAGGCCATTTTACACTTGAAAACCATGCTTTACACATTTTATAAGTTAACTCTAAAGGACAAATAGCATATAACTGCATACGAGTAATGTATATTAACCGGTTCTCTAAGTTTTCTAAACCAGGAACGTTCATATACCTACTTTTCATCAGTCGCTCTCGTATAGCATGCAAGTAAACCTCATTCTTGTAGCAGATGTCTACAAACATACTCTGAGGATTAAATATTTCCTCGGGAAGCATATCTATCTGCTCTTTAGCTACACCCCAAGGAGTTAACTGCAACTCCTTGAAGTTCTTATCTCCTGTATCAGTTATCTTAGTTATGCCAGGTATTGCACCTAGACACTGTCGATCATCCATGCTAAAAATTCCTCCATATATGTTAATAAGTTATTAAAGCCTCTTGTTATATCTATGTACTGTATATACATTTTATTTACTGTAATACCAGTACTTGAACGCTTATTCTTATTTGAAGTGCATACTATCACACCAAACTTAATGTCATCTATCAATCTACTAAGCTCAGTCATATAATAACTTACTTGATAGACCGAACCTTCAACGTTAAGTTTCTTATAATGCTTTGCATCAACAACTATACCAATGTCCTCTTTGGTCATTACTATGTCAGGCTTTGAGTTAAACAAGTCTCTCTTGATAATTAACTGTTTGCTTACTTTCCAATTACAGTTCCTTTCAATATAACAAGCTAAAAACTCTTGCCATATAAACCATTCTACTTGTTTGTAGCTCTCATTTTCTCCATGCAAGCCTCTATACAAAGCATCAAGGTCGATTATCATTAAACCTATACGCCCCAAATCTCTATACTCAGCTGGCATATCCTCTAAGCAAGACCTGTCAACATTATTTGAGTCCTCTATTTCATCATACAAGTTCAACCAATAGCGAAGCTCGCTCTCAAATAATGTTGTACGCTCAAAAGCCTTTAACAAAGCAAATTTTATTATAAAATTAAAATCACACCCTACTACTCTAATGCTCTTTCTATTGCAACACTTCAATACACCAAGCTTATTTAATATCTTAGTATCGACTGCTTTCAAAGTTCCTACTTGATAATGCTCTATTGTATCAAGTCTTGTGTACTCTTGATATATGTCATTTTTATTAAGCTCTGTCAACATAAACTTAATCAAGACATCAAATATATTATCAAAAGCACCCGTACAATCAAATCTAGTCCAGTCTAAGTTGTTGATGTATAAAAGCATTTGCACAATCATCTCTGATTTTATCCTATGCTCCATATGAACTGCTCAACCTCTCTTGCTTATCTTGCCAGTTTCACTACTTCATCTATGATTGCATTTGCTTTTAAAGGCTCCTTACTCTGTTTAGCAAGTTGTCTAAGCTTTTCACAGATATCATTTTCTATGCAACTAAATAAACCTGTTACGCTACTGAAAGGCTGAATAAGCTCTCTGGCTCCAATCTCGATTAACTCACCAGAATATAGAGCATACTCTTCTGAACGAAGCTCTTTTAACTTATTTACTATGTCAGTAAATTTGCTCTCACAAGCATCATCAAATTCAAGTCCACCATCTCTGTAGTGATCAAATAATTCCTCTAAATTGCTATCATAGATAAATGAAGATAATCGAGTACAAGTAAACCTACTCCTTAAAGCTAAATCCAGTTTTCCTGCTCCTTTATCATAGTCGTTCATTGTAGCTATGAAGTACAGGTTAGAAGGAACTGCAACTGTCTGACCTTTTCCAATGTTGACTTCCACTCCTACCTGTTCCATACCTTGAGATAATGCTCCTAATGCCATCATAGCATCTGAACGATTTATCTCGTCCATAATATAAACATAGATGTTATCAGGGTTATTGATTGCTACTCTACATAAATTTGTAAGCGAGCCATCTGACCACTCAACGCCACCATCTGCATTTAATGTTAATCCACCCACAATATCTTCTTTCTGTTTATCAATGAATGACTCTAGCATATAATATACAGGTCTAAGGGTTCTTAGCCAAAGCTCATTACATAATATTTTTGCTAGTACAGTTTTTCCAGTGCCAGGCACACCATGTAACAGTAGTCGTCCATTTAAACTCAACTGGTCATAATACTTGTTAATGTCTACACCATATAAACTTGATGATATATCTCTACTATCATAGAGCTTATAGGCTTTCTCTAATGCAAGTTTCTTAGCGTTCTTAAGCTCCAGAATAGTCTGATATGCTTCCTCTAACTCAGTTTTAAGTTTTGTTAGTTCAGCCGTAAGATTATCTATTGCTTTCTGCTTATCTTCAGCAATTTTACTCCATTTGTCAAGCTCTTTATGCAGATCATCTATGTACTCTTGAGAATCTTTCAAGTCATTATTTGCTTTCTCAAGCTTAGCTTCCAACTCCTGCTTTTCTTCCTCAAGTCTCTGCTTCTCTTCTTCGAGCTTAAGTCTCTCACTCTCAAGTTCTGCCAACTTACTTTCTGCATCAGATAAACCCTGTCTTAAGTTATCATTTTCTGTTTCTGCTCTACTCAGCTTTTCTAAAGCTTCTCTTAATCTCTCTTCAAGTTCAGGATTATTTATAACGCTTTTAACATCCAAGCTGCTAGTTATATTATTTTTAATGTCACTGAATAAACCCTCTAAGACGCTATCATCCAGTACGTTCCAAGGTTTTGAAGCCATCCCACCAGTAACATGTATAGCCATCATACCACCGCCATTTGAAGCCATGCCACACAATTTCCTTTCTTTTTAAATTTAATAATTTACTACATATACATATAAAAGTTCAAAATCTAGCCATTACCTTTGTTCAAAAGCCATTTACGTTAGCATAAGTCTACTAATTTATTTTAATATGTTATACTGCACTAAGCCTATACTTCACCTTCTACTAAGCCAACATTTCAATCCCCACTAAGCCTATACCTAAAATACACTTATGTATACTTATTTTTCTTAGCCTTTTAAGTTTTGATTTAAAGTCAATACAAATACAACCTAATTCAGGTAAAATATCAACCACGTCTTACTTTTTATGCTGATTCTCATTTTTCAAGTACTGCTACACAAAATTTTTCTTAATGCACCCTAACTATCCAAACCCAACTACACATTTTACCTCTTGACTCCACCCCAGTAACCCTCATATGCTCCACCTCATTTTGCACAAAAATAAAAGCATACCAAATATCTTGATATGCTTCTAACAAGAGCACCATGTTGGAATCGAACCAACCTAAGTAGTTTTGCAGACTACTGTCCTACCACAAGACTAATGGTGCTTATTCAATTTTGAGAGTGCATGAAGGGAATCGAACCCTCACCACCAGCTTGGCAAGCTGGAGTTCTAACCATTGAACTACATGCACACACTGTGCTAACTGATGCACATACTGTGCTAACTGATGCACATAAACCTATTTAACTATGCTAAGCAGCCCATACAGGAGTTGAACCTATACCCTCTGAGTCAGAGTCAGATGTCCTACCATTAGACTAATGAGCTATGAAGCACACAACGAGGATCGAACTCGCATCGTTAGACTGAAAGTCTAACATACAACCACTGTACTACATATGTAAATGATGCTTTAACCAAAATCTCTATAAGCATCAAGAGCAAGTAAAGGGAATCGAACCCTTATCTACTGCTTGGAAGGCAGTCGTCTTAGCCATTAGACCACACCTGCAAATAAACATAGATGCAAGGACTCGAACCTTGATTGCTGGTTTTGGAGACCAGAGTCATACCATTAGACCACACCTATAAACTTCATGAGTTATGCCTCATAATCCCAGATGTAGGTATCGAACCTACCAGGCTGTTAAGCAACGGATTTACAGTCCGCCAGTCCTCCTTAGACGTCTAATCTGGGTTACTTACTGATTAACCTTTATTTTTCTCTTACCTCTTTACATACCCCATTATATCACTCCCATTAAACTTTGTCAAAACTTTTATTCAAAAAGTTTTAAATTTTTTCTATAAGCTTATTGCCTATCTTTAGACGCAGTATCCCTAAGGACTTTAGTCAGACCCCCAAAATAAAAAGAGCTCTAACACATATTAAGTGCCAGAGCTCTTTATACCTATGATAACATTTCAGATATTTTAAGCCTATTTATTGTTTATTAAGCCCCAGCACCAACTTTCAGATGCTAGACTAATAAACTCTCAAGTATCTTACTCGTTAGAACTTATTTAGTTGTGAAAGCACGACAAGTACAGCACCAGTAATACTGCTGCTGTCTATAGCACCCATAACAACCATAAGTTCTAACCATATCAAATGCCATTATAATTTCCTCCATGTTCTTATTTATTTAATGTTTAACTCAGGACAGTTAAACCTACACTCACAAAATGTAAAGTTATCTTTATTTTCCAGATCTGTTGCACCTACAAATACACAGTTCACAAATAAGCAAGGACGCTTACTCACTACACGACAATGGTGAAAGTCTGTATTCATAACTACATCTGCATCGAGTTCAACATCTCTGAATACAAAGCTACTGTTGCACACCTCATGTGCAGTTAATTTGTTTAAAAGTCCATCAGGATTCGGATCCTCCTCAAAATTAACGTAGTCTTTAACAGCTATACCAGCATGTCTATAATCCCCATCACGCTCAGTAACTACTACTGCATCCACATTATCAAGGTTGATGATTTCTTTTCCTTTGTAGTCCTCCTCATTAGCGCGATAAACCTTTACAAAGTACCAGCTATAAGGGTCAACTGTAATCTCATATACTTTTCCAGCAAGACTACAAAATGTAGCTTTTATGATATCAAAACCACCATCTGAAGCTAATTCCTCAACAGTATGCCCATACTTATCTACAAGGATGCTGCAAAGCAATCTCTCTGACATGTGATACTCAAACTGCTCTTTTTCTGACATCTCTGCCCAATGTTCAAGCACCTTGATAGCACAAGCAACAGTAGCGTCACTAATAAACTTATGTGTTGACTTGCTTTCTCCAGTCTTTGAGTTATGCTGAGTTACTCCACCTAAGCTAAAATACCTAAGCCCTCTCATTGGTTTTAATAAGTTCTCGTTTTTACTCATTTGCTCTCCTTTCAACTTCAACCTCTCTATCAACCATATCTTATTTTACCATATAAACTTATTTTTGTCAATATCTTTTTCTCATAAAATAAAAAGAACTTGCCAACCCTAACTATTAGCAAGTTCTTTCATCAACCCTTTTAAGCTTGTAATTCTTCTGAATGTCCAATATACTTACCTTGCAAGTCTAACCTCTGAAATTCCATTATACTTACTCTGGTTACATAAGTTATGACCATCTACATATACGTCAATACGATTCCTCTTGATTGCACTACCAGTATCTTCTGCTCTGAATTTCTGCCAGCCCTCATTCGGAATATTGATGTACACCCAAGTCCCCAATGGGATAACTCTCTTATCTACTGCTATAGTTCTACCTTGAACATAGTCAGTACCAGATGCTGTTGGGTAACCAGTCCATCTGCCATTGCACTTTCTGCAACCACAATAAGCAGTTAATTTAAAATTTCCAAGGCTCTCTCCAAGATTAACCTGTTCATTACTACCACTGTAAGCTACTGCCTGTGAGTTATGTTCATCCACAAGTACAATTTCTTCTATTGAGCCATCAGCACTCATGCCATTTGCACTTGCATCTGTCATTCTAGTTGCTACCGGAACCACCCCAGCTTCTATCCCAGCTTCAACCCCAGCTTCAACCCCAGATTCAGTTGTATAATTGTCACCATACATCATATCTGCTGAGTGGCTATTTCCCATGTACTCTAAACTTTCCTCAGTGCTATCCAGTAAACTCACACTAGCTGTATTATTCTCCATGTCCATTCCAGAAGCGTAAGCTGTACTGCTCATACATACAAGCATACCAGCTAACATTACTGCTCTAATCATTTTTCTCATGTCGAAACTCCTTTCACTATCCATTATAACACATCTTAACAAATTTGTCAATATTCTGTAACAAATTTTCAGGAGTTTTTCATGTCAAACACTATTATTTTGTAATGCCAGCTTATTTTCTCTTACTGCTATTAAATTATTTTAACTGCTATTATTTAACTCCAAATTTTCAGATAATTTTAAGCCTACACTCTGCTTACTAGAAGCATTATGCTATTTTTCTATATGCTCAGCTTTTATATTAGAATGCAACCAATTTCTCACATTTTCAAGGTTTTTTCTCTACCCCTCCCATCCGGGCAGATTCTACAACCCCATAAACTTTAATGCCTCTTAACTCTATATTTATAGCTCAACTTGTCTATGATATGCTCATCCTTACACCACACTAAAGCATCACACATTTTCATAAGCACTTCATCCTCTAAGTTCATGCCAACCACTAAACCGCCAAAGTTAACTATATCTCCTTTGTAGTTAACTAAGTTAAGCTTCTTGCTCACTTCTCTCTGGGTCTTATCAATGTCAAGCACGTATACTTTAATATCAGATAATGTTGTAAAAGTAGTGACCTCAGTCCTACCTACTCTAATAGCTAAGTCCCTATCAAGTATGTATTGATAGTCTTTCCCTGTGAAGAACCGGCCAGTTCCCTTTGCATTTCTTACTACTTGAAGCTCTCTCATTATTTGATCACTTTTATATACATTCTTAAAGTTATCTGGGTTTCTAATGTCATCTATTTCATGTGCGATTTCAGTTCTATCTAAGAAAGTACTTAAACCTACTTTGTTCAAATACAATATCAACTGCAAAGCAGAATAAGGAATAAGCTCTAGCCTTCCATCCCAATGAGCATCTCTTACTGAAGCTCTAACACAAAACAGCTGTTCATCTTTGACGTTCTCAGTATTTATTTGTATTTTATATACTAAATGGCTACTAAAATCCACTCTGTTACTCTCCCTCTTTTATATGTGTTCCATACAACATTGCAGTGCCACTCCTAAACATTTCCATGCTACAATTTCTAAACTTTGTTCCTCCTCCAACTACAGCAGGTGAACCTTTAATAAGACAGTTATCAAATAAACATCTATGTATTGAGTAACAATTTGTTAGGTCAACCTCTAAATCAGATAGCTTACAATCTATTAAGTTAACAGCCTTGCCTAAATTTAAAAGCCTTATTTCATCTTTAGATTGTATATTGCACCCAATTAAATGTTTAACACAAGTAAAGTTTATGCTCTTCTTCATACTTATTGAGCAGTCAAAAATTATATCTGAGTTTACAACAGCCGAAGTGCTATCAACACCATCACTTATAAGTAAATCTCCAAACTTGTATATGTTTCCACTCCCAAGTAAGCTTGCTTTCTTAGCATCTGATGTATTAGCTTCTCTTATTAAGGGTATATCCTCAATTTCAAAGCCTTTAATATCTGTTTGATGTATTAAACCCAACCCTTGACGTCCAACTACCTCAATGTTCTTGCCATTTAAAGTATAAATTGATGCAGCTTCTCTATTTAATGTTTCTGTTCTGCCATTTACAAGATACAAAGGTATAGTAGATAATGCCCTCTCGCTAAATAAACTCAGTAAACTCTTATCTACCACAAGCTTCTTATCCCTTACCTGAGCTATGAACAATAAACTATCTTGTTCAAAATTTCTATACTCTATGCTATTATCTTCTATATTAAGCTCAGCCCAACCACTTTCATGCTGTTTAAGTGAAATTCCCATAGCGCCACCCCTATGTATCTATTTTCACGTTTACATCAAATCCACTGTTAATCCCCATATACTTTATGCTGCAAGCGTCATGCACACGTAACTGACATTCTATGAATCTCACATTATGAAGTATAACTGGAGCATTTATTATGATCTCACAATCTAAAAATGTAGCTTGAGATACTATACAAGGCTTATTAAAGTATACCTTACATCTCTTATATCTCATAGAGTCCTGTCTGCGGCTATTACAAGCTACAGTACAATTTATAAAGTATCCACCTATAATCACACTGTCCTTAGGCGTTTCACACAGAGTTCCTAAACAATTTAAACTGTTAAACACCTTTGCTTTCTTGTATGCACCAGCAATATCTGAGATATTATCAGCATGTAAAAGTCCATTTTTAACTTTTAAATGTTTGTTACTAGCATTTAATAAGTCTAATTTTCTCTGTATCTTGCTATCATCATATAATAAGTATGGCGTCAAATCAAAAGCAAATTGAACACTGTATTTACTACTGTTTAAAGTCATAGCTCCATTTTTAATGTCTTTTGTTTCATCTCTAATGATAGTTTCTGGATTAAGAAGTCCACCAGCAAAGTTAGAAATTCTAATAAACCTGTCTCTAACACGAAAAAGCTTATTTTCATCTTTTCCTATGCTATTTATTACTGTCATTCCACCTAACTGATGCGTCTTTGTTGACTCACAAGCATAATAAGCTATGCTACAATCTTTATTGTCATGCATATCCAAACTAGATAGAGCTATTTTTATGTCATCTAAGTCTACAAAGGCTAAGTATGCTACACCACAATACTTTAAGTTATCTATGTAAATATATTGCTTATCTCTCATTAACTTTATAGCATCGAAAGGTTCTTTATGTATATACACTGTATTGCTGTCAGCATTTGTGTAATGCTTGCTCTCTAATTTCATGCTTTGTCCCCATCTTTGCAAGTTACTTCAAGATTTATAATGCTACACCCATGAGCAACTACGTCACTATTTATATCCAACTTGCAATTCTCAAATTTGCATTTGTAGAACAAACAAGGAGCATTTACATGAATTGTACATTTATTAAACTTAGTTCCAGTCAATAATATGTATATGATGCAAGGTTCATCTATAAAGATCTCACACCCATCAAATATAGTGTCCAGTATAAATGCTGCCTTACTCTTTAAAGAAGCAATATCTGTAAAGATTGAATCATTCACTATGCATCCAGATTTTAGATTACAAGCACTAGAGTTTCTCTCAGATAAACCGTTATGCACATCTGCAAAACCATAAGCTTTCTTAGTCGCAATGCTATAAATCTTATCCCTATCTATGATTACATGGTCTTTCACTCCAAGTAAACTAATCTTTTTTAATGCCTTGTCATCTATCTTGTCATTGCACCTAATAAACTCTGTTATGTTTGGGTATTTATCATACTTGCTCAATGAAGTTAATGCAAGTGTCACAAAAGATGTGAATTTATTTGTGTCATCACAAGCCATTACTGCATATTTCTCAAAGCCATATTTCTCAGCTTTAACGTTATCAACATCTCCTAAGGGTCCGCAATCTATACTATAACGTTTACATACTCTTTCTATACGTTCTTTGTTTATTACAGCAGTAGGCTCACCAACTATATTGATCTCATGACAAGGGTATGCTCTACTACCCCTTGTTCCATGCTCATAGCTGAATACTTCATCAAGTAAACATACTGTATCTATAAAGCGGAATACCCAACAACTAAGCTTACCATTCCTAACATACTTAGATCCTATATAGATGTACTTCCTATTTTGGGCAGGCATCAATACATTTGACACCTGCCCAAAATGGAAATTAAAAATGCTCACCTTTGAATATTTAAAGCTCTTTCCTGTACTTAATGATGCGCTATTCCCTAAGTTCATTATTGTCCTCCAAGTTAATCTTTCAAATCATCCAGTAAACTCTTCTCCCTTGCATCGTTCTTCACAGCTCTATGTGTCGGCACCATTTTAATGAACTTGCTTGCCTCTTTATCACAGTACTTATGATTTCCATAGTTCTCATACTCTTCTTGTGTCAGCACTAACTCTTGTCTATGCTCAGCACAATAACAATTATATCTCGGAACGCCATCCCTACCAATAAACGCTACACAAAACTGAGCAACACCTGTATCTCTATTGATTCCACGATAAGCCATTCCCTTATTCGTGTACTTAGATATTTTATCATAGTATTCAAGGTTTTTATCACTGTTATTGATAAAATCTCCCTGTGTAAACTGGCAACCACACCTGTTACACCTATACATCTTTGAAGGGTCATTACCAAATGTTACTGCTAAAGGTGAACCCACTAAAGTACCACAAACAGGACAAGTAATTTTTACCGATGTTCTCTCTTTCACACAGTGAGGACACACAGCCTGAGCCGTATGCAACTTAATAGCTGCTAAAGGCACTTGAAACTCAAGCTTCTTCTTATTATGATACTTGCACCTAACTGTAGCGTTAAGATTATCATCAATAGCAAGGATCTTTAATCCGTAAAAGTATTGACCAATTACTTTCTCTACGTTAACATTCTCAATCTTTGAAGCTCTCTTACTCATAAACTCACAGATCGGACAAGTAGCATTTTTAGTCACCATCACAGCATTACGAGTAAGTATCACATTTGACTTGCATTTCCCACAGTTACATACAAGCCTATTCTTTTCTCCACGTATCAAGTGAGTAACCTTTAAGCCATTTACTACAACACTAATGTCTTTATTAGGAGCAAATGCAGCAATATTTTTCTTAACTACTGTCAGTTTATCATCTGAAATGTCAGAAACAACTACATCAACGATTTTACCCATCTTAAATAAGCTTTCTCTGTCATCATTTGTAGCTGCTTCTCTAATATCTGTCTTTGTAAACTTCCTTTGCTCAGCCAATTTCTCTTGCTTAGCCCTACGAGCTTCCTCAATCCTCTTACAGCCGCTACAAGGAATCTTAAAGTCAGCATCTTTAGCCTGCATAGCGTTAACTGTAATCATATTACCACACTTTAAGCACCTCAACACTACAAAGTATGTACCCTTAATAAGCTTTACAGTCAGTATTTTCCAACCCTCACGCTCTTGGCCTCTCTCAAGATTACGAACTGCTCTACAGTTCTCACATGGAGTAAGTGTATCTCCAACACTATACTTGTCGAATTTCTGTACATGCCCACAAACCTTACAACGACCAACAAACTTTCTTCTGTCTACAGTTCCATCAGGCTCTTTTGCCTCTCCAATGTATTCTATCCTTTTAACTTCTAATGCTCTCTCAAATGTCATTGCTAACCTCCAATTATTCTGAAGCTTTCTTACTTAAATAAAGTTTCATCTCATTATCAGGAACTTTTTCATTCTCAAAAATGCTATTCAAAATTGAAAACTGCTCTGCTTCAGGTCTACCATAACTTTTATCAAGCTTCTCTAAAATCCGAACTTTCAAATCTACTTCATCTTCGTATTGAAGGTTGACCCCTAGACCTTTTAATACAAGCAACATCTCGTCATATGTTCTACCATGCATAGCAGCTATCACATATATCGGAGCTTTCAAAGTCTTATACCAGTATAAAATACTCTCTGCATTGTATTCAGAACGAAGTCGTTTCTTATTGATTACCTTATCAACCTCTTTAAGAGCCTCAATCGTATATGTTGACATGTAAACCTCAACACCATCCCTGTCCTTAGACGATTTCAACTCGCTATCTCCAGAACCTCGCATGCTATTGATATCAACATTATCTGCTTCTCTTTCTCTATCTGCCTCGTCCTTAAACCATTTCTTTGTATTGTAGTTATTAACAAAGTCAAATATAATCGGAGAATGTTCAGCGTTAACTGATAAGCACCTACCAATCTGCTGTGTCTCAATAATCTCTGAACGAGTTCCTCGCATCATTACTATGCCTGTAATATCATCTACATGATATCCCATGTTCAGCATATCAATACAATGTATTAAATCAATCTTAAAGTCTGTCTCTTTTAATTCAGCCAGCTCTTTAAACCCAGCAAGAAGCTTTGCATCATCCTCAGAGCATATCTCCGAATCAGCACTCGAAACTACGATATGGTCATTTACTTTAAAGCCATATGAACTATAAATGTTCTTAAACCACTCTGATACTGTATTACATTTCTCAAATAAGTCAGCCTTATTTACATAGAACACGATAAACTTCATATACTTGATGTTAGGTCTTACTTTCTCAATGACCTCTTCAATTACTTTCTCTGCTCCAACTATCTTGTTAAGCTTAAGTAATACATCTTTCTCTTCTTTACTTGAAGCATCTGACTCCTTAACTTTGTCCATAACAGACTTCTTGAAGTCAATATCATTATATACAGCTACAACACGAATCGGAGCTTTCAAAATTCCAAGTCTGTAAGCCTCTCCAGCAGAAAGACTAAATACTGATTTTTCCTCTCCGCCAAAGATTTCTTCAATAACATCAAAGCTATCCATTCTACGAGGTGAAGCAGTAACACCAATCAAATGTACTTTATCAACTCCAAATAAGTCTTTAATTCTATCCCAACATGCTCTGAATCCGTCTGAGCCACATAAGTGACATTCATCACACATTACTAAGTCATACTGCTCAATAAACTCTTCAAGGGTTAATACTGAACCATCTTTAAGTCTGTAACCTTTCTCTCTGATGTTATTTAAGGCTTGATAGCTAACAAAGTCAGTATTGTTAAACTTCACACCTCCTGAAGCTTTCTCACCATATTTCATCAAGACATCTTTCTTAATAATGTCAAGAGGGTAAATATACAATGATCTCTGATAAACAAACCTGTTTCTGTACTTCTGTGAAGTAATCTTAGCAAGCATATAGCTCTTACCAAAACCAGTAGGTCGAACTATACTTGTCACCCCATAAACCTTTAATTTTTCTAATGCTGCGTTTAAGGTTTTCTTGCTATACCTGTCTCTGACCTTTGTGTCCGCCATCTCCTTATCCATCCTTTCTCTTATTGCTCTCTATATCTTCAGTACTGCTATCAGCACTCTCTTTTGAAGCCTCTTCGCTCTCAGATGTCTCTGAACTACTCTCAGATGTCTCTGAACTACTTGAACTGCTGTCAGGTCCACTCGAAGTTTCTGAAGAGCTTGACGTCTCTCCATCTGACGTCTCTCCATCTGACGTCTCTCCACTTGATGCCTCTGACGAAGTTGGTATTAAAGCATCTACATCTATTTCAACTATGTTAACATTTACTTTAGCTGCTGTCGTTAAACTTGCTAACTCTGTACCCTCTGACAGACATTCTGCTAGATCTATAATCTCAGTGTATGAAGCTTCCTCCTCAGATATATCAATAGTACCAAGGTCTAAGCTCTCAATGTTATCTATCACATCAGGAGTACCACAAATCTCTATACTGCTTGGTACAACACTAAATGATGTATACAACTTACCATCTGCTGGTTTACCAGACACCTTAACATGTAGCTCAACCTCTTTTGTCTTGTAAACTCTAACATTATATGTTGTTTTATCTCTGTTTATCTGTATCTTAGTATTCTCAATGTCTACAACATTATTATTTGAGTCATAGAATATTATCTTCTGCTCTCCACTACGATCAGCTTTTATCCTATCAACGTCAACAGTTACCTTTGCAGTTGATATCCTACCAATCTCTGATGCAGGCCCGGAAATTGTTACCTTTTCATCTCCTAAAGATATATCTCTTATCTGATAGTTCTCTTTTGGTTCTCCATAAGTATCTGCCAATAATGTGAAGTCTTTAGTCTGAATCTCTTCTGTATAAACACCTACTACATAAGGCTTAACCTCAACATCTGCAAGTATATTATCTTTACCATTAAGCACCTCAACATATACTTCAGTTGCTCCAGATTTAGATACTTGACTCAAATCTACATAAGCATTAAAGTCATTTGCTGTGATTCCACCTAAAGCCTGTGAACGAGCCTTAAAGCTAACCTTTACATAACTCTCATTTAAACTATAATCTAGCTTAGCTTCCTCCATAATGTTCTCATTTATTACATTAAGTGGTACATCCCTTGTAGCAGACACCACCGAGTCAGACACATTGAAAGTTATTAGCCAGATTATCATAGCTACCAGTAAACTTCCTAATTTAAGTGCTAAGTCTTTCATTTCATGCTCCCTATCTCATGCTATCTTATGCCTAAAGGTTATCAAGCAAGTATTTTACAAGCTCTTCCTTACTATTCATACGTTTTAAACCACCATTACAATCAGCTGTAACATTTCCAGTTTCCTCACTAACGACTACAGTCACTGTATCTGTTACCTCACTTACTCCTAATGCCGCTCTATGCCGAGTTCCAAGATCTTTGCTAATGCTCATGTTCTCACTCAACGGTAAGTAACAAGTAGCATATGCCGCTCGGTTTCCCTCTATTGTTAAAGCACCATCATGTAACGGGGTATTTTTCTCAAATATGTTTATCAATAAACCAGAACTGACAACCCCATCAACTAATATGCCTGTATTATTTATATCTGTCAAGTCTTGGTTTTTCTTTATGACCATTAGAGCACCTGTAAGCTTAGACCCCATTTTAAAAGAAGCATCTGCAATTTGCTCTATTGTCTCTCTATTTTTAGAAGCATCCTCTTTTCTCTGTTGTTTTATATATTTTACAAGCTCTGTGCTACCTATATGCTCCAGAGCTCTACGAAGCTCAGGCTGAAATACAACCACTAAACACATAATTGATATAGCTGCCGCCTTATTCAACAAGTATAGCACCGTATCTAAACGTAGTATATAAATTATGAATATGCAACTTGATATCAAAATGATTCCCTTTAGTAACAACCAAGCTCTAGTTGATTTAATCAAGTATAACAATTTATATATCACGTACCACAGCAGTAGTATTTCCACAATCACACGAATTATAAAGCCAGCTGACAAATCTGGCATAAGCATCAGCATTTCACTCATTGTCCTACCTCTTAATTTCTTGCCTACCTCTAGTTACAACCAGTAAACTATAATAGCTATTGCTACCATTAAACAGCTTGTTATTGTCGATAACATATAAGTTCTAAATCTATAATATAAGACCTCACTCACTACCTCTATGCCACGAGAAGTATTTTTATAGTGCACATCAACTATTCTATTGTCAGGAACGGATTTAACGGGAAATCTCTCCATATCATAGTATTTGTTATTTATTGCGAATGTCACTCCACACTCAGAATAGTAACTATATCCAAATCCATTGTATGACATTTTATAGCCAGTGCACTTGTACACCCTTCCCTGTACTACATCAGACTCCATGTATTCTTTAAACTCTTTGTAGTACTTAGAATCAGCAAGATTAAGTAAGTATATTAAAAGTGCTATTGTGACATCCCCTGCTATAAATGCAGTTTCTAACATGTCACCCTCCCATAAATTTTATTTTAAAAATTAAAATATACCTACTAACACCTACAAGCCCTTGTCTAAGTCCTATGAATTTTTAACTAAGCTCATAATATTTTGTAGTGCTTATTATCATTTAAACTTGCTAAGTCATTTTACCTGCTTAAAATAAAAAGAGGATGCAGCCATTGCCACACCCTCTTGTTCATTACCTCTAAATACTTAAGCCTGCTCTCCACTCATACCAAGCTCAGCCTTTAATGCCGCTAATGCATCATCAGTATCACCAGCTGCATACTTATCCAACAGGTTTTTGTCAGCCTCTTCCTCGAAGTTCTCAGCTGCATTAAGGTTCTCAACAGCCTCAGCGGAAGCCAGCATCTTATCTGCTTTCTCTTCCATCCTGTCAAATGTTGCACTAATATCAGATGTAGCACCAAAATCAATGGAAGCTGCTCTCTCTTTGATACGAGCTGTAGTAGCTTTAGCTTTGATGCTCTCCTTACGAGTTTCCATGCTATCAATCTTAGCCTGTAACTTGTTCAGAGCATCTTTAACCTTATCAGCAGCATCCTTAGACTCTAAATATGCTGTTTTAAGGCTCTCAGCTTTAGCCTTTGCTTCACCCTCATTCTGAAGAGCAGCCTTTGCATCAGCCTCATTGCCAGCTTTCATAGCTTTAACAGCTACACTATGCCATTTCTCAGACTCTGCTACAGCGCCTTTGTACTTCTTTTCCATCTGAATGCTCTGAGCAACAACTTCAGCACTCTCTTTCTTCAGCTTGATGTAAGCCTCTTTCGCTTCAGTTAAACTGTACTCAGCCAGCTTTACCGGATCCTCAACGCTGTCCACTAAACTGTTTACCTCGGACTTAAATACACTTGCCATCCTCTTAAATAATCCCATGTTTCAAATCTCCTTTTAATGTTTAAATATTTTTCTATCTGCAAACCTTTATGGCATACAGTCTAATCATCTTATTAGTTCTGACCTGTCATCTGGTCATAAATGTCATCAACAGCTTCTGAATGTCTATTCCTTTCAGCCTCTTCTCTCAATCTTCTGTCAGATACCATCTTGAAGATGCCATATCCAACAAACAGCATAAGAACTACAGTTGAACCAGCAAATAAACCTGTCTGCCAGTTGAATCCGCCTTTAAACTTCTTAGCAGCAACTGTTAAAGTATCAGCAATCATGTCACATTCATCTTGATTTAAGTCCATCCACTCTTTTCTAAATGTTTCAAAGATTACATCCTGCTGTTCAGTACCAATAACTGAGCTAGCTGCCGCTCCATTGTAAATCCATAAGTTATAGTCATCACTACCATTTCTAGTAGCTAAACAAATAATAGAATGCCCATCATCACTAAATGTTGACTCATAGTAGTTAATTAAAGCCGGCTCCCAAATGCCACCTCCATCTCCAAATTTAGCTCCATTTATGCCATCTGTGATTAGAACTAAAGGCTGAACGCCAGTAGCCGAAGTAAACTTGTCAATAGCTTTCATAACTGCTTTAGTACCAGATGAACCTCTGTCCTCTGTTACCCAACCAAGATCATCTACAATCATATCAGATGTATTCTCAATGTTAATGTGAGCTTTATCAAGAGGTGTCACAGCATTTCCTCTTACGCTTAACCACATTACTAATGATGACAACCACACAATGCAAATCACTATAAACCAAGATACAAGACTTGCATTTCCTGATCTACTTGAGCCACCGTAGTTCTCGTACCCAGCAGCCGCAAATGAACCACCAGTGTAAGGGTCAAACTCATTAGGACCTCTGTTATAAGTACTCCTTCTACGTCCTGTTCCGTAACCACCATAATGATTAACACTTCTTCTCACGGTGTTGTATATGTGATAGTAATGATTAACATTTATACCGTTTCCACTTGACCTCGAAGAAGATGACCTTCTTGAACCACTTGATCCGCTGAAACTCCCTCCACTGCTACTGCTTCCTCCTAAGAAGCTGCCACCTCCGCCACCGGAGCCGCTTCCTCTACCCATTCTTGTTACCTCCATTTGTATGATTTATGAAATTTTTAATATTCAGCAAGTCTATCTCAGTTACACCAAAAATACAAAAGACTGTAAGATTATACTAACAAGCATCTTTAAGTTGCTATAAAAGCTTACTTTATTTCCTGAAGCCAACCACTTGAGCTCGTCAGCCATAACCACACCTCCCGTTCGTAATTTTTAATGCTCCTAACATATCAACACCAGCCTCCTTATTTATTAAAATTTATACTCATATTATATAAATGCTAATAATGAAGCTGGCTTAATATTCTTCTGCTTTACTCTTCAAAAGGATCACTAAACGGGTCTTTAGCTGCCAGCTTATCTACTGTCGGAATAGTTT
>ERZ791854.487-NODE-487-length-29446-cov-2.82995_pt1 | contig 29446 bp, 44 predicted proteins | sample MGYA00510286_ERZ791854 | MGnify/ENA primary metagenome ERZ791854 (study PRJEB30046, sample SAMN00715267) | human gut metagenome | study: EMG produced TPA metagenomics assembly of the A metagenome-wide association study of gut microbiota in type 2...
ATATTTATGGAACTTGCAACTGACGCAGAAAAAGCGGCTGAATTTGTAAACGGTATAATTCCAAATAAAAAAACGACACCTATCGCTGCTACGGGATCATCCGTTGCTCAGTAATTAACATATAAGATTTTTTGGAGGTGATTGCGAATGCTGGAATTAAAGACCGATTCAGTTGAACTTTGGGATGAACGAATAGAAGAATTTGTTTATATAGAAGGACAAACACTTTTATTGGAGCATTCGCTCATCTCCGTTTCAAAATGGGAAAGCAAATGGCGTAAACCGTTCTTATCAACAAGAGAAGAAAAAACAAAAGAAGAAATGATTGATTACATCAAATGTATGACGGTCAGTAAGAATGTAAATAACAATGTTTATGCTTATCTAACTGCTAAAGATATAAATAGAGTGAAAGAGTATATTGATGATCCGATGTCGGCATCAACAGTGCGAGAAGAAAAAACGGGCGAAATTAGCAGAAAACAAATAACATCGGAATTAATTTATTGTTGGATGATTAGATTTAACATTCCATCGGAGTATCGAAAGTGGCATTTAAACAGATTACTTATGTTAATTAAAATCTGTAATGCTGAAAACAAGCCACCCAAAAAGAGAAGTCAAAGAGATTTATATAGACACCATGCGGCTGTAAATGCAGCGAATAGAAAAAGATATAATTCGAAAGGGTGAGTTAAATGACATTAAGTAGAAAAGCATCCGTTAATTTAATTCGTTCATGGGACGGACGAAACGAAAAAGACGGTTCATATAAAGAGATTATAGATATTTATAATTCATATAAAGGTAAGTTCCCTCGAAATGTGAAAATGAAGTATGAATGGGAATGGTGTGCATGTACTTGGTCGGCAGTTGCCATAAAACTTGGATATACAAGTATCATGCCAATAGAGATATCTTGTTTCTATTTAATAGAGGCAGCGAAGAAAATGAATTGCTGGCAGGAACGGGATGGTTATGTACCAAAACCCGGAGATGCTGTTTTATATGACTGGGAAGACAGTGGAAAAGGCGATAATGTAGGGGTTCCGAATCATGTCGGAATGGTTATTGAAGTATATAAAGATGCGGGCTATTTCGTTGTGGAAGAAGGCAATTATAACCGAGCAGTTAAGAAAAGAACCGTTTCCATTAACGGTAAATACATAAGAGGATTTATAACACCTAAGTATGATAACGACGAAATTGGAGTTCCCAAAAAAAACACTGGTAAAGATATAAATATGATTGCGCATGAAGTTATTACCGGTTTATGGGATTCAGGTGAGAAACGCAAACAGCTTTTAAAAGAATACGGCTACGATTATAGTGCAGTACAAAACAAAGTAAATGAAATACTAAACAGTTCAAATACAAAAAAAGTAGCTACATGCAAACCAAAAAGCTATGACATAAATTTATTAGGGTATTATATTGCAACAGCTAATCTTTATTGTCGCAATGATGCAGGAACAAACAAAAAGGCACTGTGCAAAATTCCAAAAGATACATACGTTTTCTGTGATGGTTATTACACAGTGTTTAACGGCGTTAAATGGTACTACATTAAATTCGAACTTAAAGGTATACAATATACAGGATTTTCGTCTGGTAAGTATTTGAGGAGATGATTCTGTATGATTAGCTTTAAACAAAAAGGAAATTTTTTGGATGTAAAAAAAGATTTAAAAAGGATGCTCAATGCTATACAAAGAATCAATCTCGATAAATATGGGGAAGCAGGAGTTAAAGCGTTAGCTTCCGCAACTCCCATTGACACTGGAAACACAGCAAATTCTTGGTACTACAAGATTGAAAGAAAGAACGATTCCGTAACAATAGGGTTTTACAATTCAAATATTCAAAATGAAGTTCCTATCGCTGTGATTTTACAATACGGACACGGCACACGTAACGGAGGATGGGTTCAGGGAAGAGATTATATCAACCCTGCAATCCGTCCTGTTTTTGACAATATAGTTAATGCTGCATGGAGGGAGGTTTCCAAATAATGAGTACAACAATCGACCAAAAAGTCGTTGAAATGCGCTTTGATAATAAGTTGTTTGAAAAAAATGTTGCCACCAGTATGTCAACCATAGATAAACTGAAGCAAAAATTAAATTTTTCAAACTCAACAAAAGGTTTGGAAAAACTTCAACAAGCAGCTCAGAAATGTGATATGCAGCCGTTGACAAAGTCTGTTGAAGCTGTAAAGTTGAAATTTTCAGCTTTGGAAGTTATGAGTATAACAGCTTTACAAAATATTACAAATGCAGCAATAAATGCTGGTAGACGTGTGGTGTCAGCATTAACCATAGACCCTGTTAAATCAGGTTTTCAAGAGTATGAAACTCAGATAAATGCAATTCAGACAATACTTGCAAATACATCTAGCAAAGGAACAACTCTTGACCAAGTAAATGCTGCACTTGATGAACTTAATAAATATGCCGATATGACAATTTATAATTTTACGGAGATGACTCGTAATATCGGTACGTTTACAGCAGCTGGTGTTGATCTGGATACGTCTGTGCAAGCTATAAAGGGTATATCAAACTTGGCAGCTGTTTCAGGTTCGACATCACAACAAGCTTCTACGGCCATGTATCAGCTTTCGCAGGCATTAGCTTCCGGAACCGTTAAACTTCAGGACTGGAACTCGGTTGTCAATGCTGGAATGGGTGGTCAGGTATTTCAGGATGCACTCAAAGAAACAGCCAGAGTACATGGTGTAGCGATAGATGCGATGATAAAAAAGAAGGGAAGCTTTAGAGAAACTTTACAAGAAGAATGGCTCACATCAAGTATTCTCACAGAAACTCTTGCGAAATTTACAGGTGACTTAAATGAAGCACAATTAAAATCTATAGGTTATACTGACGAACAAGTAAAAGCAATAATGAAGATGGGTCAGACAGCAAATGATGCCGCGACAAAAGTTAAGACTTTTACTCAGTTAAAAGATACATTAATGGAGGCAGCACAATCTGGTTGGACACAAAGCTGGCAAACAATAGTTGGTGATTTTGAAGAAGCAAAGGAATTATATACATCAATAAGTGATACACTTAGTGAAGTGATAAACGAGTCATCAAATGCGCGTAATGCCATGCTTGACAGTTGGAAAGATCTTGGTGGGCGAACTAAACTTATAGAGGCTTTAAAAAATGTTTTTGAAGGAATAGTTAGTATACTTAAACCGGTAAAAGAAGCTTTTATGGAAATTTTTCCGCCGACAACTGGTGAACAGTTATTCGCAATAACTGATAAGTTTGAAAAATTAACAGAAAAATTCAAAATAGGAAAGCAAACAAGTGAAAATTTAAAAAACACTTTTAAAGGACTATTTACGATTCTTAATACTGTAAAGCAAGGAGTTGAAATGATACTTACCACTACAATACCAATATTGGTTAATGTTTCTGGTTTAATATTGAATGCTACAGGAAGTATAGGTTCTTGGATTTCAAAACTTAATTCTGCAAAGAAAAGCAACGATAATTTTGTAAACAGTATTAAAAAGTTTAACGTATTTGAAAATTTTACCAAACGAATATCAAATAGTATTTCTTCAATACTAAATTCCACAAACGGCTTAAAATCTTCATTAACAACTATAGGAAATACAGTTAAACAGTTCTTTTCTGGCGTAGGAGATGCAATTGGCAATGCACTTGAAACTATAAGTAATCGAATGTCGAGTGCCGATTTCAACGGTATTTTTGACGTTATCAATATTGCGGCAATAGGTGGTATAGCTCTTTCCATAAAGAAATTTCTTGAAAGCACAGTAGAGTCATTTAGCGGAATAACGGATGCTCTCGGTAATATACCTGATATTTTAAACGGTGTAAGAGGTTGCTTTGAGGCATACCAAACAAATTTAAAAGCCGGAACACTTCTTAAAATAGCAGCAGCGATAGCTATTTTAGCGGCGGCATTAGTGGCAGTATCGTTAATAGACAGTAAAAAATTAATGGGGGCTATAACAGCAATTTCGGCTTTATTCGGGGAAATGGTAGCTTCTATGGCAATAATGACCAAAATGAAAGGTTCTATTAAAAATGCTGCTATTATGATTCCCATGATAGCTATGAGTACATCCATCTTAATATTAGCTTCTGCGTTGAATAAAGTTGGCGGATTAGAATCCGAACAGATTTCAAACGGAATAGCAGGAATAGCAGGCTTATCGGTTATTTTAGTAGCCACTGCAAAGGCTATGTCAAGTAACGAAAAGAAAATGATTCGTGGTGCAACAAGTATGGTTGTTTTCTCTGTAGCTCTTAATATGCTCGCTAAAGTTTGCAAAGACCTCGGCACAATGGACACAAACCAGATGGAACAGGGATTACTTGGTGTAGCAGCATTATTTGGAATAATTGATATATTTTTAAATACGGCAAAATTCAGTTCAAAATCCATAACAACGGCAGCCGGCATATTGATATTATCGGGAGCGATAAAAATACTTGCAAGTGCCTGTAAAGATTTTGGCGAAATGGATTGGACACAATTAAAACAGGGACTCTTGGCAATAGGAGGTTTGCTTGGAGAAATAACTGTTTTTACAAATTTAAACGGAAATTCAAAAAATCTTATAACAACAGGCGTTTCTTTGATTGCTATTTCGGCAGCTATGAAGATACTTGCAAATGCCTGTAAAGATTTTAGCGGAATGGATTTGACACAATTGAAGCAAGGACTTTTGGCGATAGGAGGTTTACTTGGAGAAATAGCAGTTTTTACAAATTTAAACGGAAAATCAAAAAATCTTATATCGACAGGTGTTTCTTTGATTGCTATTTCTGGAGCCATGAAGATACTTGCAAATGCCTGTAAAGATTTTTCAAATATGAGTTGGGAAGAAATCGCAAAAAGTTTGGTTGTAATGGGTGGAGCATTAGCAGAATTAGCTATCGGTTTAAATGTGATGAATGGGACTCTTGCTGGTTCGGCTGCTTTAGCAATAGCTTCGGTATCACTGTTAGCTTTAGTTCCTGTTTTAACAACTCTTGGTTCTATGAGTTGGGAAAGTATAGCTAAAGGCCTTATTGCTCTTGGTGGAGCTTTTACCGTAATAGGAATTTCTGCTGCATTATTATCACCGATATTGCCTACTATATTTGGTTTGTCTGCCGCACTTTCACTTATAGGAGCAGGGGTGTTTCTTGCTGGAACAGGTTTAGTTGCATTTGGAGCAGGGTTGGCTTCAGTTGTCACAGGGTTAAACAGCTTTATTAACCTCGTAGGCAATGTAACAGAAACAGTTACAAAAGTTGTTGACGTTGTAGTTACATTTCTAGACGAATTATTAAAGAAAGTTGCAGAAGCAATTCCTTCTATGGCTGATTCTGGAATACAGATTATAGTAGGATTTTTAAACGCAATATCGAGCAGAATTGGTGATGTTGTAAATGTAGTAACAGAATTAATTGTTAATTTCTTAAATGCTATCACAGAAAATCTTCCTAAAATTGTTGAAGCCGGATTTAATCTCATAATAACATTTTTAAATTCTTTGGCTGATGCGTTACGTAAAAATTCCGAATTATTGGGCAATACCGTAGAAAACGTAATAACTGCTATATTGGAAGCAGCGGTTTCAATAATTTTAAGTTTTGGTGCATCTTTCCTTAAAGTAGGTGTAACTCTTATAAAGAAACTTGTGGAAGGCATAAAATCTTTAGTTGGAAATGTTAAGAAAGCTGCTTCTGAAATTATCGAAAAAGTAATTACAACCATTAAAAATAAGGCAAAAGAGTTAAAAAATGTTGGTATAAATGCCATAAAAGGCTTTATAAACGGTATAAAAAGCGGATTAAAGGATATTGCTTCAGCCGCAAGTAATATAGGTTCGACATTGTTAAACAGAATCAAAAATACTTTGGATATACACTCACCATCAAAAGAAACCGAACAACTTGGCGAATATGCAGTTGAAGGTTTTTCGGACGGTGTTGAAAATTCAACATCCGAATTAAAGAAAACTGTAACCGATGCGATGATTGAAGGTGTCTTAAATCCTGTAAGTGAGTCGATAGATAAAATATCAAAGAATTCTTTATTCGGTACAGTTGCAGCAAATAAACTTGCCGATTCATATTCAGCGTTGATGAGCGAATTTGAAAATACTGACGGTATAAGAAAAGCAGATGTCCTTATATATGAATACGGAAAGTCTTTATATAAAGAATCCGAGCAGTACAAAAACGATACTGAAAGTATAGAAGAACATAGAGCAGAATTAAAGAAGTTGGTTGAGCAAAGAGCCGATTTACAGAAACAGCTTGCAGAACAAAGCAAAAAAGGAACAAAAGAAGCGGAAAATGAAGTTACAAGTATAAAGAGCCAGCTTGAAAAATTGGAGACTTCAATATCATCAGCATATGACAAAATCAAAGAAGACGAAGACTCTATGATTGAACATATGAAAGAAACTTATGATAGCTTTAGAACCACAATAAGTGATACGTTGAAAAACTCCATAGAGCCATTGAAAACAAGTCTTGATACCAGTGTAGATTTATTGAAAAGTGGTCTTGATACGAAAATCGACATTTTCAGTGAGTTTAGTGAAAGTTCAGAAGTAACAACAGAGAGTATTCTCACTAACATGAAAGCCCAAACAAAAGGAATGAAGAATTGGCAGGAAAACTTAAAGAGACTTGCTGACAGAGGCTTAGACCAAGGACTCATTGATAAATTAACTGAAATGGGGACATCAGGTATAAGTTATGTAAATGCTTTTGTATCTATGTCTTCAAAAGAGATAAAGCAGGCAAATGCCGATTTCCAAAAGAGTATTGCTGTTTCCGATTCAATGACAGTTAATAAGATTCTTGAAAATATGGAGTCTCAGGTTACAAGTGTTATTGAATGGAATAATGATTTGAAGGCTTTATCAGAAAAAGGCTTTGCGACAGGACTTCTGACTAAGTTGAAAGAGCTTGGTATATCAGGTGCAAATTATGTTAAAGCATTTATGAGCATGACCGAAGAAGAAATGCAGCGTGCAAACGAATCATTCCAGTCATCATCAAAATTGACGGCGCAAACACTTTTATCCAATTTCGAGAATTCATTAAGCGAAACTAAAAATTGGGTTAGAGATATTCAGACACTTGCTTCTACGGGGCTTAACAGCGAGATTATTAACTCACTTAGCCAAATGGGTGTATCAGGTGCTACATATGTAAATGCCTTTTTAAGCATGACGTCATCTGAAATAGAGCGCTTTAATAAAGATTACACTGAATATTTAAATCTTCCTGAGGATGCAGCAGATACGCTTATAGCTACGTTCGCTTCTTCTAAGAATCAAATTTCACAGACATTTGGAAATGTACTTTCAAATTCTTTGAATGGTTCAGGAATGCAATTACCTACAAAAATGACGGAATTGGGAACGAAAGCCGTAGACAGCCTCGGAACAGCATTGGAAAACGGAAGCAAGAATGGAACACTTTCACAAAAGGCATCTGATGTTGGAACTGTTGTGTATGAGGGCATAAATAACTATGTATCAGAAAAAAACGGTAAATATCTTGGTTCTATGATATGTAAAGGTTTAACCGTTGGATTATCAAGCGGCAGAAACGCTGTTGTCGAAATGGCAAGACAGGTTGCTTATGCTGCATATATGGCGGCAAAAAGAGAACTTGATGTTAATTCACCGTCGAAAAAATTCTGGTCTTTAGGAAACTTCTCAATAATCGGTCTTTTGAACGGCTTTACTGATAATGCAGGTAAAGTTATATCGGCGGTTAAAACTCTTGGTAAAGACATGGTAGAACAAATGAGCAGTTCTATATCTGTTATGTCTGGAATTATGGACATGGATACTGATTTCAGCCCTACAATACGTCCGGTATTGGATTTATCGGATGTTGAAGCAGGAGCTTATAAAATGGACTCCATATTTGGCAAAAATCGTTCCGTGTCGATGGCTATGGATATTTCGAGGGATATAAGTCATGCTAAGGTATCTAAAGAATCATCTGAAAATACCCCAACAAGCAAGATGAGTGGAAATATCACATTTACACAGAATAACTATTCGCCAAAGTCATTATCAAGAGTTGAAATTTACAGACAGACTAAAAATCAGATTTCTATGATGAAAGGAGCGTTGGCTGATATATGATAAGGTCAATAAAAATAATTAATTTTTTGGGTGACAGCATTAATCTCAGCTTATTTTCTCCCGAAGAATCAGGACTGATAATAAAGAGCATTTCAGGACTTGGACCTGCAAAAGCAACAATAAACACCACTGATATTTCGTTCTCAGACGGTGCTGCATATAATTCGGCTAGGGTAGGCAGCAGAAATATTGTATTTTCTTTTATGTTCTTACCGAACGATACGATAGAGGATACAAGACTGCTTACCTATAGGTATTTTCCGATAAAGCGTAAGGTCAGGATGATATTTGAAACAGATAATCGTACTGCGGAAATTGCAGGCTATGTTGAGTCTAATGAACCCGACATATTTTCCAAAGAAGAAGGTTGTCAAATTTCAATAGTATGTCCTGACCCTTATTTTTATTCGGAAGATGAGATGGTTACTTCGTTCAGCGGAACTAATCCGCTGTTCGAGTTTCCGTTTTCAAACGAGTCGCTGACAGAAAAGTATATTGTTATGGGTACGATTCTTCGTAAAACCGTAATGCCTGTTACATATGACGGAGACGCTGAAAGCGGTATAATAATGACAATAAACGCTATTGGTGAGGCTCATAATCTTACTATACATAATGTCGAAACAAAAGGTCAGTTTAAGATAAATACTGAGCGATTGGGGAAGATGACGGGAAGTTCAATTATTGCAGGCGACGAGATTACCATTGTGACATACAAAGGGCGTAAATCAGTAACCTTGCTCAGAGAAGGCAATTACTACAATATCTTGAATTGCATTGAAGCTAATACAGAATGGTTCCAACTTCATCACGGAGACAACTATTTTGCATATGAAGCTGATGACGGCGAAGCAAATCTTATCTTTAATATAACACATCAGTTGATTTATGAGGGTGTATAATCATGGAAATTTATGTAAAGAATACGAACTTTGAAGTTGTAGGGGTTGTTGATACATTTAAGTCTTTTATATGGACAGACAGATATTGTGGGTATGGGGACTTTGAACTCTATACACCAATGAATACAGAACTGATTGAAACAATCAAAATGGATTACTATTTGTCAATCGGCGAATCCGAACACACAATGATTGTAGAGAATATATCTATTGAATCTGATGTGGAAGATGGAGATATGCTGAAAATTACAGGACGGTCTTTGGAGTCCATATTGGACAGAAGAATAATATGGGGCAGTAAGATATTAAAAGGTGAGCTACAGACTGTAATAAAAGAAATTATCAACGAGAGCATAATTTTGCCTTCAATCGCTGAAAGAAAGATTGAAAACTTTAAATTCATCGAGACTGATGATGCTGAAGTTGCCGCTTTAACGGTTGAAGAAACCGAATACAATGGTGATACTATTTATGATGTGGTATCAAGCTTATGTTCAGATGGCGGAATAGGTTTTAAAATTCTTCTGAATGAGGAAGACGAATTTGAGTTCTTTTTATATTCTGGTGATGACCTTTCATATGAACAAACCGATAATCCTTATGTAACCTTTTCTCCTGAATTTGACAATCTTATAAACAGTAATTATATAGAGTCTAAGCAGGAGTATAAAAATGTAACATTGGTTATAGGTGAAAAAGTAGGTGACTCAGCTCCTAAAACTGCCGTTGCCGGAGAAGCGTCTGGTCTTGACAGAAGAGAACTGTACACTGAGGCATCGGATATTTCTCAGACGCAGGACAATGATACACAGATTTCATCATCAGAGTATAAAAAACTTTTGACTCAGAGAGGAAATGAAGAGCTGCAAAACAAAAAGATATCAAAAACTTTTGACGGAGAATTTGATACAACACAGCTATATACATATAACGATGATTTTTATATGGGCGATATAGTTCAGCTTGCCAATGCTTATAACATGACTGCAAGGGCGAGAATAGTTGAATTTATATTGTCTCAGGATGAAAACGGATACAGTATGTATCCAACATTTTCAATACTCGAATGAGGAGGTGAACGAGTTTGAGTATAACATATGGATTTTATAATTCGGTAAATGGGGACCGTCGGTACGATGCTACTCAGATTTCTTCAATATTTGACGGTATTGTTACGGACGGTATTTTTATGTCTATCGGTGATGCACTCAGAGTAAAGGCATCAACAGGAATGGAAGTAAGTGTCGGAATAGGCAGAGCGTGGTTCAATCATACTTGGACTTTAAATGATGCCGAGTTGTTGCTTGAGTTGGCTGCATCTGACGCCTTGTATGACCGTATCGACTGTGTGGTGCTTGAAGTTAATACAACTGAAGCAGTAAGAGCAAATGATATAAAAATCATAACAGGAGTGGCAGCTTCAGAACCAAAAACACCTGAGCTTACAAACACGACAATAGTTCATCAGTATAAGCTTGCTGACATTTATGTTAAAGCAGGAACAGTTGGAATAGTACAGGCAAACATAACCAATCATGTTGGAAAAGAAGATACGCCGTACATAACAGGTATATTAAAAACTGTAAATACGGATGACCTTATAGCTCAGTGGGAGAGCGAATGGGATGAATACGTACGTTCTCAGGAGAGAGAAGCCAGCGAATGGACAAAAAATTTTGAAAATGACTTAATTCTTTGGCGAACAACGTTTGACAGTTGGAGCGATACACAGAAAGCCAACTTTGCAAATTGGTTCAGCAGTATAAAGACGATTTTAAGTGATGACGTCGGAGGGAATCTTCAAAATGAAATTGACTTGCTGATGTATCCTGAAAGTTCGACTACAGTGCTTAATGATGACGGAAGTATAGTTACAACAACCGCAACAGTTAAAATAACAAGCACTATGAATGATGATGGTTCAGTTAAAGAAGTGTATGAATATTCCAATGGCGTTAAAAAATCAGTAACGATAACATTTAACGGAAATAAAATTATTACTAATGTTGAATAAGGAGAGTGGTGAAAATGGCTTATGAAGGTATTTGGCCTGCTGTACAGGGAGCACTCAACAGTACAGCTTTAACTTCGGAACGAAAAACCCTTGATGAAATTTTCAAGGAATATCTTGAGTCGGCTAAAAGTGATATAACTGGTAAAATCGAATTAAACCAATTGAATTTTGATAAAAGTATAAAAAAAGAGCTTTATGACTACAACGAATATGTATTAGAACCCGGAGAAATAACGGACGAAAGATGTTTATTTGATGGGTATTCAATTAATAAAAGCACTCAAAGTGTACGTATTTGTAGTTTTACTCCGGATGTAACAGGGAAATATAAGTTCTATTCAAAAATAAAAAATACAGATGCAAGCGGGTATATATGGTTTTATGTTTCAACACGATCCAGTGCTCCGTCATATTCAAACATTGCTACGGACAGTCAAACAATAGGCTACAAGCAGACACAGGGCGGAGACGATGAGTTCAAAGAAATGGAGTTAAGCGTGAGTTTGACAGCAGGCACAAAATACTACATATATGGTTGGGGTATAGTTTCTTGGAACGTATATGTTACATATCCGAATGGAAGTACAAAATATATTGCTTTAACAGATACATATGATTCTCGTTCAGTATCTTCTAACGATGCAATAGTCGGTAAATTCACAGCTCCATACTCCGGAAAAGTAAGGTTCAACTTTGAGATTTATGGCTACACACAATATGAAGACCGTCCCTATTATTATTTGGGCATAGGAAACCATACGATTACTCGGTATAGCGGTTCAAAAAACACTGATGATACATCGTCATTTACAAAGTCAATGTTATTTTATAAAAACGAAGGGCTTGATACACAAAAAACAGTCTCTGTTGATATTGATGTAGTAAAAGGTGTCACATATTATGTTCATTTTTGGAGTAAAAATACATCTCGTTCAGCATATTTTTACGGCGGTTATGTAAGCTACATAAAAAAAGCAAATCCAACTCCATACGAAAGAACAGGAACGATAATCAAGAGTATTCAAAATGCAATATATTCGAGCACTGACTGGGGGAATGAAACATATGGAAATGACCAGTGTACAATTTCAATAAACACAGTAAATCCTAATAAAACAGTTGTGTTTGCAGATACACTGGTTTTGTCAAAAGGAACAAATAAAATCATACTGTATTATCCAAAGGCTTCGATAGGAACACAGTATAGCTGTCAGGTTGTTGAATTTTATTAAAAGGAGGGAGAATATGTTCAGATATGCACAGATCAATATTGAAACAGGAATGGTTATATGTGTAAGCGAGCTAAGCGGAAAAGTTGACGCTGCGGACATGATACCCATAGAAAATGCAGGGGATGTTTTCAATAAAAAATATGTAAACGGTCAGTGGTTTGATATTGAAAAGGAAGAAGCAGAACCAACAGAAAATGAGCTTATTCAGGCTGAGATTTTATTGAATCAGGCTGAAATTATCAGCAAACAGAAGGAACATGACGAGATACTTGCTGAGTTATTACTTGGACAGCAGTGATGAGTTAATGAGGAGGATTTACAATGAAAGTATTTATTTCACAGCCAATGAAAGATAAAACAGATGCAGAAATTCTTAAGGAAAGAGAATTTGCCATAACAAAAATAAAAGAAAAATATGGTTCTGATGATGCGGAGATTATCAACAGCCTTCTTATAAATGATTATGTAAGTAAAAACAGACCATTATATTGCCTTGGTAAATCTCTTACATTGCTTGCAGAAGCAGATGTAGCTTATTTCGTAAAAGGCTGGGAGTATGCCAGAGGATGTAAAATCGAACATACTTGTGCTATTGAATATGGTGTTGATTGTATAGTGGAGGAATAAAATATGTATAAAATTGTAAAAAGATTTTTTGACAGAAAAATTTATACAAAAGATGATGTTAAAAAATTCGTGGCAAGCGGAAAAATCACAAAGGAAGAGTTTAAAGAAATTACAGGCACCGATTACGAGGAATGATGATGTATGGCTGTAAATAAAGTTGTATACAGCGGTAAAACCTTAATAGATTTATCGAATGATACAGTTACGAGTGAAAAGCTCTTGACAGGTGAAACCGCCCACGCCGCAAACGGTGAGATTATAGTCGGCTCAATGAAATCATCCAAAGAATTTATACCGTTAAAAGTTTCCTTTGGAAGTAACACTGTAACAGAAACAAACGGTAATGATTCTGTAGTTATAACCAGAAAATCAGACGGCAGTGTTGAAATTGTGCAAACTTTGGATGGTATTAAAAAAGTTATAACAACTAAGTTCAATTCGGACGGAAGTATAACCACAACAGAAACATCAAACGGCGAAACGAGAAGTGTTACAACCTCACTCAGCGGAAGCAATATTATAAATACGATTAATTAATCAAAATGGGGTGTACGATGGACGTATTGGAAACAATTATCACAATATTCGGTTCTGTTTTAATGTCATCAGGTTTTTGGGCGTTTTTACAGAGCCGAAACAATAAAAAAGATTACGAAGCCCAGTTGCTTATAGGTCTGGCACATGACCGAATTTTATATCTTGGACAGAAGTATATAGACAGAGGGTATGTGACACAAGACGAATATGAAAATTTAAAGGTATATTTATATAACCCTTATAACAAATTAGGTGGAAACGGTTCGGCAGAAAGAACTATGAATTTAGTTGATAAACTTCCGACTAGCAGACCTGAAAAGGAGGTGAAGTAATATGCAGTTTGACAACAAAACTTATGACATCCTTAAATGGATTGCCATGTATCTTCTTCCTGCTATTGGAACTTTATATTTCGCATTGGCAGGGATATGGAATTTTCCATATGGGGAGCAGGTCGTTGGTACTATTACGGCTGTAGACACGTTCCTCGGTGTAATACTCGGTATCAGTACATCCCAGTATAATAAAAATATTAAATAGGATGGTGACTATTCATGGCGGAAACTTATATTAACAAAGTCATTTATGGCGGAAAGACACTTATAGACCTTACGGGCGATACTATAACTTCCGATAAACTTTTGAAGGATGTAACCGCACATGACAAGAGTGGTGCTCCAATAACTGGTGAATGTACGTTTGATGTTGATTCATCAGACGCAACCGCCGCAGTTGCAGAGATACTCGAAGGGCAGACTGCATTTGCCAGAGGAAAAAAGCTTACGGGAACAATGAAAAATAACGGAGCTGTTTCAGGAGTATTATCGACAAAAGAAGATACTTATACAGTTCCTCAGGGATACCATGACGGTTCAGGTACAGTTGGCATTGATTCTACGGAACAGGCAAAATTAGTTCCTGAAAATATTAGAGATGGCATTAGTATTCTCGGTGTTACAGGAACAATGTCAGGACTTGAAGGAGCAAAGCCACAGGAAAAGACTATTACACCTTCAAAAAATGCACAGACAATAGTTCCGGATGAAGGGTACAATTACTTATCTCAGGTAACGGTTGCCGCTATTCCATATGTAGAAAGTTCAAATGCCGCAGGTGGACTAACAGTTACTATATGTTAAGAGGTGACTTATATGTTGCTTAATCTCAGAAAGTCAAAAGAATCTTCACGAGACTGGCATTTCAGCAAAATTGTAAATACATCAAACGTAAAAGCCCAAAAGATTGATTTGAAAAAGTATATCGAATCTCCAACTCTCAACCAAGGTGAAGTCGGTTTCTGTCACAGTTTCGCTTCCGCAGCAATAAAAAATGCACAGGAACGAATTGAAACAGGAATCCCATACGAACTTTCTCCGTTGTACATAGCTAAGAAAGCAAAAGAAATAGATGGGCTTCCGAATGATGAGGGAACTGATTTGCTTACTATTTGCAAAGTTTTGAAAAAATATGGAACAATAGAAGAAAAATATTATCCATTCGAACAGTATGTTCCCGGAAGTGTTAAATTCCCAAATGTTAAAGATGAAGAGAAGCTTGAAAAATTCAAAATAGGTAACTATGCAAGAGTAGATACTTTGGAAGATTTGAAGGTAGCTTTAAATATGGGAAAGTATGTTCTTATAGGTATTCAGGTTACAAATGATATTTACAGCCTTAAAGACTATAAGGGAAAAGACATACCGATGCTTCCGTTCGACCCAAATGGCAGACTGAAAATAATCGGCGGACATGCCATAGTCGGTGTAGCTGATTGCCCCGAAGTCAATGGAATACTTTGCAAAAATTCATGGGGTCCTACGTACGGCATTAATGGTTTCTTTTACATACCTTATGAATATTTCACATTTAAAACCAAGGATATAGGCTTTAGCATGGTAATGGATATGTTTGCTACGATAGACATTGAGAATGACCCAATCAAAGCAGATATAATGGAATTTTATATAGGAAGTTCAGAAGCAAGCGTGAAAGGAAAAAGATATGAGTTTACACAGCCGCCCAAAATAGATAAAGAAACAAATCGAACCGTTATAGGGTTAAGAGATATTTCCGAAATATTTGGATGCGATGTGTACTGGGATGATGCTCAGAAAAAGATTACAGTCGTTAAAAAATAAAATCAGAGGGGGTTTTTACATCCCCTCTTAATTTTTCAAAATGTGTAAATTTTAAACAGATAAGATTTTTAACTGTAATTGCAGTAAATCGTCATAAGCCCTGTAAGGATTGAGTAAAGTGTAGACTATTTTTACATTATATCTACAGTAAGAGTCCAAAAACCCTGTAAAATCAACATTCTCGGTTTATGTTGGCAAAACCAGATTGATTGATAATTTTATAATATTATAATAAAATCAAGGCTTTTAGAAGCTTTAAAAAGTGATAAATTGTAGTAAATGTAGGTACATTCATATATTATTCCTATATTATTTATACATAGATATTCCTACATTTACTCAATTTTTTCTATTTCAGATGCTAACCAAGATAAATCACGTTCTGTGTAAACACTTTCAGTTATATCAGTAATGGTATGACCAACAATATATTTTATTGCATATTCATCAAGCTTAGCTTTTTTTGCCATGGTTATAAAATGCTTTCTGCCATCATGGGGTCTATGCTCAGGATTTAGATTTAATTCTTCGATAATTTTTGTAAAGGTATTTCTATATTTGTCATAAGTAAAAATATGAGACGTATATCTTGGATTTTTATCTGTGGAATTAAATAGATATTCGCTATTAATAGAGATAGCTTCATCATAATATTTTTTTACAAATGCTCTAATTTTTGAATGTATTGGTACTGTACGATTAAATCCAGCATCAGTTTTCATGCCACCTTTAAAAGTCCAATTATCAATGTCGACATCATTTGTTTGTATAGTTATTAGTTCTTGTGGTCTCCAACCAGAATAGCATTGTACTAATATCATATCAACATATTTAAGCTTCTCAAAATTATCCCATAAAGTCTGCATTTCTTTTTCTGTAAAAATTTTGTGGGGTTTCTTCGTTTGATTTTTATCATGGATATTAAAATCCAAAGTAAAATCTTTTGAATAATTATGTTCAACAATTTCAAGTTCAATAGCATAATCTAAAAGTTGATTAAACATTGATTTAATACGATTTTTTATAGGATTAGTAGTTTTGTGTATTTCGTTCTTAAATACAGCTGTTCCATTTTCCATACATCCTTTTATATGTCTTACTCGAATATCTTTAACGCGCATATCATATATTTCTGAACAGTAACACCAAGCAGATGTGATACTTCTTGCTGAGCTTGCTGACTTTAATTCATCTATTTTTTTAGGAAGCCATTTTTCATATAACTCTTTTAATGTTATATCCGGTTCTAAATCATATGGATTTTTATTGTATTCAACTAAAGCCGCATAAGCATCGTTATATGTTTCAAAATAGGCATCGGGTTTTAATAATTTACTTATTGGTCTGCCAGTTGGTGTTTTTCCGACAGTAACCATGACCCTAAAAGGCTTTCTTAAATTTTGATTTTTCAATTCACTTATTTGTCCAAAGCCATTTGGAAGACGTCGTCTTTTGTTAGTACGTCTTTTTTTTATGCTTTTAACAGCATTTTCTTTTAATGGATATCCGCAATGTGGACATGAAATAGCTTTGTCACTTACTTGAAGTTCGCATTCGGGGCACTTAATTAACATAAATAATTCTCCTTTCTTATTCAATGCATTACCATTTTATAGATATATTGATTTATTATTAGTGATTATATACTGTCGATGTATGAATTGTCAATTCCTACATAAACTTATTTATTTTTAATCTAGGTTAGAAATGAGGAATATATTTGATTACTGACAATAAATTAATTTGTGAAAAATGTGGACATCAAATGAAGTATTATGACAAAGTATCAAGAATTATACGTATGAAGAATCGAAAAAGTAATTGGGTAAAGGTTCCACGTTACAAATGCGCTGCCTGTGGACATATAAAGCGAGATTTACCAAGCAACGTCTATCCCTACAAACAATACGAATCAGAAATTATTGATGGTGTGTTAGAAGGACTTATAACGTGTGAGACACTTGGTTATGAGGATTATCCATGTGAGATGACTATGCGACGTTGGATTATTATGTATAAATAACCATTTTCCACCGACTTTGTTTTTACTGCCGTTGATAAGTGAAATAGAATAGCAGTTGAAAGGAGTTGATTGTAAATGGAAGAAATAGAATTTGCATCGGGGTCTGTACCTGTAGCTGTAGCAGCCAGAATATACGGAAAAGACCCAACGTGGGTAAGAGCTGGAATAATATCAGGATGGCTTCCAATAGGACGAGCCACCCGAAACGGAAAATTAATCACAGAGATAGAGGAGATGAATTCTAAATACGGACGTATAAATTTTTATATTTCACCAAAACGTTTATATGAAGATACAGGATATATTTGGAATGGGGAGAGAGTATAATGGGAACAACACTTAGAGCTGAGTTATCAGAAAAAAATCCGTATTGGATAAGTAAACACAGATACTATGAACTTAAACATTTTTGTTTACAATATCCTTCGTGGCAGAAAGCATATGCTGCATTAGATGGCTTAGGTACGAAACCTGCCGACTTTGCTATATTTGTAGCTACAAACACTTTGAATGATCCAACTTCTAAGTATGGCATTGCGAAGGCTTATTATTCCGAACGAATTGACATGGTTGAACGAGCAGCAAAAACTACAGACTTAGCGTTGTATGAGTATATTTTAAACGGCGTTACTAATGGGTGGTCATACGATGTTTTGAAGGCAAGATTAAACATTCCATGCAGTAAAGATATTTACTACGATTTATACAGAAAATTTTTTTGGTTTCTTCATATCGAAAGACGATAATGCTCCGCAAAATTTACAATTTCTATTATGAAAACATATATTTGGTTGATTTTGAAAGGAGATATTATTATGGATGCAAAAAAAGAAACAAGAGCGACTATTGAAAATTTAATGAGCGTTAGTTCATTCATGGAGGAGTTTAAACAAAATAATTTTGATAATTATGATAAGTGTTTAAATACTTTAGTAGAAATGACTATCAGACAGATTGATTTTATTAATAGTCTTGAATTTGAAATGGAGACATCTGATAAAAAAGAAATTGATTTACCAAAATTTGTAGTAAAAAGAAAAGCATAAGAATTGAGCCTACAAAGGCTCTTTCTTTTTATTCGCAAAAAATGCAAGGTATATTATGAAAGGAGTGTGTGAATATGTTCGATAAAATTAGATACCGAATTGGAACTTATTATTTGAAGAAGGCGCATGAAGAAATCAGTAAAGATGATTTTCAGGCAATTATGAAGGGTTTGAAACATCTCAAAAAAGCTATTTCGATTGTTCCTCCATCTAAAGAATTAACCGATTTCGAAAAAAAAATGAAATCAATTGTAGAAACACACAAATCGAAACTTAAGAAGAAGTGAGTCCCTTACAAGGACTCTTTCTTTTTTCAGTACGCAGGTTACAAAAAAATATGGTATTTTGATATTTGAAAAATTCCCGGAATGGAAATTTAGGAAAATGTCTCAGAAAGAGAGGAATATATGATACTTATTTATATTTTAATTGGAATAGTAGTTGGAGTCATCATTGGATGGTTTATATTTTCAGAAGAATTTTCAGGAGTCCTTCACATTAATGAGTTTGACGGCGATAACCATTTATTTATGGAGATACATAAAAAAGACGAAAGTAAATTATATTCCAAAAAGTATATAAAGCTTAAAGTTGAAAGAACAAAATGGTATTCGCAAAAATAGCATTGTCTATTATGAAAACTATTATTTTCTATTTATGAAAGGAGATTTTAAAATGAATGATGAAATCAGAAAACAGTTAGAAAAGGAAATTTCGGACGAACTTGAAACTATAAGTGATTTAGAATTCGGGAGCGAAGAAGAAGCAAGGGCTATTGATAACTTAACAAAGTTATACAAACTGAAATTAGAGGAAGACGAGTCCAAAAGAAAAATCGAAGAAGAAAGAAACTTCAAAGATAAGCAATTAAAGGAACAAGTCAAAGACAGATATTTCAGAACAGGTATATCGGCAGGTGAGATTATATTACCTTTGATATTCTACGCTGTATGGATGAATAAAGGCTTTAAATTTGAGGAGACCGGAACGTTTACTTCTGGAACATTCAGAAATTTAATCAATTGTTTTAAACCTAAAAAAAGATAAATATGGTTTGAGGAGAACGTTAAATAAACACGTTCTCTTCTTTTTTCTCCGCATAATTCACAAGTTATATTATGAAAGGAGATGTTTTATATGAAAAGAAAGTATATTCTAAAATGCACAAAAACAGGAAAAGAGTGGAAAAAAATCTCATCGGGAATGGATTTCTTAGATGATAATAAGAAATACAGACTTGAGTGGGAACTTGATTCATTAAAAAACTATTTACGTGCTTGGTATGGGATTATAAGAAAACATCATCATACATTAACTATTGAAGATTGAGCCTACAAAGGCTCTTTTCTTTTTGCGCTGAAAATACAGCTTATTTTATGAGGGAATAAAGCTTTATCCCTTGAATACTATTGGCAGTTCATATAGAATAAATATATGAACTTTGTAGTTTGAAGGGGGAATTTAGCTATGAGTATTTTTAACAAGAAAACAATTAAGGCGTTATTAACAAAAAAATATATTTGCAGCGAATGCGGAGGATTAATGGAATTTGAAGATGAGTGGGAAGATATATTAATATGTCCGAAATGTGGACATAGCATAGAAACAGACGATTATGGGTTTGAAGAAGATGACGATGAAGATTATGATGAATATTACCCAACAAGAGAAGAAGTGTTGGGTATAGCAAATGAGGATGAAGAATTTGATGAAGATAATCCGGAAGGAGAAACATACGACGAAGTTTGCGGAGAATTGGATGACCTTGATTAAAAAATGTAGCTGAATAAATTATTAGAGAGTCTTAGAGAAATCTAAGGCTCTTTCTTTTTACGCTAAATTTACAATGTGTTTTATGAAAGGAGTGATATTTTATGTTAAAGCGTTATTTAAGAAAAAAGCAGTATGAAAAAATAAAGTCATATATAAAATTCTATATTTCTGTCTATCAGAGATTAGCGGATAACATTGCTGATGATGAGGGAAATATGGAAGCAAAAATGATTAAAGAATGTCGTATTGCTCAAAAGATAACTTTAATGGATGTATTACATTTTATTGAAAATGAAGAGAAAAAATAAAGAATTGAGCCTACAAAGGCTCTTTCTTTTTGTGGGTGGAAACATGAGGTATCATTATGAAAAATCAAATATAACTACAAATATGTATGGAAAAATATACAAATGTAATCATCCTGTATATAATCAGTGTACTTTGTTTTCTATAGGAGATAAGGGTCTTGCTATTATACAACAACGATTCGATAAAGAAACTAAAAGTACATATTGGGGCGATATTGATTCATATTTAAACGATACCTTGTATTTACACTCTAATTTTAAAGAATATTTTGACGAGAGGGCAGATGTATCTATAAATGGTCTATATCCAACTGTAACCATAAGACAAATTATGTGGGCTTTAAAGATGAAGCCTTTAAAACGTGAAAGATGGGAAACCGTTTTTGACAGACGGTTTATTTAATACGCAAAACACGCAACGTATATTATGAGGAGGTGTATTACTATGTTATTATTTACGATGTTATTATTTATTTTAGTGGTACTGGCTATAGTAGCAATTCTTATTGTTGGAACAGGAGGAATTGTATTTGCGTTAGTATTCGGAGATTTAATAATATGTGTATTTATTATTGTGATGATAGTAAGACATTTTATTAACAAATAACAAAGAGTTGAGCCTTAACAAAGGCTCTTTCTTTTTCTTCGCAAAAAATGCACGTCGTATTATGAGGAGGTGAAGTTATGACTTTTATAGGATGTTTATTGATATTCGTAGGAGTATTGGTACTTATTCGAGGCAATAACAACACTGACAAATGATTTAGAAGAATGGAGTCTTTAGAGAAATCTAAGACTCTTTTCTTTTCAAATTTAAGAAAGGGGGATTTTATGACGTTTTTAAAGAAAAATGCACCAACAATTCTATCTGTTTTAAGTGCCGGAGGTGTTGTTGTAACTGCTATATTTACAGCCCAAGCGACTACGAAAGCTATAAAATTGATTGAAAAAAATAAAGAAGAAAACAACGTTGAGGAACTTACAAAAACAGAAATTATATGTGAGACATGGAAATGTTATATTACTGCTGCAATAATAGGGGTTTCTACTATTGTCTGCATATTAAGTGCAAATGCTTTAAATAAACACCAGCAGGCAATTATTACCAGTGCCTATAGTTTGGTTAGTAATTCTTACAATGAATACAAATCAAAACTTAAAGAACTATATGGCGAAGAAGCACACAAAAATATTATGGATGCAATAGCTAAAGAAAAGTGTGAAGATATATATATCAGTGCAAGCGGGCTTGTACATAATGTGTCATTAGACTTTGAAGAGCATAATGCAGAAGATAACAGATTATTTTATGATTTCTTCTCAAAAAGATATTTTGAAACTTCTATAAATCGTGTTATTCAAGCAGAATATCATCTAAATAGAAATTTTGTTATTAGAGGATATGTTACACTAAATGAATTTTATGAATTTTTAGGGTTACAGAAACTTGATTTTGGTGATGAGATAGGTTGGAGTTGTTACGACAGTGAGATCTATTGGTTAGATTTTTATAATTACAAAACAACTATGGATGACGGCTTAGAGTGCTACATAATAGATTTTATGTTCGAGCCAACGGCAGAACAACTGGAAGATATTTAACAAATACGCAAAAAATACAAAGTATATTATGAAAGGAGATGTTTTATATGCATAGTTTAAACGTCATAAAAATTATCGGTTTAGCAACAACGTTGGTTGGTATGGGAGCAGAACTCTTGTCTAACTGGGTTGAGGAAAGAAAACTCGATGAAAAAATTGACGAAAAAATTGATAAAGCATTAAAAGAAAGAGAAAAAGAGTCTTAACAAAGGCTCTTTTATTTTTTATTAGGAGGTGATGCCTGTACGAAAACAACGGATACAGTAATACAGTATATAAAAGATTATAAGGAGATTTTTCTCAATGACGTTATTTTTCTTGGTGTGAATGGTTTCGAGCGAAAAAGTTATATCAAATGGACTATTGATTCTATCATAGATATATTGCGAAAAAATCCAAACATTGCACCTTTAATATTAATGGAAGAATACAGAGATAAACTTCTTAAATTTTCAACGCTTAATCAGAATACAAAATATATATTTGACGAAGCGGTTGATATAATGAATGAAATTATCAGATACATACTGTCTTAGGAGGCAACTATGAAAAAAGAAAAACCAAAAATAATAAAAAAAGTCACAAACGAACTATCCAAGCATAGCTTTGAAATTCTAATTGTTGCTGGTATTTCGGGCATGATTGCTACTACGGTTTCGGCAGTTGCGGTTACGCCAAAAGCTATAAAATTAATAGAAGAAGCAAAAAAAGAAAAAAATGTTGACAAACTTAAACCAACAGAAATTGTATGCGAGACGTGGAAATGTTATGTTCCAACTGTAATTATGGGTATCACATCTATATCCTGCATTATAGGAGCAAGTTCTGTGCACAAGAAAAGAAATGCGGCATTGATAGCTGCTTATACTTTATCTGAAAGTACACTCAAAGAATATAGAGATAAAGTTATAGAAACAGTAGGCGAAAAGAAAGAGAAGCAAGTACATGACGAAATCGCTAAGGAAAAATTAAAAAGAAATCCTGTTAAAAATAATGAAGTCATTATAACAAACAACGGTGATACATTGTGTTACGATCCATTATCAGGAAGATATTTTCGGTCAAATATTGAGAAGATAAAGCAGGCAGAAATAAAAATCAACCGAACTATGATTGATGATATGAGTGCCTCATTAAATGATTTCTATTATGAAATAGGACTTGAAGGTACTTTAATGGGAGACCAACTTGGCTGGACAGTTGAAAATATGATGGATATTAACTTCAGTTCTCAGTTGGCTTCGGACGGAACACCATGTCTTGTTATTGAACATTTAATACCACCTAAATATGACTATTTCTAAAAGGTACGCAAAAATTACAAAGTATATTATGGAAGAATAACTATTATTTTCTATTTATGAAAGGAGATTTTAATTATGGAAAACAACGAAATTATGAACAGCAACACAACAAACGAGGTTACAGATTTGACAACTGTATGTGAAGAAACAGTATCTGTTTCTAACGACAGCTTAAAGAAGGTAGCAGTTATAGGAGGTGCTATGATTGTTGGCGGATTAGCCGCTAAATTTATAGTAAAACCTGCTGTAAACAAATTTAAGACATGGCGTGAAAACAGAAAAATGGCTAAACAGTTTGAAGAAGATGTATTCGATGGTGAAGCTAAAGAAGTTGAACCTGATGAAGACGAAGCATAAGAAATATTAGAAATTCTAACGAAAGAGGAGATACCTATAACAAGGTGTCTTCTCTTTTATTTTTATTTAGGAGGGATGTATATGAATCAATACATATATAGCGGACCGGTTCAAAGATTTGATGGTTTTGTGATTTCAAATTCTTGGAATGCTATAACCTTCGCAAAAACTGAAAAGAAAGCAAGAAATAATTTTGCATATCAATTTAAGAAGCAAAATAACTTACTTCCTTGTGCAAACATAAAATTGCCGGGAAAAATAGATTTAGTGATTTAAAGGAGGTTTATATGGGAGAATACAAAAATAATTCTTTTGCTGCAAGAAATAATAATTCGACTATACCGGAAAAGAAAAAAGTAAAAAAAATTATATCCGGAACAGCTAAGACCAAAAAGAAATCAATAGCAAGAAAAATGGTTGGAGCATTTATCCCAGAAGATGTAGATGATGTAAAGATATATATCTTTGAAGATATTGTTGTTCCGGCGGCTAAAGATATTTTATTGGATGCTGTCAGAGCATTTCTTGGAGTAAATGGAAGAAGTGGCGGTTCTAACAACCATAGAGAATCATACAGAAGTTATTACGATAAAGAAAATAAAAAGAGAGATTACGGAAAATCACGTACGACGTCAAGAGATTATAATGACGTATATTTGAATGATAAAAGAGAAGCTGAAGAAGTTCTTATAAAAATGGACGAGCTTATGCAAATGTACGGTGTTGTAAGTATTGGCGATTTTTATGATTTGGTTGGCATAACAGGCAACTATACAGACGAAAAGTATGGTTGGACCGACATTAGAAGTGCGTCAATCATAAGAACCTACGACGGATACAAAATAAAATTGCCAAGAGCGTTGCCGATAGATTAAGGAGGGAAATTATATGTATGAATCAGACGATAAAATGGTTTCGCATCCCGAACATTATCAGTCTGCAAATGGGCTTGAAGTTATAGATGTTATAGAAGCCTTTACAGATGGATTAATGGGTGTCGAAGCGACTGACACAGGAAATATAATCAAATATGCGTGCCGTTGGCATAAGAAAAACAAAATACAGGATTTGAAAAAAATAATGTGGTATACACAGCATTTAATTGATCATTTAGAGAAAGTTGAAAAGGAGAAATAAAATATGAAAAAAATGGTAGAAAGAACAAGCATAATGATGAACAAAGTGAAATTCAATGCTAAAAAACATAGCCCTAAGATATTTATGGCAGTCGGAGTTGTAGGTGTTCTTGCAAGTACAGTTATGGCTTGCAAAGCTACATTAAAAGCACCAACTATAATTGAGGAGTTCAAGGAAGAAAGAGAAACTTTGGAAAAAGCAAAAAATGCTGTTGAAGAAGGAAAAATAGAAGAAAGCGAGTACACAGAGAATGACTACAAAAAAGATTTAACCATTGTGTATGCAAAGACAGGTTTTAAATTTATTAAAAATTATGCTCTTGCTGTAGCATTAGGCGGCCTTTCTATAGCTAGTATTGTTATGTCACATAAAATATTATCAAAAAGAAATATAGCTTTAGCCGCGGCATATACAACTGTAGATAAGGGCTTTAAAGACTATCGCAATCGAGTTATTGAACGTTTTGGTGCAGAAGTTGATAAAGAACTTAAATATAACATTAAGGCAAAGGAAATCGAAGAAACAGTTGTAAATAAAAAGGGTAAAGAAGAAACGGTTAAGAAAACTGTGAATGTTGTTGATATTAACGAATACAGTGACTACGCACGTTTCTTTGATGAAGGAAATCCAAATTGGGACAAAAACCCAGAATATAATTTAACATTTTTAAATGCTCAGCAAAGTTATGCAAATGACCTTCTTAGAGCAAGAGGATATTTGTTCTTAAACGAAGTATACAAAATGATTGGCATGGAACCTTCCGTAGCAGGACAGGTTGTAGGCTGGACATATGACCCGGATAACAACAATACCGACAGCTACGTTGATTTCGGCATATTTAATGGTTCAAGAGCTGTCAACAGAGATTTTGTAAATGGTTATGAACCTGTTATATTACTCGACTTCAATGTTGAGGGTAATATACTTGATAAAGGAGTAATAAATAAATTCTAATAGTCGGGAGGTTTAATATTGAGTATATTTCGTAAAGCTATTTTATCAATAACTTGTGCGATATCCATATTTAATTCACCTATAAAATGTAATCCAACGGACTTTAAACCGAATATAATAACTTGCTCTAATGTTGGTGCGTACGAGCCAATATTGCAAGCCGATGTCGGAGAAATGGAATACATATATGATAATGAAATCAAGCTTCTTGCATTAATGGCCATGGCAGAAGCAGAGGGGGAATATGAACATGGAAAACGGTTAGTTATTGATACCATATTAAACCGAGTAGATTCTGATGAGTTTCCTGATACTATAGAAGAGGTTGTATATCAGCCAAATCAATTTACATCTGTTTGGAACGGACGAGTTGAACGTTGCTATCCAACAGATGAAGTATGTCGATTGGCATTCGAAGAGTTTAACAAGCGTAAAAATAATGAAGTTATTTTTTTTACTGCTGGCAAATATGGAAACTATGGAACGCCCATGTTTAACGTGGAAAATCATTATTTTTCAAGTATTTAAGGTGAGGTGATACATATGAAAAATATATTAACATCAATGATTTATTATACCTTTGCAACTATATCGGGAATTTGTTTCTTTAGCGGAATAGCGGTATTATCATGCGGAAAGGGTAGATGAGATGGATAGCTTAGAAAATATTATATCAATCTTAGACTGTGTGTTAGATACAAACAGAAAACGTCATATTACAGGAGGCATTCTTTTGAGTGTCTCCTTATTATTTGGTGGCTTAGCAGCTACAGTTATGACAATAAGAAATGAGGATGAAGAAAATGAATAAAATGACAAGTATATTTTTATTTGCCGTTGGCATTGGTATTGGATATTCTCTTGGTCGCAGATATGCGCTTAAAACAGCCGAAAAAAATTTAAACGGTGATGACATTCAGGAAGAAATTTCTATTGATGAAGTATTAAAAAAATACTCAGGAAAAATGTCAGAAAATATAGAAAAAGAAAATAAAGAAGAGCCTGAAGCTACCATAACAGAACAGAAGAAAGATATTAATTCATGTAATCCTTATATTATTACTCCGGAACAGTTTGGGGAAATTGAAGAATATGAAAAAATATCACTTGTGTACTATAGTGACGGCGTATTAACTGACGAAAACAACGAGCGTGTCGATGATATTGAAGAAATTGTAAGAGAGGACTCTTTAAATCACTTTGGAGAGTATGAGGAAGACTCTGTTTTTGTAAGAAATGATTCTCGTAAATGTGATTACGAGATACTCATGGATTTACGAAAATTTGAGGATGTTCCTAAATTCATGCACTGAAATGAGGGATATAGTAAGTAATGAAAAATATACATAAAGAATATTTTAAATGGTTATGTGATTTTATCGGTCATACAGGTGAATATCACAAATTGCTTAAAACACTTGATGATGCTGCTTTTGAATATTCAATTCCTATGGATGCAAATAGAGCGGATGACGGTATAAATCTCCGATATAGATTTGGAGATGAACAGGGATATTCAGATGCACAAATAGCATCATATTTAGATTTACATCCATGCAGCGTTTTAGAAATGATGGTTGCTTTGGCTGTAAGATGTGAAAAGCATATTATGGACAATCCTGATATTGGAGACAGAACTGGGTTTTGGTTTTGGAATATGATTTCAAATTTACATCTTGACCAGTATAAGGATGAGCATTTTAGAGAAAATGAAGTGAATAATATTATTCGCCGATTTTTAAATCGTGACTATAAACGCAATGGTGATGGGGGGTTATTCACTATAGAAAAGCGAAGATGCGATATGAGAAATGTAGAAATATGGTATCAGATGTGTTGGTATTTAACCGAAAATTGGAAAAATGAAACATTTGCATTATCTGCTTGCGAATAATCTAATAGCAAATATAAGGAGTTGTTTTGCATGTCCCATAAAGAAATATACAAATTATTTGAACTTTATTTTCCGATTTACGCAGGAGATAGAGTTGAAGTATGGTTTCCAAATGGAAAAAATAGTATAAGAATACGACAAACAAATAAACAGGAGTTCGTATTTACGTATCATAGCAATAAAAAATGGAAGTTTGAAACTCTTGACAGTTTTCTTAAGTAATTTGGAGGTGAATTTTATGTGTAAAATCATTGGATATTTTGCAGATGATTTAAAAAAGTGCAAATATGGCATTCTTAATGCTAATAGACGTATTGACGCTGTTCATTTATTGCTGCTTTTAGAAACATGCGTTGCAATAGATGTATCTGTAAAATTATATAAAAAAGTATCAAACTTAGAAAAAAGAATAACGGTACTGGAAGGAGAAAACACATGTAATGATTGATTTTCTAATGATTTCAACACGCAGCAGAAAGCGTGGTGTAATAGAAATCTATCCCAAGTTTATTATAAAAAAAAGCTCTGACTTAATGATACGAGGTGGAGATTTTTATGCTATTTGGCGTGAAGATTTAGGACTGTGGTCGACTGACGAACAGGATGCATTACGTCTTATTGATTATGAGCTTGATAAATATGCTGATGAAAACAGACAACGGTTTGATGCGGACGTTAAGGTTTTACATATGTGGGACGCTGAAACGGGAATGATTGATTCATGGCATAAATATTGTCAGAAACAGATGCGAGATTCTTTCAGTACGTTAGACGATAAATTGATATTTTCGAATACTGATACAGGTAAAAAAGATTATGCAAGTAAAAAGCTCAATTATCCGCTTGAAAAAGGTGAAATTAAAGCATATGACAAACTTATGTCAACATTATATTCTCCGGAAGAAAGAGAAAAAATAGAGTGGGCTATAGGTTCAATAGTTTCAGGAGAATCTAAAAAAATACAAAAATTTATGGTTCTTTATGGAGCTGCGGGAACAGGTAAATCAACAGTGCTTAATATTATTCAACAGCTTTTTGACGGATATTATTCAGTATTTGATGCCAAAGCTTTGGGGTCTACAAGCAATTCGTTCGCATTGGAGGCATTTAAAAACAATCCGTTGGTTGCTATTCAGCATGACGGTGACTTATCAAGAATAGAGGATAATACCAGACTAAACAGTTTGGTTTCTCATGAACTGATGACGGTAAATGAGAAGTTCAAATCAACATATTCAAACCGATTTAAATGCTTTTTATTTATGGGCACGAATAAACCTGTAAAAATAACAGATGCCAAGTCAGGTCTTATCAGAAGATTGATTGATGTTTCTCCGTCTGGAAATAAACTCAGTCAAAGTGAATATAAAACTGTGATAAACCAGATTAAATTTGAATTAGTCTTCATTCTTTCTCTCCTTATTCTAAAATCCCTGCGGGCAGCTT
>ERZ791854.491-NODE-491-length-29222-cov-3.73977_pt1 | contig 29222 bp, 20 predicted proteins | sample MGYA00510286_ERZ791854 | MGnify/ENA primary metagenome ERZ791854 (study PRJEB30046, sample SAMN00715267) | human gut metagenome | study: EMG produced TPA metagenomics assembly of the A metagenome-wide association study of gut microbiota in type 2...
GAATCCGCAAACTGTTCGGTATTCATATCATGAATGATATTCATTAATCCAATTGAATTAAAATTAAATACAGCTTTTACGGTTTGTCTGGCTACCGCCGGAACCGGATCGCCCGTTACCACAAGAAAATTATTGATACCGTTGATATGTGCACCTAAAAGCTGGGAGCGCATGGCTATGGCATTTTTATCGCGGCAGCATAAATGCGGCATGACACACATACCCGTTTCTTTAGATACCTTTTCCGCCATCAGAATCGAGTCCACACGCGTTCTTCCAGAAGGCGAATCCGGGAAAGTCAGCACATCAACATTGCTCTTTCTTAACGCGTGTGCGGCTTCCATCAGCTTTTTATCATCACTGCCAAGCGGCGGTGCAAGCTCGACGGCAATGAGTTTCTTTCCCGTTCTCTCTTTCTTCCTATAAAAAGCGTTGTTCTGTACCGGCTTTTCATTTTCGCAGATTTTCTGTTCTGCCCTGCGTGCCGTTTTCGTCATACCAGCTGTTTTGGCACTCAGTCGGCGGATATGCTCCGGTGTCGTACCACAGCAGCCGCCAGCAATATCTGCACGTACCTGCATAATATCGCAGACACGTTCTGCAAAATAACTGCCGTTATCAGCAGAGAATACCATACGGTTGCTGATATTGTGGGGATAACCGGCATTGGGCAGTGCCGTGATATATTTATCTGTCCGGAATTTTATATTCTGGAATAAGGACGCCATATGCCCCGGTCCGATACCACAGTTTAAGCCATAAGCATCTGCAGGGCTTTTCTGCGCTTCTTCAAACAGGCGGTGCATACTCAGCCCTGCACTGCTGTAGCCATACTGGCTGACTGCAAACTGTACAATCACAAAAAGCGGTGTTTCTTCCTTTATATAACGGATTACCGGAAGAATCGTTTCCAGCTCTGAAAAGGTTTCAAATACAACGGCATCCACTCCACTCTCCACAAATAATTTTGCTAAGAAAAGATAGTGTTTTTCGGCGGCTTCCGTATCAAATGCAGCTTCTGCCGGTACCGGTCCGATGTCACCCGCCACATATGCCTTTCCGTCTGCGGCTTCTTTTGCAAGACGGCATGCACTTTTTACATTTTCTGCAAGAAGTCCCTGCCCACAGTTTAATAAGTCCGGATGTGCCGCAAAGGTATTGGTACGGATCAGCTTTGCTCCGGCAGATACGTATTCCTCATGGATTTCCCGTACCCGTTCCGGCGCAGACAGATTAGCAAGCTCCGGCAGCTCTTTGGTATTATATTTTTCTGCATAGTACGTGCCAAACGCACCATCACAGATTAAATAATTTTCTTTTAAATATTCTGAAATTGGTTTCATTTCTTTCTCCGTTCCTCTGTATTTTACTGCATTTTTATGCACAATTGTATTTATCATACCATACCTGCCGGTATTTGTGAACTACACAACCACAGTCCTTGATTCTGTATTTTCTGCCGCTTTTGTGTGCGGCTTGCATATATGTCTGCCGGATGCTATCATAAAGGCATTGCAAATGACAATAAAAATGGAGTGCGAAACGATGAGTATTTATTTAAAACCGATTCTGACAGCCTGCTATGTCTTCCCGGTACTGGCTGCCCTGTTTACCCTGCCTTATATTATCCGGCAGTACCATAAGTACGGTTCAATCCTGGTACTGCGTACCGGGATTGTATACACATTTATTTTTTATATGATGACTTCTTATTTTATGACGATTCTGCCGCTTCCGGCAATTGACTCGGTTACTCCGGAAAGTGCCACGATGCTTCTGACACCGTTTGATGCCGTGCGGCGATGGCTGGACGGGTGTTCTTTTGTCCTTACTGACTTCTCAACCTATAAGGATACATTTACGAACCCCGACTTTTTACAGATTGTCTTTAATATCCTGTTACTGCTGCCGTTTGGCGTATATCTGCGGTATTACTTTAACCGCAGATGGTATCAGGTTTTACTGCTTTCTTTTTTATACAGCCTGTTTTTTGAATGTACACAGTTAAGCGGTCTTTACGGCATTTATCCCTATCCGTACCGCTTCTTTGAAGTAGACGACTTAATCTGCAATACCTTAGGCGGCATGATTGGCTTCTGGATAACACCCGCACTTTTGTTTTTCCTGCCAAGCCGCAAAAGGCTTGACGAAACGGCGTACAGACGCGGCAGTGAGGTTTCGTCCTTCCGCCGCCTGTTTGGTCTGCTTGCCGATTACACAATCATTTTAGGCGTATATTTTTGTGTGTGGAAATTTACTGATGTTTTACAGTCTTTTCCCCATTCCATACAGCTGTTTTTAATTCCGCTTTTTGCGTTCTGCTACTTTACGGTCTGTGCCATTTTATTTCACGGAACAACCTTTGGTAAATTTTTAGTCAGTATCCGTCTTGAACGCACCGGAAAGAAAAACACGAAAAAGCACGCTGCGGCACATGTACCGGTTTTACTGCTGTTACTGCGGGAAGGAATTTTACATCTTCTGCTGATTCCGTCCCCGTACTACATTTTGCTGATGTATTCCGCACTGTCCGCCGGACCTTCCAAAAGAACAGAAATGCTTTTAGTGTGTGGTGCTTCATCGCTGATTGCATTCGTCATCTTTTTTATTTTTAATTTTTGTTACTGCTTTATCGGCAAAAACCGGGATTTATTTTACGACAGACTGTGCCGGATTCACGTTACCAGCTCCACGTCCGGTACAACACAAACGTCCCAAAGCAGCTTATAAAAAACTAACTGCCCCGGGACGAAAAATCATCTGCAATGCAGATATCCTATTGTCCATATCGGATAAAGCAAAAACCGGAAGGGCTTTCTGCCCTCACATTTATATATACGAGGGAAGTGCCTTTCCGGTTTCTATTTTTTAATTTTTATATACGGTTTTTCCTTCTTTTATCGTTTCAAGTACCACAATGTCTTTAATATATTTTTTATCGGCCTTGAGCGGATTGGCATCTAAAATCACCATATCTGCCATTTTTCCTGCTTCTAATGTGCCTTTTTGATCTTCCTCCTTATACGCATAAGCAGCATTGATTGTCACTGCCTGTAAGGCTTCATAGACATTAATGCACTGTTCCTGACCGATTGGCTGTCCTTTTCTTGTCACACGATTGACAGCGCACCACACTGAATGAAGCATATCCGGCTTTGTAACCGGTGTATCCTGATGAAAGTTATAAATCAGTCCGCGCTCTAAGGCGGATTTTACCGGGCTGATTCTTGCACCGCGCACCGCGCCTAAGTTCTTTAAATGAATATCGCCCCAGTAATACGTATGTCCTATAAATATAGAAGGAATCATTTTTAGCTGCGCCATGCGGTCAAGCTGGTCATCCCTTACGGTCTGGCAGTGTATCATGACCGGACGGTAATCGCCGTCTGCCGTACCCGTTTCTTTTAGTGCCGCCTGATAACTCTGTATAAACTGTTCCGATGCCGCATCGCCGTTACAGTGTGCAAGAATCTGGTACCCACCGCGTACTGCATCCTTTGCCGCTTTTGTAACATAGGCATCGTTATGGGTCGGATAACCACAGTAGTTTTCCTCCCCTTCATACGGTTTACTAAGCCATGCAGATTTGCCCTGTGGCGAACCGTCTAAAATCACTTTAACACCGCCGATTTTAACACGGTTTTTATATTTTCCGTTGTAATCCGCATATTCTTTGACCGTCTTTTCATAATCTTCCTTTAAAATGTATGCCACAACGTCCAGTTCCAAACCGCCCGATGCTGCAAATGCCGTCAACCCCTGCATGGTCTGTGCCATTGCCGCACCTTCCTGAACGGTTGTAATGCCGTATTTTAAATAAAGCTGCTGGGCTTCTTTCATCTGCTCTGCCATATCCATTTTCATGCGCGGCATGGCTGCGGCAAGCACCTGCATCAATGCAGGCGTTTCCTCTACATAGCCATCCGGTTCTCCGCTTTTATCCCTGCCGAATCTTCCGCCCTCCGGGTCTTTGGTTTCTGTCGTAATTCCCGCAAGCTTTAGCAGCGCCGAATTGGCAGTTCCCATATGACCGGAGGCGTGGGAAATGTAGATTGGCACGGTTTTGGATACTTTGTCCAAAACCGTCTTATCCGGGTGTTTCTGCTCCGCAAGAAAATTATGGTCGTAACCGGTTGCAAAAATCATACCGTTTTCGTCAATCTGATTTTTTTCCAGATAGTTTTTCAATGCCGTGACAATATCCTCAAAGCTTTCCGTATCCGACAAATCACACATCTTTATGCTCTGTGCCGTCTGTACAAAGTGACTGTGTGCATCAATAAAGGCAGGCATAAGCGTATGACCCTTTAAATCCCGCTCCTGTGCCTCATTTCCGTAAAGCGCCCGCGCCTGTTTTAATGTACCGGTATACAGAATTTTTTTATCTTCCGTGACAAGTGCTTCACAGGAATCCTTTGCCCCCGTCATCGTAATAATATCACCGTCATAATAAATCGTTTTCATGCCTGCCTCCTTTATCAGCACATCAGTGTAATTTTTTACACTAATCGTCTTTACTCTGTGATGAAATCGTATAGGACTCCTCTACCGGCAGGACAAAGATTCGTCCATCGCCGGAGTTGCCGGATTCACCGGTCTGTGCCGTATCCATGATAATATCAATAATTTCATTTTTATCGTCATCATCACATACAATCATCAGCATATTTTTAGACATTTCATCATAAACCAGTTCGCCTACCTGAATTCCATGCTGTTTACCGCGTCCTGCAACACTCCACTTGGTCGATGCGCCGTATCCGGCATCGGCAAGCGCTTTATTAACTTCATAAACCTTTTCTGGTCTTACAATCGCATATATCATCTTCATATCATTTTCCTCCAGTTCCCTGTAAACTTTAATTCCAACTGTTATGAATCATTGATTCAACTGCCGCCGTATCGGTTACATCTACCGTATCATGCAGATACCCGCGTAAGAACGGAATCTCTTCGCCACTTTCCGCGCCATCTGAAATTCTGCCTTTTGCTACGGTAAAGTTCGGCTTTCTTAATACACCAAACACCTTTAACAAAATGATATAAATAAATATTGTCAGGAACATACCGCCGCACGCTATCGGAAGCGAAATCATTTTAAGCCCCGCAAATGTGATAAACAGCATGGTTGGTGTTGAAAAAATCATTGCCATATTCATCATGCCCAGTTCCGCACCGGTTGATGTCTGTAACTTCGGGTCAACCATACGGAGCAGTGATACACCGCTTGGTGTTGTACCGGTGCTTGTACCGAATACACCCAGCACCCGCTCGAAATCGTGGTCACTGCCAAGACGTTCTCCAAAGAACAGGCAGATGAAAAACGTAACAATACCGCTTGCAACACTGGCAAGTAAAATCGGAACAATCCAGTTTCCGATGATGCCTACCTGAATTGCCATAAAAGCACATACAACCAAATAATCAGAAAGAAATCCTGTAATTCTGCTCTGGAATGCATTGTTAATCAGATATTCAATGTTTAACTTTCTCATCACAGCTTTTACAATATAGGCTGCAAACATGCCCCACATAAACAGCATGGCACTAAACGTTGAACCAAGCGCCGGAATGAAGTTTACCAGCTTCGCAAGAACAAGTGCAAGCAGGTAGCAGACACCCATAATGGCAAAATGGGCAGCCGCTGTTTCAATATTGGCACTGTGGAAAGTCGATTTACCAAGTGGCTCTCTTTGTTCCTCCGGTACAAAATATCCCCGTTCAACAGCTTCATTAATCTTACTTTTATTTCTTGCAAGCCCTTTCTTTAATCCGTATCTTGCAAACGGTACTCCGATTAAAAATGCAGAGAGGAAACCAAAGATTGCATAAGTTAATGCTACCATTTCTGCCTTGTCAAATCCATAGGTATATTCAAAAAGTCTGCCGTAGGTAGATGCCTGTCCCGGTCCCTGACAGAATGCAAACGGAACTAAAATGCCATACATCGAATCCATATGAAATGCTTTTCCTGTAATGGATACGATTAAAATACCGACAAGCGGCTGGAGAGCATATAAAATACACCAAATGAGTGCCATACCGATTGCACCTCGTACCGGACCGCTGCTTTTCTTCTTTTTGCCGTCTTCTGTTTTTTTATTCTTTTTCTTTTTACTGCCTGTCAGTCCGATAGAAATAAAGGACATCACAAAAAATACATCTACAATATTACTGAAATCCGTTACACTTACACCGCCGACCGGATATTTTGACAGTACCAGATTCATCAGGATAAATCCTAAGATACCGCCGATAACACTGACCGGCATCAGCATATGCTGAAAGAATTTCACTTTTGCGCGGATTGCCATGCCGATACACAGCATCACGCTTGCCAGTCCAAACGCAACAACAACACTATACATAGGTGTCACCTCTTTTCTCTTGCACTGTCCTTATGCCAGTTTATGATACATTTCGCTTAACATTTCATCGGTAATTTCAACCGGATTGTTGTAAAGGTTTGGATGTCTGCTGATTCGTACCAGCTCTGAAATCTGTTCCTCTGTTAAATGCAAATCCTTTAAATCATTGCGCAGTCCCATCTTTGCCTTTAATTCATGGATGGCATCTGCCATTTCCTCTGTATCCTTAAATCCCAATTTTCTTGCAAATTCATCAATTCTTGCACCGTCTGCACCCTTTGCATTGATTCTTGCAAAGTAATCCAGTGTCATGCCGCAGGCTTCTCCGTGCGGAATGTGGTGGATATTCGTCAGCGGAAATGAGCAGGCATGGGAAGAGGTTGTCTTTGGCAGGGTAAATGCAAGTCCTGCAATTAATGAGGCTTCACACATTTTCTCTCTTGCTTCCTCGTCTGCCGGGTCTAAATATGCCTTATACAGATACTGGAATACCAGTTCTGCCGCATGAAGGGCACACGCATCACAGATTGGCTGGGGTCCCTTGCTCCAAAAGCCCTCTAATGCATGGGATAACACATCAATTCCTGTTCCTGCCGTAACCTTCGGCGGCATGGTGTATGTTAATTCCGGATCGATAATCGCATAGCTTGGGAAAAATCCGTCCGATACAATCGGGGATTTCTTTCCATTTGCGTGATCTGTCAGTACAGATACGCATGTTACTTCACTGCCCGTTCCTGCTGTTGTCGGCACTGCAATTAACGGCAGATGTTCCTGTGGCATGGCAACACCTGTTCCATGGTATTTTCTAATAGAATCGTCCGTTAATGCAATACTTGCTGCTGCCTTTGCACAGTCCATGGAACTGCCGCCGCCAAGTGCTACAACAAAGCCGATTTCCTTTTCACGGATAATTGCCGCACAGGCATCAACCTCTGTAACATCCGGGTTTGGGGATAAATCCCCGAAGGAAGCGATAATCGCTCCTTCGCTTTCCTTTACAATGCGCTCTGCCAGACCGTTTGTAAAGAAGAATGGGTCTGCAACCAGTAAGCCGTTTTTAATTCCCATTTCCTTTGCTAAATCTTTTACTTCGGACACTCTGCCCTTGCCGAACCGGATTTTAACCGGCTGTAAATAATCCCAATTCATATTAACCTCGATTCCGCCGTATAATTTACGGCTTTTTATTAATCACAAAACTTTTCATCTGCCATTGTTAATACTTCATCCAGAATTGGAAGGTATTCTTCTAATTCTTCCTTTGTAATAATCAGCGGCGGGCATACTTCGATGAAATTCTCACGTCCGAAGGTTGCAAATCCTCTTTTCTTTAACTCTGCGAAAATCCAAGGCATTGCTGTTCCCGGAACACCATACTCCTGTAACGGTTCTCTTGTTTCCTTATTCTTAACCATTTCGAGCGCGCCGAATAATCCGATACATCTTGCTTCACCGACACACTTATGCTTTTCTACCATCTTCTGCATAAACGGTGCAACGATTTCATGCATTTCGGCTACATGCTGTTCAATGTTGTGTTCCTTGTAATAAGTCAGTGCTGCAACACCGGCGGCACAGGCAAGTGTATGTCCTGAATAAGTAAGACCACACTGTAATACATTTTCTTCAAAATAATTTGCAACCTTTTTATTTACAATAACGCCGCCGAGCTGTACATAGCCGCAGGTAACACCTTTTGCAAATGTAATCATATCCGGTACGAAATCGAAATTCTGCCATGCAAACCACTTACCGGTTCTAAAGAAGCCTGCCATAACCTCATCGCAAATCATTAAAATGCCATACTTGTCACAAAGCTTTCTGACACCTTCCATATAACCCTTTGGTGGTAAAATTACACCATTTGCACCAACAATGGATTCCATCAGGATTGCAGCTACGTTCTGTGGACCTTCATATCTTAACTGCAAATCCAGATCTGCAAGCGCTTTCTTTGTAACGGCTTCATCATCAACACCGTATGTATAACCGTCTCTGTACATCTGCGGATTCATGAATTTTACAAATCCGTTTGCACCGCCGATTTCTGCGGCAAATCTTCTCCAGTCACCGGAAGCATTGGAAGCACCGAGTGTTGCGCCATGATAGCTTCTATAGCATGAGAATACTTTTGTTCTTCCTGTTACCATACGTGCCATTTTAATTGCATTTTCATTTGATTCGGCACCGCCGTTTGTAAAGAATACTCTCTTAAAATGATCTGCTCCGGCAGCTTCAACTAACATCTTTGCAAGCTTGCTCTTTGGCTCTGAAGCATACGCCGGTGCCATAAAGCACATCTTATCTGCCTGTTCCTTAATTGCTTCAACAATTTCCGGAAGTTCATGTCCAAGATTTGAGCAGACTAAAAGGGAAGCCATATCTGCATATTTCTTTCCATCATAATCCCAGAAATAAATTCCCTTTGCCTTTTCAACCGGTAATGCATCTACACCTGATTTTGACCATGACTGCATTACATAATCCTTGTGCATCTGTGCTACTTCTTTTCCTGTTAAATTTCCCATTTGTTTGTCCTCCTGAAAAAATAATTTCTGTTATGCAGAAAAAAACAACAAGGCGCCAGATTCTCCATTTGGAGTTTCTGACGCCTTTGTCATTTCTGTTATCTAACTGATGATTTTATTTTACATTTTTTACCGCCAAATACAATAGTTTAAAGCCTAAACCTTTTTGTGCTTTAGCACAAAGTCCGGATTTACTTTATTTATTTTGAAAACTTCCTTAATTTAGCGACCAACAGCCCCAGTGCCAGTTCATTGCGGACTGAAAACTTTGTAATATCCACATTTAAAAGGGCTTCAATTTTCTTGATTTTGTAATTGACTGTGTTCCGATGCACAAACAGCTCCTCTGCCGTATCCTGTACACTACCGTTGTGCTTCATATAACAGTCCAGTACTTCCACCAGATTACTGTTATTTAACGCATCATATTCATCCAGCGGCCGGATGGTATCCTGATAATATTCTTCAAAGCAGTCTGTATTTTCTATATTAAACAGCAGGCGGTTCACACCCATGGATGCATACGTTCTTGTCGTATCTTCCTCGTTTTCCATTTTTGACAAATCCACAATTTTTCTTGCAATCTGATAGCTTTTTGACAGACGACGGAAACCCGCTGCGGTACTTCCAACACCAACAAATATAGATTCCGTGTTTTTCAATAACGGTACAATCTGTTCTTTGACAGTCTCTGCAAATTCAGCTGCTTTTTCTTCCTTCATGTCACTAAATACCATTAAAATTCTGTCATTTTCCGTAAATACAACAACATCATGTTTTTCCTGCACCATCACGCGCGCCGCTTTCTGTGTAAAACGCTCCAGACGGTCTTTTAAAATCGACACATAAAATATTTCTTCCTTTTCATTTTCAAGCCGGTCGCAGATGTCCATCATCACAACCACGTAATTCCACTCAGCGAAGTAGCCTTTCTGCATGAGTGCCGATACGTATAGTTCTTCCTGCTTCGGCGTAAATATAGCATAACGGAATGCTGCCGACAACTGCATTGCGCGCTGCTGGGACTGCGTAATTGTAAAACAGATCATCCGCATCATATCTGCCATATGCACACTCCACGGCACTTCAAAAACCGGAAAATCGTGTGCATTGCCAAAATCAATAACCTCCTGCGGAATTTCAGCCACATAAGGTCCGATGTTTACTACCATTGCACTGGCATGATTTTTATAGACCCGATCAACCAGCGCAAGCAAAGACATTTTTTCACTGACACCGATTCCTGTTGTAAATGCAATTTCCCCACCGGACAAAAAATCGGCAATTTCTGTTGTATCTACCATATGCACCCATTCGACCGCATTGGTGAGACCGTTTTTTCCGGCGACCAGCTTAATATCTGCACAGCCCGCCTGCCGGATGGCTTCTTTTAAAACGACACTCATAACCTGCCCTCCTTTATTTATACAATCGCCATGACTCCTGACAGCAGTAATAAAATATATGTCATTTTCATAAAAATTTCCTGTGGCAGCTTCTTTACCAGCTTTGTGCCAATCCATGTACCTGCAAAAACAGGAATAATTCCTGCTATTAACAAAAACCACACATGGCTGTTAAAATGTCCCGCCTGAAACTGGATTCCTGTAATGTAACAACCAATCGTCAACCAGATTAACGCAATAGTTGCCCTGAATTCCTCCTTATCTTTTAATGCCCCTGCCGCATAAATGACAAGCAATGCCCCGCCGGATACAAACATTCCGTGAATAATACCCGCGGCAAAGATGACAAACAACATAAGTACAGCCGGAAGTCTGAGCTGTTTTTTCACAAACAGCTTATCCAGCGCAATCACAATAATCATAATGCCGTAAAATGTCAGAAGCTGCTGCATCGGAAATACTTCAAATACTTTCATTCCCACAACCATACCGGCTACCATCAGCACAAACATTTTAAAAAATTCCTTCCAGTTAATATGCCGGAATCCGGTAATTACAATCATCAGACTGGAAATCTGTGCAATTGCATTGAGCAGTGCCTTTGCTTCGTCCACACCGATTAATTTCATAGTCGGCGGCATGGAAATCAATGTCCCCGCAAAGCCTGTAATTGCCTGTAAAAGATTGGCACCAAATAAAATCAAAAACACTAAAATTTCTTTTATGCCCATCGCTTTTCCTCCTTACAATGCAAAAAGGAGACAGCTGCTGCAATCTGCAACACGGCTGCCTCCTTTGGCATTTTTTTATATTTTTATCATCTTCTGCAGGCTTGTGTTTCTGCCCAGCAGGACGACACATCAATTAATGTGTCATAAAGAACATAATCGCAAATAACGCGCCGACAACCCATGTGAACGGCTTAATTTCCTTTACTCTGCCTGTAAAAATGCAGATAAATACATACGTAATCAGACCGAATGCAATACCGTAGCTGATATTATAGGCAAATGGCATCATCGCGATTGTCATAAATGACGGTACGGCTACTTCCGGCTTATGCCATTCAATATCTGCAACGCCACCCATCATCAATACGCCGACATAAATCAGTGCTGCTGATGTCGCACAAGTCGGAATCAGTACTGCAACCGGGCTTAAAAACATTGCAACGAAGAATAACACCCCTGTTGTAAATGCCGCAAGACCTGTTCTTGCACCTTCTGCAACACCGGCAGAGGATTCTACGAAGGTTGTAACCGTAGAAGTACCGCAGATAGCACCTGTTACTGTTGCAATCGCATCGGATAACATCGCCTTTTCAAAGTTCGGTACTTCGCCTTCTTCTGTGAGCATATTTCCTCTTGAACATGCACCGTAGAGTGTACCAAGTGTATCAAACATATCTACCATGCAGAAAGCAAGTGCTGTTGTAATCATCAGAATCACTAAATCTGCTGTAGAATGGGTTGCCAGATAGCCTGAAAAATCGAAGCCGTCTGTAAATACCTTTAAAAATGCCTGTGAACCCCAGTCACCGAATGCAGTAAACGGATTGAAGTTCATATTTGCCGCAAATCCTTTGTAAAATCCCGGAATGGTGCAGCCAAGGATATAATAAAGACCTGTTCCGCCGAGAATTCCCCATAAAACAGAACCCTTTACTTTTTTGTAAGATAATACGGCAATAATAATCAGCGCCGCAATTGTAACAAGCTTTGGCATAATTTCTGCCCAGGTTGCATTCCCGTTAAACAGGTTAAAGCTTGTCAGGTTGACACAGGTAGAGCTTGAAGAAACAATAATTCCCGCATCCTGTAATCCCAAAAATGCAATAAACAGACCGATACCGGCTGAAATTGCCATTCTGACACACTGTGGGATAGCATCAAATAACATCTTACGGACACCGGTCAGTGTCAGGATGATAAATACTACACCATCTAACAATACAAGAATCAGTGCATTTGCATAAGATAATCCGAATGTAAAGCAGACTGTGTACACAAAAAATGCATTCAGTCCCATACCAGATGCCAATCCTAAAGGAAGATTTGCGAGGAATGCAATTAAAAATGTACCGACAACGGCTGAAATTGCTGTTGCGATATAAATGGCATTATATGATACAACGCCAAGTTCTGAAAACATATTTGCATTAACCATGAGAATATACGCCATCGCCATGAAAGTTGTAATTCCGGCAAGCACTTCTGTTTTCACTGTCGAGCCATGCTCTTTGACCTTAAAAAATTTTTCCATGAGTCTTTCTCCTATTTTTTTCATTTATCCAAACACAGTCTGATTCTGTGCTGAATTCTTTGTATTCCCCAACTCCCTCAGACAGGCATTATAACACACTTTTTTCTTTATATCCACCCCATACCGCGCGAAACTGCATAAATCATATACAAAATATACGCACCAATCATGGCAATGCCCTCTTTCCGCTCTATTTTGTCACCTGTTGCGGCAAAAATATAAATAATAATACTCAGGCCGATTAAAATAACCGTGTCATACAACGACTCCGTTATCACCGGAATCGGATGAATAAAAGCTGACACGCCTAAAATCAGCAGAATATTAAAGATATTGGAACCGATAATATTACCTGCCGCCATACCGTTTTGTCCTTTTTTTGCCGCAACCACAGATGTGACCAGTTCAGGAAGTGATGTTCCCATGGCTACAATCGTAAGCCCCACCAGCGTTTCTGTCATATGACAGGCAAGTGCAATGGTTTTTGCACTGTTTACAACAAGCTGTCCGCCGATAATAATCGCAGCTGCACCACCAAGAATGTACACTGCGCACTTCCATGCCGGAAGTTCCACAATTTCTTCATCCTCCACTTTATTTTTAAGTGCCATCAGAACCGTAAAGGCAAGATACGCAATAAACAGCAGAATTAAAATCACCGCATCCAGTCTGCCAATTGTTCCTGAAAGCAGTATACCATCCGCAGTAAAGACCTTCTGCCCTGTAAATACATAATCTGCAATCATCACTGCCAGTATCACGGAAACAATAATTGAAAACGGAAAATCCCGCTTCATAATGCCCCTATCCACGGTCACTGGTGTAATCACGGCGCAGATTGCAAATATCAGCACCAGATTAAAAATATCTGACCCGATAATGTTACTGATTGCGATTTCATTAGACCCCGCTATTGCCGCCGATACACTGACTGCCAGTTCCGGTGCACTCGTCCCCATTGCTACAATTGTAAGACCGATGACCACACCCGGAATTTTCAACTTCCCCGCAACGGCCGAACTGCCTTCCACAAAAAAGTCTGCCCCTTTTACAAGTGCGGCAAACCCGATTACCAGTAATACCAACTGTATAATAATTGTCATATTTCCCTCTTTTCTTTCAGCCTTTCGTTGACAAATAACCGGAACAGTGCATAACACACCGAACATATCGGAATAAAGGTCAGCATTCCCACGATACCAAACAAACTTCCGCCGACTGTTACTGCCATTAATACCCACATTCCCGGCAGTCCCACTGAGCTGCCGACTACATGCGGATATATGAGATTTCCTTCAATCTGCTGTAAAACGAAAAACATAATCACAAATATCACTGCCTTGACCGGATTTACCAGCCCTATCAGTATAATTCCCACAACACAACCGATAAAAGCACCTACAATCGGTATCAGCGCTGTAATGGCAATAACAATACCGATTAACAGCGCATACGGGAGACGGATAACCAGCATGGTTACACAGAACATCGTTCCAAGAATACACGCTTCCAGACACTGTCCTGACAAAAAGCTTGCAAATGTCGTATTGGCAAGCCGTACCACACGAAGTACTTTTTGGGCTGTTTTTTCTTTTGTAAATGCATACAGAATTTTCTTCGTCTGCCTTGCAAGTGTTTCTTTCTGAAACAAAACATAAATAGAAAAAATAAATCCAATAAAGAAATTCGTCACACCCGATACAATACTTGTCACTGCACCGATTCCGCCGCTGATAATTCCCTTTGTACCGGCAGTTACAAAATCCATTGCTGATTTTAACAGCGATTCCCAGTCAATCTGCACCGAAGCCAGCTGCTGTTCAATCTGCGGATAGGCTTTGGCCTGCTCCATCAAAAACTGCTGCACATTTTGAAACTGTCCCGGAATCAGCTTTACAATATCTGCAATTGTAGATACCAGCTGCGGAATCACAATAACCATAGCTGCTGCCAGAATTACAATAATTGCCAGTAATGTCAGGACATATGCACATGTTCTTCTAAGTGCCGCAAATTTTTCAGTCTGATACTGTTCTTTCTGAAAAAGATGCCGTTCAATCTGCTTCATTGGCACATTCATAATAAATGCAATGACCCCGCCGATTAAAAAAGGCATAAACAGTGTCAGAATCTTTGACATCACTGAAAAAATCAGCTGTAAATTCTGTAATGCCCAATATAGAATAATCAGCACTGCCCCAATTGTAATATACTTTTTAACTTCCTCGTTTTTTAAATTCCGATTCATTCTTTCCTCCTTTTTCTGCCTGCAATAAAGAAAAACGAGACTTTATTGCAACACAATCGTTACAATAAAAGTCTCACTTCCTACAACGTGCTCCGGAGAAATTTATTTTCCCGTACTGACGAAATCACGTTACATATACTGCCCGTATATGCAAGCTACTCCCTTTTATCTGTAAACATCATAACATAAAGAAAATCCGGCAGTCAACCTTAAATTTTTTAAGCCAGTGTGCTATACTGTGTATACATGCATTATTACAGAAGGAGTGATTTTGTGAATCCAACAGCTGAAAACGATTTTTCAACCGGAAGCATTCCCGCACACATGCTGCGTCTTGCGCTTCCTATGACACTGGCACAGTTAATCAATGTCTTATACAATATTATTGACCGTATTTTTATCGGAAGAATCCCCTTTGATTCTACCAATGCGCTCACCGGTCTCGGGGTTGCCTTTCCAATCTGTACGATTACCATTGCTTTTGCCAACCTTGTCGGCATGGGCGGCGCACCGCTTTTTTCCATTGAACGCGGGAAACGAAATGATGCCGAAGCCGAAAAAATCCTCGGTAACAGCTTTGTCCTTTTACTGTTGTTCGGCCTGTTTATTACAATAACGGGGCTGCTTTTGAAACGTCCGCTTTTATATCTGCTCGGCGCAAGCGAAGCCACCTTCCGTTATGCCGATTCATACATTACCATCTACCTGTGCGGTTCTGTTTTTGTAATGTTAAGCCTTGGCTTAAATTCATTTATTAATGCGCAGGGCTTTGCAAAAACCGGCATGCTGACCGTTTCCATTGGTGCGGTCTGCAACCTGCTGTTAGACCCTGTTTTTATCTTTTTACTGGGACTGGGTGTACAGGGTGCAGCTCTTGCAACTGTTATCTCACAGTTTATTGCCGCCTTGTGGACATTCACTTTTCTGACCGGGATTCCGACGATGATACGGCTCTCTCCAAAACAATTTGCATTGGGCAGAAAACGTGTCTGCAAAATCCTTGCACTGGGGCTTTCCGGTTTTACCATGTCCATAACCAACAGTGCCGTCCAGATGGCGGGCAATGCCAGCCTGTCCATACACGGCGGGGACTTATACATCGCCGCCATGACCGTTATTAACTCCGTGCGCGAAGTGATTCAAATGCCGGTCAGCGGTATTTCCAACAGTGCCCAGCCGATTCTCAGCTTTAACTACGGTGCTGATAAAAACAGCCGGGTAAAGCAGACCATCCGCTATATGTCTGTGGCTTTGCTTATCTATACCGTAGCGGCATGGATTTTAACCATGATTTTTGCCAGACAATTTATCCTGCTTTTTGATTCGACACCGGAACTGCTCTCACTGGGTGCCTCCTGTATGCACATTTACTTTTTCGGATTTTTTATGATGTCCTTTCAATTTGCGGGGCAATCCGTTTTTACGGCACTTGGCAGATCCAAAAATGCCATTTTCTTTTCGCTTTTAAGAAAGGTAATTATTGTGATTCCGTTAATCTATCTGCTTCCGCTCACGCCACTTGGTGTAAACGGCGTATTCTGGGCAGAACCGGTTTCCAATTTTTTCGGCGGAGCCGCCTGCTTTATCACTATGTATTTTACGGTTTATAAGAAGCTGTAAAATACACAGCTGTTCTTAGTTGTCCGCAACAATCCTGGCATGGCTTCCGCCGTCCGGTGTCTTGGTAACAACAATCTGCCGACCGATACGCTCCTTTAATTCGCCGACGTGGGAGATAATTCCCACAAGGCGGTTGCTCTCCGATAACCGCAGTAAAACATCAATCGCCTGTTCCAGTGAATTTTCATCCAATGAGCCAAACCCTTCATCAATAAACATTGTATCAATCTGGATACCACCCGTCTGCGACTGGATTTCATCGGATAATCCCAGTGCCATTGCAAGAGATGCCTTAAAGGACTCTCCACCCGATAAGGACTTGACACTACGGATACTGCCGTTATAGTGGTCAATCACGTTTAATTCCAGTCCGCTCTGCACTCTTAGATTATCTGCCGTCTTTGCGCGCACCAGTTCAAACTGTCCCGATGTCATCTGCATAAAGCGGGTATTGGCCCGGATAATAATACGGTCAAAAAATGCTGTCTGAACATATGTTTCAAGCATAATTCTGTCCTGACCGCTCAATGCACCGTTTGCCGTATTGCTGAGTGCCCGTACCCACTGATACTGCTTTTCTTTTTCGCTGCTCTTTGCCGCAATCTTTTTTACTGCACCTGCCGCCCGCTCATTGACCGCAATCCGCAAATCCAGTTCCTTCTTTTCGTTCTGATACTGCTTCTGACAGACTTCCTTTTCCTGCCGCAGGGTCAGTAATTTCCCGTACTTTTTCCCACTCTCATTACTTTCATTGTTTTCTTTATCTTCTTCACCGCTTTTTAGCTGTGTGGTTAAATCAAGCACCCTTCTCTGCTCTGCTTCGAGCTTGATTTTACAATCCTGATACTGCTGCCCTGCCTGCTTTGCCCGCTGTTGTATTTCCTCTTTCTGCCGGACTTTCTGCGCAATGCTTTGTCTTGCCGCTTCTGCATTTTCAAACTTTAAAGTCTGTTTTAATTCATCCGCCTGCTTTTTTAAAGCTTCACCTTCTGTCTTTAATACAGAAATACGACTGGTACACTCTGCCACCTCTTCTTCCAGTTCTTTCTGGCGCTTTTCACACTCCGGTAACTGCCCGGAAATCTTCTGCTCTAATGCGACATCGGCTTCCAGTCTGGCTTTCTGCACCATCAGCTGCTGCTTCTCATCTGCCAGTGCTTCTGCTTCCTGCTGTGTCCGGTAACTCACCTGCTTTATCACGTCAATCATCTGTTCCTGTGATGCTTCTTCCGAATCTGATAAATGCGATAAATCTGATACATTTGACATATCTTGTACCCCGGCAACGATCGTTGGATGTGTATCACTTATCAATGCCGCATACTGCGCAAGCATTTCTTTATATGCGCTCTGTACCCGTCCTTTTGCAAGTCCTGCCTCTGAACTGAGTTCAGAACGTATTTTCGTTTTTTTGTCATAATCTTCTTTTTGACTTTTTAACTGCTGTTGTGTCGGCGCATTTTCATGAAGCACTGCTTTCTTTGGGTGGTGCAGTGAACCGCATACCGGGCAGGCTTCGTCTTCACGCAGGTTCTGTGCCAGTATGCCCGCCTGCTCGTCAAAATAACGTTTTTCCATTTCCTCATAAATGCTTCCTGCCTGTGCCAATTGCTCTGCCGCCATAATATACCGCTTCTGTATGCGGTACATTTCATTGACAAGATTTTTATTCTGTACAACCTTTTCCTGTAAGACTTCTGTTTTCCGACACTGCTGTTCATTTACGGCAATCTGTGCCGCTGTCCGCTCAAATGCCGCACCGCTGTCCTTTAATCCGCCAAGCTGCTGTTGATACTGCTCTCTTTGCAGTTTCATTTTCTGTGCTTCCTGCCTGCTTTTTTCCAGTAAATGTTCTTCCTTTTCAAGCTGCTGTTTTTTCTGTCCGGTTTCGTTCAAAATAAGCTCCAGCTTTTCATAGCCCGGAAGTGCGAGCTGCTCCGCTTCAATTTGTGCAGTCAGGGTGTTGTTGTTTTCCTGCAGTTTTTCTGCCTGTTCGTATTCTATCTTTAACCGGCTCGCAAGCGTACCCAGTTCTGCCGTCTTCTGCTTTGCCTCTTCAAGTGCTTTTTCTACTACTTCCCGCTGCTGCTGTTTTCCAAGTGTTCTGTCAAGCTGTGCCATTTCCGCCGACAGGTCATCTGATTTTTGGACAACGGATTCCTGTATCTTTATATCTTCTGCCATAATATTTGCAATCAGTTCCAGACAGTAATCCGTATCCAGTATAACTTCTTCTTTTTGCAGATTTTCCAAAGAATCGGCATAAGCACTTTCTTTTTTACAGCGCACTTCTGCCAGATACTGCCGGATACTTTTTTCATCGTCTTTAATCGCGTTATAAAGTGTTCCGGCTTCCTTTTTTAACTGTTCCTGCAGCTGCAGATACGGTCTGGTATTAAATATTTCACGGAAAATCGCAGCGCGCTCCTTCGTTCCCGACAATAACAGCTTTAAAAAATCCCCCTGTGGAATCATCGCAATCTGCGTAAACTGCTCTTTGCGGATACCGAGCAGTTCTGTCATTTTCTCATTTACCGCACTGATCCCGCTGATAACACCGCCGTCCGCCATTGTAAGCTCTGCCTTGGCGGTTTCCTTCGTTTCTTTTCCCGCACCGCGTTTTGACGGACGCATATATTCAGGATTTCTGCAAATCACATACGTCTTTCCTTTTAATAAAAATGTCAGTTCGACGAATGTCGGTGTCGAGGCATCGGCATATTTACTGCGAAGCATTTCCGTCGTTCTGCTGCCGCCGCTTGCTTCTCCGTAAAGAGCATACGTAATGGCATCAAACAGTGTCGTCTTTCCTGCGCCGGTATCCCCGGTAATCAGATAAATGCCGCCGGTTCCAAGCTGTGTCATATCCAGTTGTGTTTTTTCGCTGTACGGTCCAAATGCGGACAGAATTAATTTTAACGGTCTCATACTACTCCTTATTCCTAAGCAACTTGTTGCGAAGATGCGATGAGAAATTCGCGCAGGCGATTTCTCATCTGCCATTATAGATGTTTGCTTTCGTCCGGAAGCAAACATCCGTGTGAAAAATCAGCACATCCGTGTGATTTTTCACACTGCTCCTTATTCCCAAATAGATTCTATCAGCCCGCCGACAAACTGTTTTTGTTCTTCACTCATCGGTTTGTGGTTCTGCTGTTCATAAAAATCTTCAAACAATTCCAGCGGTGTGCGTTCCACCACCGCTTCACCAATCTCTAAGCTGCCACTGTTACGTGTTCTTATATTGTCATAATCAAGACGCATAATATTCGGATAGATACTGCGCAGTCTGCTGATGGCATCCGGAATATCTTCCTCATCCGTCAGTGTAATATGCAGATAATCATTGACTGCCGTATTCATATAATTTTTTCTAAACGTCAGTTCTTCATAACTTCCCTTAATTTCCCTCATATCATGAAGCGGTGTCACCGGCACGGTGTGAATCTGTGGATTTTTTCCTTTTTCTTTTAATTCAACAACTGTAATGCTCTTAATATGATTCACCTCAGAAAATGAATATTTAAGCAGTGTCCCGCAGTAGCGCACACTTTCCCTGCTACAGTGCTGTGCATTGTGAATATGTCCCAGTGCCACATAATCAAACGATTCAAACACCGATGCATCCACATTATCCAGCCCTCCGACAGATACTTCTTCCGAATCACATCTGCCAGCCCCTGTTACAAACTGGTGTGCCACCAGTACATTTCTTTTAGACGTATCAACCGGCGTATGCTCAATTACCGTCTGTACAGTCTTTGTATAGTCCGTTAAATCTTCTTCATAAAACCGTCGCACCGTAGACGGCTTGATAAATGGAAGCAGATAGACACACACTTCTCCCGCATCGTCCCAAAGTGATACTTTCTCCATGTTTCCCTCAAATACCGGCGCAATATGAATCCCCTCCGCCGTAAACAGACTGCTTCCAAATGAGAGCCGCTCGGCGCTGTCGTGATTGCCGCTGATGATAAAAACTTCCTTTTTCATCTGCGAAAGACGCGTAAGAAATGTATCAAACAGCACAACTGCTTCTGCGGGCGGCACCGGCTTATCGTAAATATCTCCCGCAATCAGCACCGCATCTACCGCCTCATTCTGTACGGTGTCCAACACCTGCTGTAAAATATATTTTTGTTCTTCCAGCATTGAAAATTCGTTGACACGCTTTCCCAGATGCAGATCCGAAATATGTATAAACTTCATGTCACTCCCCATTTTTATAAAACTTCATTGCAAATATAAATTTAACTGATTAACCATTGTTTACGTTCTTTTGGCATTGTCTAAGGGCAGCATGCGTTCCATTCTTTGTTCTGAACCCAAAGCTGTTTTCTGAGAATTATTCTTCATATATTGGCATAAGTTCCCGTGCTATTGCCTGCTGTATAACTCCGTCAACAACGGTTAGAATTTTATGTTTTTTGTTTCTTTTAGTATTTACACCCTTCGAGCTGGATTTGGCTTATAATCTACCATCACTTATCTCTTCTTTACCTTTGATCTAAAAGTTGATAAAACAGGTTAAGATATCCTATTCCTAGTATCTTTTGACGTGTACTAACCAATTCATCATATGTCATTATGGTTGTATGCGCCGACAATCTTCTAATATTTACATTAATTTCCTTCATAATTGGTACAGCTACGGAAAAGAAAACATTTGAATCATGGACTATGTTATCAATGTATTGTTTAAGCTCAATCATAGGATAATTTCTATGTGTACACTTCTCTAAAAAGAAAACACACTCACCTAATGTCATCTCTCTTGTTTCTTGCATTTTATCGTAAAATCTATTTCTTCTTACTAAATTAGAAATATTATGACTATTTCTAAATGGCTCAAAAATTAATTGATTTAACTGAACTTCTAAACCTCGGCAATACTCAAGACAAATAGGTGCATAATCTGCACTTTCGCATTCCTTCATTCCTGAAAACAAACAGTCTGCCATAGCAAGTATTTCTTTTGTTTTTTCGGACATATTATTCCAAATATGAGGAAAATAATTTTGGCATAACAACTCCATCTGTTTAGGTAATTCCTCTGCCAATTCCCCAAAAGAAAACAGATTACTAATTACTTTATGATTTCTTTCGCTAAGTGTATAAATAATATTATCCTCATCATCTTCTTTTGCCGTTGTAGAAATATTAGCCTTTTCTTTTTTGTAATTACCTAATACTTCTGATGTCTTGCCATCAATCCCTTGTGTGTCTAATATGCATTGGCATATTGCCTTAAATTGTAATAAATTCAGCTTTGCCTTAGTTGTTGGACACACAGAATATGTATTAAGCAAATTATTAGTATCACTCACTAGACACTCACTAAATGCGTCATAATCATTTCTGTATATCAAAATTGCCTGCTTTTTAATACTTTCTGAATACATACGTTTAAACATATTATCGAAATTCGAGAAGTAACCTATCATTTTATATATTTCTTCAGAGTTACTTCCAGCCGTACGTATTCTATTTTTTAAATCTATCATAACCAAGGAATTCGTCCTTGCAGAATACTTAACAGAAATATCCGGAATTCCTACTAATCTCTTTTTCTTTCCTTCTGAATCAATATATTTCCATACCGGCTCAGCTTCTTCATCCCAATATAATTTTGCCCCCTTTTGATAAAATATTTCTACAATTCCATCATTTGTTGCTTTTAGTGTAAAAACACTTTGATTACCCACATCCATAATATTTCTCTCATTTATGAGTGTCATTCCAAATTCTTTGATAAATGTTTCCTTAATGGAATATAGACACCATAATTCAAACAGTCTATTACAGAAATCATCAGAATATCGTAATATACGCAACGTTTTTAATAAATCAAATTCTATTGTTCCCTGCTTATATTTCCAATACCAATCAAATATTTTTTCATAGGATTGATAATTGCGGATTTTGCCTTTAGCTGCCCTTATTTTGATTAAATTTAAAAGGTTGGCTGGAAATTCATCTCCATATTGTTTCCTTATATTTTCTAATGATAGTGCACATTCTCTAAAGTAATTTTTACGCGAAAAAGCATGGAATGCTCTCCTATACTCATCTATCAGTGTTTTTTCTGTTGAATATGTATTTCCTATATAGTTACGAAGTACCTTTGCAAAAAAATCAAGTAATCTAATAACATAATCAACGATATAAATCAGAAAAATATTTTCTGGTGTGACTGATGTTCGTTTTTTTATTTGGCAAGGGTACTCCTTAGGATATTTAATCTGCGTTTTTAATTGAAGATACCTTTGCACTTGTAAATGTCCGTGGATTTCTCCATCAAAGGTTTTAACTGAATCCTTATAAGTATATGATAGTGATTTCTCAATTTCTGAAATCATTTGTCTTAGTTCAGCTAAGTTTGCCAAAATAATACGAATATATATATGCATATCAGTTTCCGACATTTCATCAGTATTTTTCATTCCCATTCCAAAGTTTGAACTTTGAATTGAGAACGAGGAAAAATAATCATTTACAAATCGGAAAAACATCGGATCTGAATACATAAACTCTATTTGATGTTCTGAAAATAAATTATTTTCCATAAGCTCCCCTAGTGTATAAATCTATATATTGCCTCTTTTGTTCTTTTTAGATATGAAAAAGCACTTTCATCTTTAACATTATCATAAAACATTGTCAATTTATTATAATCATAGCCATCAAGCTGCGGAATAATTCTACTTGCAAAAGTTGAATCAATAATATCTTTTATACATTCACCTTTCTTATCAATATTCTTAACATCAGCCACAATCATCGATATATATATACTTTCATACAAATCAATAATTTGAGCTGTGCCCACTTGAAGTCCCAAATATGATTCATCGTCTTGATGTGAGTATCGTATTTTCTTGAACAATTCTAGCATTGTATTTTCTATTTCATTAAACTCATCAAATGCATCCAAATCATTCATATAATCATCATCTATAATTGCCGTACCAAATTCTTTAACCTTATCAATAACTCTTGTCATTGCCAATTTCTTTGCATTTTTCGCTTCATTTTGAAAATATATTTCCTGTGGAGGCATAATATCAATAAATGTAAAACGTCTGCTAAGTCCCTGTGATATATCATTTACAAAATTTTTATCAATGTTATTCATTGCACCAATAATTCTATATCTATTTGGAATGTAAACCATTTTTTTATTTTCATCTTTCTGATACCACAAGTTAATAACACGCTCTGTCTCAGACGCATCAGATCCTAAAGCTGTAAAGAGATCTCCAAATACTTTATCTATTTCACAACGATTTAGTTCATCTAAAATCAACCAGTTACCTTGCAATGTTCCGTTGTCATTTTCATTTTTTACAATTAAGTCACAACATTTTAGTATGCTTGATACAACATATCCGTTTTTCCCCTCAATAACTTCATGGCCTTCATCATTTGCAGACGGTTGTAGTCCTCCTATCGAATCATATGTAGTCCAATCCGAATTCGCAGTAGCTTCGGTATAGGCCACCTCAAAAACATCACATATAATTTTTGCCAGTGTAGTTTTTCCGGTTCCAGGAGGTCCCTGCAAAATGATATTCCCTTTAATAATTCCTGCAATAATATTTCGTAAAACGGAATCATCTCCAAAATACAATCCCTTTTCTTCAATTTTCTGTTTTAATTTTTTAAAAATATCATTTGGAATTGCTAATTTAATATCGCTTATATGTTTAGTAGCTAAGTATGTCTCTTCATAACTATCCGGAAATACCGTTCCCTTATTGTACTGCTCAATTTTATTCACATTCGCCATAGTATGCCTCCTTAAGATCCTTTAATATCTCATCTTCCTTGTCCTTATTAATGAAACTGTGTTTTGCTATTTCTAGTTTCATATATTCATCTGATTTCTGAACTGATATGACTTGATACACCATATAATTCGCTATACAACAAAAATCATTTTTTACTAGAATTATGTAATCTCCTTGCACTATCTTAGGATTTTCTATTATTCTAATACAAATTTCTGACAGTTCCTTATTTCCTACACTATCATCAACAGACACTGCTTTTATTGACAATGGCAATGATGCATTATCTTTTTTATTGCTTGATTTGGATATATCTACCGCATATACCATTAATCTTTTAAGTTGTTCTAAATATGTACTATCAAGGTCTTCCGCTAACCTTAACACTTTTCCCGCATCCGTATCCGACCATTCTAGTAATCTACCCGCTACTAAAGCATTAACAAACTTATAATCAAGTTCCGCTTCTCTTTCACTTGTTATGATGACTCCTGAATTTCTTTTTTCAATTATCAAATCAATAGCATCAGAATAATTAAGATTTCCTAATATCATTTCAGCCAGCAGATATTTTAACTCATTCTCATGTAAATAATCCAGTTCACTTAAAGCTCTAATTACTAAATTAACAGGTTCTATATCTTGATTTTTTTCTGACACACCTTTTATATTCTGCATGTATTTACTATAATTCAATATATCTATCAGTAATCCATGTTGATCATTTTCATTTTGCCTTCTTGCTTCTTCTTTTAATTCGGCTAACAGCACATCCTCCTGCCGTCTATTTACAGCTCCTTCTATTTCCAGAGACATTTGATATTTTGTCCCCACTTTAGTCATATCATTTATCAGATAACTATGATAAGCCAATAACCTACTTATAGAACGGTTAACAAACAATACACTATCCCCTGTATAAATGTGCTGTTTTTCAACATTAACTATTTCCTCCCTAAGTGTACCAGTGCGTATTTGCATTGAACTTTCTTCTGATATAGCAAATGGCTTGAATACCGTATCATCAACAGAATCAGATTCCTGAATAGAATTTATTTCAATTTGCTCTAATTTATCTATGTTATATACTTTTATATTTTCAAGTCTGTCGCCATAATGCGAATATACATCGGGATGTATCATTACTTTCTGACGTCCATCATCAGCTTCTTTCAAAAATCCCCATCGAATTAATGCTAATATTGGTTTCCAATCAGCATAATTACTTGCTTCTTGCTGAAGTGCAATTCCATCTGAATTTCTTGCTTTTATAATATCTGGTAAACTTTGATAATATTTCTTCCCATTATCATGTAAGTTCCAAATCATATATGCATATTCATGGCTTGTACAATACCCAGTATCTAGAATACACTTTATTGCCAAATCAGGAGCCTCTATATCTGAATCGCTACTAGCACAACCTCCATTATTTCTTCCAAAAATCACTTTTTCTATAGCATCCATTAAAAGTCTTTGTCTTTCTGCAATATTATCATTTATTATTGCCTCATACATACTTTTGCCGGTCTCAGTAATTCTTCTTTCGGTAATTCTCTTTTTAGGTGTCATTTTACACTCAAGAAATCCAAAATACGTTGGAACTTGAGCTTTTTTGGGATATGATGAAGCATATTGATCCGCACCAATCATTGCTTTCAATTTTTTTGTATATTCTTGTGAACCCACCCAATCATTGGCATCATAGTGTATTTTTAAAACCGCATTCATTTCATCAATATCTGCACTATGTTTTGGTATTACTATTTTCCCCATATATACAATCTCTCCTTAAAGCTGTCTTGTTAATTCTCCAACTATTTCCTTAACCAGTTTTGAAGGAATTCCCTCTCCGAATACACGTCTTATAAAGGTATCCTCAGCCCAGTCAGGAATATTCCAATCTAAAGGAAGCGACATAACTATCATCAATTCATATATTGTCAAAACTCTAGGATCTGAATACAACATTTCTCCATTATCAGAAATGTATTTTCTACCCGGATGTACACATGCCAATGAAGAAATCACGCCGTTATTCTGAGTAACGGTTCTACAAGGCATGTCCCATTTTAATCGCCTATAATTATTATGATGTGCTTTAACTGGTGTTCCATCTTCTTTCTGCGGATAATATCTATCATTATATATAGCCGATTTACCCGTTGGTGTATGCATCATCCATTCTACTTGTTTCCAAGAATGTTTAGGTGGATAATGCCATTTTGATACCTGTAATCCAACTTCCTTCTTTTTCTCATAATCTGGAAATCTTTTAATTGTTTCATCTATGCCTTCTCTTAGTAATGGATCTAAGGAAGGAAGTTCTCCAATAGCTTCTTCCAATGTTATTTCCTGTTGCTTTTGAGGAAATTCCCAAATATATCCTAACCCCTTTTTTACTAAAAGAAAAATATTTCTCTCTCTCAACTGCGGAACACCATAATCTTTTGCCATCACCAATGTTTCTTTATTGAAAGAATAATCTGCTCCTAATTCTCTTTTAATATACTCTGGGATTAAAATTACTTCCCCATTATATTCAATTTTTGTTGTTAATTGTTTAGGCACATTTTCTAACAATACGAATTTAGGTTTTACTTTCTTTATTACATCTACCGCATAAAATATAAGTTTATTTCTTGGATCAAATTCAAGTCGCAGTCCCGCTTCACTCATTCCTTGACATGGAGGTGTTGCAATAATAAATTCAACATTTTTTTGTATTGCTTCCTTTATTATTTCATCTCGAATTATTTGATCCGTGATATCTCCACATATCATATGTGCATCTGAATACACTTCTTGGTAAAATTTTGCTCTTTTTTCATCTATCTCGTTTGCCAATACAACATCTATTCCAACATCTTTCAAATATGCTTCTGCTATGCCTACATTTGAAAACAGCGATAATCCATTTAATCGCATCCTATCATTACCTCTCTATCAATTGTTCAAATACTTTTTTAACAAATAGTGGCGGAATTCCTTCTCCTATGATTCGTCTCAAAAACGCTTCTGATGTTTTCTCCGGTACTGGCCAGTTAGAAGGTAAACTCATTACCAACATTAATTCATACAATGTTAATGTTCTTGCATCTGAATAAATAGTATCTCCGTTCTCATCTACTCCCAAATATCTTCCGGGATGAACATTATTTTGAGATGATATCTTTCTATTATCCATTGTAACTGTATATGCAGGAGTATCCCAATTCTGTCTCTTATAAGTATTTCTATAACCTTTTACTGGTGTTCCATTTTCCTTAACAGGAAAATATTTTTTATTATCAAAAGCTGTTTCGCCAGTTGGAGTATGCATCATTGAAATAACCTGCCTTTTAACATGATGAGGCGGTATGTTCCATCTTGATATTTTCAAAGCACGTTTTTTCTTTGCTTCGTATTCAGGAAACATTGCATCTCTCTCTTCTTTACTAATGTCTTTAATAAATGGATCAATCGATGGAATATTACCTATAGCATCTCTCATTGTTATTATCTTTTTATCCGGATCAGGAAGTACCCAAATGTTATCCAATCCTTTTTTTGTTATCAGAAAAATGGCTCTTTCCCTTACTTGAGGGACCGAATAATCTTTAGTATTTATTATATATTTACGTATTTCATATTCATTTCCCAACTCATCATTTATATAATCTGGAATCAGAATGTTTTTATCATTCACTTGAATAGAAGTATTAAAAAAATTCGGAACATTTTCAATAAAAATATAATTTGGTTTTAAAATATGCACTGCTTTTATTACTGGGATCACTAATCGATTTCGTTCATCGTCTTCATCAAGCTGCCCTGCTGTACTCATTCCTTGGCACGGTGGTGTTGCCATTATGCAATCCACCATTTCTTCCCTTGCAGCATTTATTATCTGTGTAAACACAGCATCATTTGTTATATCTCCAGCAATCATTTTTGTTTCTGGATAAATTGCCGAATATAATTTTGCACGTCGTTCTATAAGCTCATTTGCTACAGACACTTCAACACCTATCTCTCTCAAATATGCTTCTGCGACTCCTATATTTGCAAACAACGATAATATCTTCATCTTTGAGTATTCTCCATTTCCTCTAAATATTGAAAGTACAATCTAATAGCTCTCCTCATCTGAGACTTGACCGATACAGAAGCCTTTTGGAAGTCTTCGCACTGCTCCAATCTGAATATATATATATCCTCATTCCGAAATATCAGAATATTATTTGCTCTTCTCAACCTCGATATAATATCCTTTATGGAAGCATCTGTGTATTTATTCTTTTCCCGTAACCATTTTCTAAACTCATCGAAGTTCATATACCTATCTCCATTTTAACAAATTACTATTAAATATAGTATATCACTCTTCCCCTTTGGCGTCAATACATTGACGCCTTATATTAATACAAAATAGATGTCTTTTCAGCCGCTAATCCAAGTCTTCCTCTATATTTCGCTGTTCTTTACAAGACATTCTTTAAATTCTGTCCATTGGACTAGAAATTTACTTACACCTTCCTTCAGTTTTCATCTCACAATATGTTCCCTTGCTGTTCAGCTATATACTTTCCACTATCTGGTCATGTTCGTGACCCACATCCATTAGAGCGCACCCTAGTGCGCAAACTCAAAAAAAGAGTGCCCGTTTTCACAGACACCCTTTCCTGTTCCTTTACATTGTCAAATCCCAATGTGACAATCTTATTCTTCGTCCTCGTCTTCTTCACCTTCATGAATATCTGCCTTTGGCTTGTCCAGACCTTCAATGACGATGTGGTTCTTTTCGGCATAATCCCAAAGTGCCGCATGAACTGCTTCTTCTGCAAGTAAAGAGCAGTGTACCTTTACCGGCGGCAGTCCGTCTAATGCATCCATAACTGCTTTGTTCGTTACCTGTAAGGCTTCATAAATGGTCTTACCCTTTACCATTTCCGTTGCCATACTGCTGGTTGCGACCGCAGCGCCGCAGCCAAAAGTCTTAAACTTACAGTCCTTGA